>OLSX01000984.1_pt1 | contig 28091 bp, 26 predicted proteins | sample 1673141 | NCBI WGS metagenome assembly OLSX01 (sample SAMEA3136759, study PRJEB25190) | human gut metagenome | biome: human gut; feature: human-associated habitat; material: faeces | place: Austria | collected 2013
GGTGACGATGGTGGCGATCTCCTCCGGAGGACAATCCATGTTGTCCAGAATGCGGAAGGCCATGACCGCACCGGACTGGGAGTGATCCACCCGGTTCACCAGGTTGCCGATGTCGTGAAGAAACCCGGCGATCTTTGCCAGCTCCACCGTCCGCTCCGGATACCCCAGGGTGGAGAGGATATAGGCGGCGTTTTCCGCCACCGCCGTCACGTGGGCAAAGCTGTGCTCCGTATAGCCCAGAGCGGTCAGGGACTCGTCCGCCCGCTGGATATAGGTCCGGACCGCAGAATCGTTTTTCACATCCTCATAGGTAAGCATGGCCCCTCCCCCTTTTCAATATCGGCGCCGCGCCTGTGCGCAGGCCGCTCAGTTGTTGGAGGGGTGATTTCCCGTGATGGAGTACTCCACCCACTCCGCCACATTGGTGGCGTGGTCGCCGATCCGCTCCAGATACTTGGCCACCATGATCATGTCCAGCCACAGCTCGCCGGAGTCGGCATCCGCGGCGATCAGCCCGATCAGCTCCTTCTTCACCTGGTTGAACAGGTCGTCCACCTGGTCGTCCTCCCGGCAGACCTCCCGGGCCAGGTCCAGATCCCGCTTGACGAAGGAGTCCACACTGTCCGTCACCATGCGGATGACGGCCTTGGACATCTCCTCGATCCGCTGGCGGCCGGGGCCGTCCGGCAGACGCACGAACCGGGTCAGCTCCGCGATGTCCGCCGCCTGATCGCCGATGCGCTCCAGGTCGGAGATCATCTTCAGGGCAGAGGAGATCTCCCGCAGGTCTCTTGCCACAGGCTGCTGCTGCAGCAGCAGCTTCAGGCAGAGGTTCTCCACCTCCCGCTCCTTCTGGTCGATCTCCCGCTCCGCCTCCCCGGCAGCCCGGGCCAGATCCTCGTCGCCCTTTATCAGGGCCTGGGCCGCGGCGGAGATGGCGTCCTCGCACAGGGCGCCCATCTGGATCATTTCCACGTGCAGCCGCTCCAGCTGCTCGCCAAATCTGTTTCTCACCTTACGTCCCTCCTTAGCCGAACCGGCCGGTGATGTAGTCTTCTGTGCGCTTGTCCGTGGGGGTGGAGAACAGTGTCTCCGTCCTGCCGAACTCCACCAGGTCCCCCAGCAGGAAAAACGCCGTGTTGTCGGAGACACGGGCGGCCTGCTGCATATTGTGGGTCACCATGATGACAGTATACTTGCTTTTCAGCTCCACTGCAAGGTCTTCGATCTTGGAGGTGGAGATGGGGTCCAGGGCGCTGGTGGACTCATCCATCAGCAGGATCTCCGGCTCCACTGCCAAGGCACGGGCAATGCACAGCCGCTGCTGCTGGCCGCCGGAGAGGCCCAGGGCACTCTTCTTCAGCCGGTCCTTCACCTCGTCCCAGATGGCGGCGGAGCGGAGAGAGTTCTCCACGATCTCGTCCAGCTTCACCCGGTTTCGGATGCCGTGGGTCCGGGGGCCGTAGGCCACGTTATCGTAAATGCTCATAGGGAATGGGTTGGCCTTCTGAAACACCATGCCGATCTGCTTGCGGAGCCATGTGGGGTCCACAGAGCTGCCGTAGAGGTCCTGTCCGTGGAAATCCACCTCGCCGGTGATCTTCACCGAGGGGATCAGGTCGTTCATCCGGTTCAGCGTCCGCAGGAAGGTAGACTTGCCGCAGCCGGAGGGACCGATGAAGGCGGTGATCTCGTGTTCGGGAATGGCGATGGATACATCGTGGAGGGCATGGTTGGGGCCATACCAGAGATTCAGTTTTTTTGCTTCCAAAATCGGTTCCATAGGGTCTCCTCAATTCTTTTTCAGCTTCCGCCCCAGAAACACGGCGGAGAGGTTGATGAGCAGGGTCAACAGCATCAGAATGGTGGCGATGGAGAAGGCCACCGCCGTCTCGCCCCGTTCGTTGGCGTAGACGTACAAGGCCACCGTCAGCGTGGCGGAGGAGGAATGAAGGGCCGTGAAGAAATCGTTGAGCACCAGACCAAACCCGGCGGTGTACAGCAGCGCCGCGCTTTCCCCCACGATGCGGCCGACGGCCAAAATGCAGCCGGTGACGATGCCGTCGATGGCGTTGGACAGCACCACGGTACGGACCATGCGCCACTTTCCGGCCCCCAGCCCCAATGCTCCCTCCCGGTAGGACTGGGGTACGGTTTTCAGGCTCTCCTGAGTGGTGCGAAGAATGGTAGGTAGAATCATCACCACCAGAGTCAGTCCACCCGCCAGCACGCCTGCCTGCAAATTCATTTTCTGCACGAAAAACAGCATCCCTACCAGACCGAAAATAATGGAGGGGATCCCCGTCAGGGTCTCGGCAGCGAACTCAATGAGGCTCACCAGCCGCCGGTTTTCCGCGTACTCCGTCAGATAGATGGCGGCCCCCACGCCCAAGGGCAGAACGATGACCATGGCCGCCAAAATGATATACAGAGTGTTGAGAATGTTTGGTAAAATACCGATCGTATTCTTAATATAGCTGGTCTGGCCGGACAGCAGCTCCCAGGTCAGCCCCGGGATCCCCCGGCAGAAAATGTAGCCGATCAAAAACACCAGCAGCGCGCAGGTCAGTCCGGCGCATAGCCACACCAGCGCACGCATCCCCCGGTTGTAGACCCGGCGGCGAAGGGATAAGGTTTGTCCGTTCATGTCAGCCCTCCTTCCGGTTCTTAACGCACACGTTCAGAAACACATTGATGAGCATGATAAAGAGGAACAGCACCAGGCCGATGGAATAAAGCGCCTGCTGATACAGGCTTCCTACACTGGCGTAGGCCATGCCGGAGATAATGCCGGTGGTGAGAAAGCGCACCGGCGTAAACAGCCCCGGCATATTGGACACGTTGCCCGCCACCAGAATGATGGCCATCGCCTCACCGATGGCCCGGCCCACGCCCAGCACCACCGCCGCCGCGATGCCGCTGCGGGCGGCGTGGACGCTGACCCGGAAATAGGTCTCCATCTCCGCCGCGCCTAAGGCGAGACTGGCCTCCTCGTACTCCTTTGGAACGGCCCGGAGCGCCGTTTCCGACACGTTGATGATGGAGGGCAGGATCATAATAGCCAGCACGATCATAGCGGCCAGCAGGCAGGCGCCGGAGCTGAGGTGGAACAGGTTCCGGATGGCCGGCACCAGCACGATCATGCCCACCAGACCGTACACCACCGACGGGATGCCCGCTAACAGCTGTACCGCCGTGCGGATCACCGCCGCCAGCTTCGGTGGGGCCACCTTCGCCAGAAATACAGCAGTCAGCAGTCCCACAGGAACGCCGATGACAATGGCACCGGCAGTGCCGTAAACAGAGGTCAGGATAAAGGGCAGAATTCCGTACTGTGCGCCGGTGGTGGTGTTGGTGGGGTCCCAGACCTTGCCCAACAGGAATTGAAACAGGCCGATCTGCCGAATGGCGGGCAGACCGGAGAGAATCAGATAAATGCTGATGAGCAGCACAAAGGCCACCGCCACGATGCCGCACAGCAAAAAAATCAAATGGATGATCTGTTCCACGGTTTTGCGGGCGCGGTAGCTGCTCCGCTCCGGTGTATGCGGGGGATTTGTAATACTTTCCACCGCGTTGACGGCGGTCAAAATTACGTCAGAGTCCATGCTAGGCTCCTTTCTTGTTTTTCACGGGAACAGCCTCCACCCACAGCTATGGATGGAGGCGGACTTGTCATGCTGTGGGAAGGAAGGGTGTGGGAGGAACCCTGTGGGGGTCCTCCCCACTTCTTTGATCGAACAGATCTTAGGCGATGTACGAGATCCGCGCCGGTTGCTCCCTTATTTCGCGACAGGCACCGCACCGGCAGCCTTGATCAGCTGGCTGGCAGCGGAAGAGGTAGCGTAGTCGAAGAATGCCTGGGCTGCGGGAGACAGGGTCTCGCCGGTCTTGGTCACCAGCACGAAGGGCCGCTGAATGGCGTAGCTGCCGTTCAGAACAGTTTCCTCCGTGCAGGCCACGCCGCCTACGGTGACGGCCTTGACGGTGTTCTTACCCTCTACAGCGGAGAGGGATGCGTAACCGATGGCGTTGGGGTTGCCGGCAACCGCCTCGATGACGCCGCCAGTGGAGGTCAGCTCCTGATCCAGCTTGCAGGCGTCCTTGGTGCCGGTGATGGACTCGAAGCCGTCCCGGGTGCCGCTGCCCGCCTCACGGCCGATGCAGGAGATGGTACCGGCATCGCCGCCCACCTCGCTCCAGTCGGTGATCTCACCGGTGAAGATCTTGCCGATCTGCTCCACCGTCAGATTCTCCACCTTGCTGTCAGCATTGACGATGACGGCGATGCCGTCCAGCGCCACGACGGTCTCGGTCAGACCGCCGGCCTTCTCCTCGTCCTTCAGGGCGCGGGAGGCAAGGCCGATGTCGGCGCTGCCGTTGCTGGCAGCCTCAATGCCTGCGCCGGAGCCGGTGGGATCATAGGTGACGGTGACGCCGCTGTTGTCGGCCATGAACTGCTCACTCAGAGCGCCGATGACCTTTTCCATAGAGGTGGAGCCGTTGGTGGACACACTGCCGGAGAGGGCGGCCTCAGCCGGAGTCTCCGTCTGCGCGCTGCTGTCGGTGTTCGTGTCAGCAGGCGTTTCCGTCTTGGATCCGCAGCCGGTAAGGGCCGCCAGGCTCAAGGCCAGGGTCAAAATCAATGCAAGTGTCTTTTTCATGTTTGTCTTCCTCTTTTATTTGTATTTGATATTTGGGTTTTCCCCTTTTCACATTGTCAGTGTACCGGCTGTATGTAAAGGACAAAAGACAAACCATGTAAAATCCATGTCAAATCATTCCGCAAATCACTTCTCTGCCGAAAAAAAGCAGAGAAAAAGCGTCTTTCCGCAGTGCGGAAAGACGCTTTTTGAAGCACAAACAGTCGATTCGGTTATCGCTGACCCTTGTCGTAGGGAATACCCTCCGCCTTGGGCGCGCGGGAATTCTTGGAGGTAAAGGCCAGCACGATCAGGGAGATGATGTAGGGCAGCATATTGTAAACGGAACTGGGAAGGTTCATGACCTTCAGGAAGGCAAAGCCGGTGTAGACGTTGCCCAAGGCCCGGAAGAAGCCGAACAGCAGCGCTGCCAGCGCGATGCGCTGGGGCTTCCACTGGCCGAAGATCATCACCGCCAGAGACAAGAAGCCGAAGCCAGCCACGCCGTACTCAAACCGCCACTCGGACACACCGGCGGTGATGAACACGATGCCGCCCAAGCCGCCCAAGAAACCGGAGATCAGCACACCGGCCCAGCGCATTTTATAGACGTTGATACCCACGCTGTCCGCCGCCTGAGGATGCTCGCCGCAGGCCATGAGCCGCAGGCCGAACCGTGTCTTGTACAGCAGCACATAGGAGGCTACCAGCAAAAGCGCCGTAATGAGCATGAACCAGCTGAACTCAAAGGAGCCGATGTTCACGGTAAATGCCTTTTTGGCACCGGCGTACTGAATGATGGAGGACACGTCATCGGGATTGGCCGCAGTGTTGATGGCCTTGACAATGACGGTGGCCCCAGCGGTGCCCAGCAGGTTCAAAGCTGTGCCTACCAACGTCTGATCTGCCTTGAAGTTGATACAGGCCACAGCCAGCAGGCAGGAATACACCATGCCCACCGCGGCGGAAACCAGCACCACTGCCAGGATCGTCACAAAATGAGAGCTGTTCTCTCCCAGATAGCGCATCGTCAGGGCACCGCCCAGAGCGCCCATGATCATGATGCCCTCCAGACCCAGATTGATCACGCCGGAGTGCTCGGAGAAGCAGCCGCCCAGAGCCACCAGGATCAGCACGGAGGCAAAGATCAGGGTATATTGCAGCAGCAAACTCATGCCTGATCGCCTCCTTTCCCGTTGGCCGCATCTTGTTCCGCGGCAGCCTTGGCCTTCAGAGCCGCCTTTTCCTCCCGTTTGGCAATGGAGCTGTTCATCACATGCTTCATGAACAGCACAAAGCCGCAGAGATAAATGATGATGGAAGAGATCAGATCGGAGATCTGCGCGCAATACAGGGACTTATCCACATACGCGCCGCCGGCGGTGATGTGCTGGATGAAGAAGGACGCCAGCATCGTGCCCAGAGGATTCAGTCCCCCTAAGAAGGCGGCGGCAATGCCGTTGAAGCCCATGGCGGGAACGGAGGAGGTAGAGCACTGCCACTGCTCATAGCCGGTGAGGTACAGCAGCGCCGCGCCCATACCGGCCAGCGCGCCGGAGATCATCAGACTCAGGATCACGTTCCGCTTTTCCGCCATGCCGCAGTATTTGGCGGCGTTGCGGTTGAAGCCGGTAGCCTTCAGTTCATATCCGAATCTGGTCTTATCCAGTACGATCCAGATCAGAATCGCCATCACAATGGACAGGGGGATGGCCAGACCCACATACTGATTCTTGTTGAACAGCGCCCCCAGCCCCAGAGAGGGCAGCACAGCAGAGGGGTTGTTGTTGGCCAGCACGATGGTGTAGGGGCTGGCGGCCTCTTTCACCGTGGTCAGCAGCATATTGGTCAGGTAGAGGACGATCCAGTTCAGCATGATGCCGGAGATGACCTCGTTGACGTTGCAATAGGACTTCAGCACACCGGAGATGGCCCCCAGCACCGCGCCGCCGGCCATAGCCACCAGCAGGCAGGGCAGCCAGCTCCAGCCCAAACCCAGCGCCGCGTACAGGCTCAGTGCCACGCCGAAGCAGTACTGGCCCGCAGCTCCGATGTTGAACAGGCCCACCTTATAGGCAAACAGGATGGACAGCGAGCACATCAGCAGCGGTGCGGTCTTGACCAGCGTGTTGCCCAGATATTTCAACTGGGAGGATGTCTTTTTATAGGTCAGGAAGTTTTTGACCACAGTAAGGATCGCCTCGCCGGCGCCAGCGGGATTGATGACCAGCAGCACGAGATAGCCGAGGAACAGACCCAGCACGATGCACAAAAGAGAGGCCAGCAGCGATTGGAAGCCGTTGCTCTTGAAAATATTCTTTTTCATGCCTTCACCTCGTCTCTCTTGGCGCCGGCCATGTAGAGGCCCAGCTCCTCCTGGGTGGTGGTTTTCGGGTCCAGCTCGCCCACGATCTCACCCTCGTACATCACAAGGATGCGGTCGGGTACGTCCATGACCTCGTCCAGTTCCAGACTCACCAGCAGCACCGCCTTGCCCTCGTCCCGCTGGGCGACCAGCTGACGGTGGATGTACTCAATGGCGCCAACGTCCAGACCGCGGGTGGGCTGGACTGCCACCAGCAGCTCCGGATCCTTGTCGATCTCCCGGGCCACGATGGCCTTCTGCTGGTTGCCGCCAGACATGGAGCGGGCAATGGTAACAGGGCCCTGACCGGAGCGCACGTCATACTGCTCGATCAGCCGCTCCGCATAGCCGCGGATGTTCTTCCGCCGCAGGAAACCCGCCTTGTCGGTGAATTCCGGCTCAAAGTACCGCTGGAGTACCATGTTGTCCTCCAGAGAATAGTCCAGCACCAGACCGTGCTTATGCCGGTCCTCAGGGATGTGGCTCATGCCCATGGTGCTCCGCTTGCGGATGGAGGTGTGGGTGATGTCCTGCCCGCAGAGGAAAAGCTCGCCGGACACCAGCGGTTCCAGACCGGTCAGGCCGTAGACCAATTCCGTCTGGCCGTTGCCGTCGATACCCGCAATGCAGACGATCTCGCCCCGCCGTACCTGGAAGGACACATTCTTCACGGCGTTGTTCTTATGGACCTTGGAGGCCATGGTCATATTCCTGACCTCCAGCACCACGTCTCCCGGCTCCGCAGGCTTCTTTTCCACATGGAAATTGACGTTGCGGCCCACCATCATGGCAGACAGCTCCGCCGGGGTGGTGTCTTTCGTATTGACGGTGCCGATGTACTTGCCCTTGCGGAGCACGGTGCAGCGGTCCGCCACCGCCATGATCTCCGCCAGCTTGTGAGAGATAAAGAGGATGGACTTCCCCTCCGCCGCCAGATTCTTCATGATCTGCATCAGCTCGTCGATCTCCTGAGGCGTCAGCACGGCGGTGGGCTCGTCGAAGATCAGGATCTCATTGTCCCGGTACAGCATTTTCAGGATCTCGGTGCGCTGCTGCATACCCACGGTGATGTCCTCGATCAAAGCGTCCGGGTCCACATGGAGACCGTACTTCTCGCTGAGGGCCAGCACCTTTTCCCGGGCCTCCTTTTTCTGGAGAAAGCCATGCTTCGTAGGCTCCACGCCCATGATGATGTTGTCCAGCACCGTAAAGCAGTCCACCAGCTTGAAGTGCTGGTGCACCATGCCGATCCCCAAGTCATTGGCGTCATTGGGGTCCTTGATAGAGACCTCCTTGCCGTCCTTCTTGATCGTTCCCTCCTCCGGCTGATACAGGCCGAACAGCACGCTCATCAGCGTGGACTTGCCCGCGCCGTTTTCGCCCAGCAGGGCATGGATCTCACCCTTTTTCAATTGAAGGGTAATGTCATCATTGGCGATGATGCCTGGGAACCGCTTCGTAATGTGGAGCATTTCGATGGCGTAATTCGTTTCCAAGTCAAACCGCCCTCCTTCCGTTTTAATGGCCCGCCGTGTGGATCTCGCGGGGACGGAAACCATGTTCATTTACCGGCAGCGGCATATTGCCCTCACATCCAGTATTATATTCAGTATACTATAACTCCGCTCAAAAAGAAAGGCAAATCGACGGCCGGAATCATTTTTTTGAAGAGTGGTCTCCTCAGGGCGCTTCCATCGGGAGACTCGTCCGCTTTCCGCAAACTGTTCCCGAAAAAACTGCCAGCCGCTCCAACATCCGAAATGCCCCATTCCACCAGGGTGCCAATGGTTTTCCGTACCTCCTTCTTTTGACGGATAAAAAAGGAACGTCCGAAAGGACGTTCCTTTTCGCATATAGATTTGTGCTCTGCGCTTAGCCCTTGATAGCGCCCTGGTCCTCCACAGCGATCACGGTGGCGAAGTCAGAGGGAGTCTTGCTCACATCGTTGGAAACGGTGATCTTGCCGTCGAACATATCCTTCACCATGGCCTTGTAGTCATCCTGGGTAAAGCTGTCAGACCACTGAGTGCCCTCACCCATGGGGATCTGGACGTAGTTCAGCTCGGGATCATCGCCGGACACCAGGCCCAGAGTAGCGATCTTGCCCTTGTAAGCATCCCAGTTGCCGTTGACGATAACGTCAGTCAGGGTGTCATAGGTGGTGGGATACAGACCCTTCATAGCGGAGGTGACGGTCATGCCTTCCACGCCGGCGTAGCCAGCGATGACGCCAGCCTGGTCAACGTCCACGCCGATGACCTTGGCGTTAGCCTTCTTGGCAGCGTCCACAGCGGAGGTGTAGATACCGCCGCCGCAGGCGAAGACGACCTCAGTGCCGCCGGCATACCAGGTATCCATCACAGCGGTGATATCGGCATCGCCGAAGAACTGACCGCCATAGACATAGTTCAGGCTCACATCAGTCAGGCCCAGATCGGCGGCAGCGGCGTCAACGCCCTGCACGAAGCCGTAGCCATAACGGACAACAGCGGGAACAGCCATGCCGCCCAGGAAGCCCAGGTTCTTGTAGCCCAGCTTCACAGCAGCGTAACCGGCCATGTAGCCGCACAGCTCTTCCTGATACACAGCGCAGTACACGTTGCTCATGTCAACGTACTTGCTGAGGTCCCAATTCTCGGGGGTGTAGTCGTAGCTCTCGCCGGCCTTGGCAACGGCGGTCTCGAGCAGGTCGCCGGCGGCGACGTCGAGCGCGATGAACTTCACGTCGGGGAACTCGGGAGCAGCTTCCACGATGGCGCCGCCGAAAGCGTAGCCGGGCATCACGATCACGTTGTAGCCCTCGTCCGCGGCCTTCTCGATCATAGCCACACGGTCGGCGGTGTTGTCGCCGACGGGCTTGAAGTAGTTGAACTCGATGTCGTTGTCCTCGGCAAACGCCTTGCAGGCCTCATAGGTGGTCTGGTTGAAAGACTGGTCGGTGATGTCACCGTAGTCGGTGATCATTGCGACCTTATAGGCGCCCTCGTTCTCAGCAGGCTGCTCGGTCTGGTCAGGTGCATCGGTCTTGGTATCGTCGGTCTTCTTATCGCCGCAGGCTACCAGGGACAGAGACATGACCAATGCCAGAGTCAAAGCAAGAAACTTCTTCATTGGAATCTACCTCTTTCATGTTTTCTCCTTTTAACGTCCGCTCCCGCTCTGAAACGCACCGTGCCGTGTTCCCCGGAGGGATCACAGCCTATGTATGGCTTCGGAAGCCGGGTGCAAGCTCTTTAAAAGGGTCGACCTCAAGGGTCTATGTTATTATAACAATTTCACCCGGGCAATGCAATAAGAAACCCGAATTGTTTTCAATTTTGCCATATCTTTCACGCATAAAAGAACACCCCGCCCGGGATCGGGCGGGGTGTTCCCTTCAGGAAGCGTTAACAGTCTATCGGTCTCAGTCCGCCATCTTCACGGCGACTTCCAGCGCAATCTTCATCATGTTGGTGAACGTGTTCTGCCGGTCCGCCGGGGGCAGTTCCTCCCCCGTCACCAGATTGTCGGAGATGGAGCAGATGGCCAGCGCCCGCTTGCCGGTGTAGGCAGCGTTGCAGTACAGGGCCGCAGCCTCCATCTCCACCGCCATGACGCCCATCTTCTGGAAGCGCATGTTCCGTCCGGCGGCATCGTAGAAGGTGTCGGAGGAATAGAGGTTGCCCACAGGCATCTTCACACCCAGTTCCTTGGCGCTTTCCACTGCTGCCATCAGCAAGTCAAAGTCCGCGATGGGGGCAAAGGTGCCGCCCAGCTCATACTGCTCCAGATAAGCGGAGTTGGCGCAGGCACCCTGACCGGCCACCACGCTGCCCAGCTCCAGATCTGCCCGCAGGGCTCCGGCGCTGCCCACCCGGATGATATTCTCCACATCATACTGGGTATACAGCTCGTAAGAATAAATACCGATGGAGGGCATTCCCATGCCGGAGGCCATCACGCTCACCAGCACGCCCTTATACAGGCCGGTATAGCCCTGAACGCCCCGGACGTTGTTTACCAGCTTCAAATCCGTCAGGAAGGTCTCCGCGATGAACTTGGAGCGCAGGGGGTCTCCGGGCATCAGTACGGTTTTGGCGAAATCGCCCTTCTTGGCTTCATTATGCGGCGTTCCCATAGTATCCTCCTTTTATTTTTCCATGGCCTTCACGGCCTTCACGATGCGGCTGGTGCCCAGACGGGAAGCCCCCAGATTGATGAAATCCTCCGCGTCCTGCAGGTTGGCGATGCCGCCTGCAGCCTTGATTTTCACGTTGGGGCCGATGTGCTTGGCAAAGAGGGCCACATCCTCCCGGGTGGCGCCGCCCCCGCCGAAACCGGTGGAGGTCTTGATGTAGTCCGCACCGGAGGCGGTGACGATCTCGCACAGCTTGATCTTCTCCTCATCGGTGAGGAAGCAGCACTCGATGATGACCTTCAGCAGCTTGCCGCGGCAGGCCTCCTTTATGGCCTTGATCTCCGAGAGCAGCTCGTCCCATTTCCGGTCCTTCACCCAGCCGAGGTTGATGACCATGTCCACTTCCTCCGCGCCGTTGCTCACGGCGTCGGCGGCCATGAAGCACTTGGCCGCGGTGGTGTCATAGCCGTTGGGGAAGCCGATGACGGTGCAGATGGGCAGCTTGCCCGCCACATACTCCGCCGCCTGCTTCACATAGCTGGCGGGGATGCACACGCTGGCGCAGCCGTACTTCATGCCGTCATCGCAGATGGCCTTGATCTCGTCCCAGGTGGCCGTCTGGGCCAGAAGCGTGTGATCGCACTTGCTCAAAATGTCTTTCAGTTCCATTTTAAGTCACTCCTTATCATAAAGTTAAGTTTGTTTCTTCGATACGTTTATCATACCAGTTTTTTTGATTGCTGTCTACCGTCCATCTCCCCCCTCTTTTGCCCAACGCTCCGGTGTCTTGCAATCCGGTCCATTCGGTGCTACAATGTAGGCCACCAAATCCAAAAGGAGCCTTTTTCATGAAAAAACGACTGTTATCCGCGCTGTGCGCGGTGATGCTTCTCATCTGCACCGTCCCCATGGCCAGCGCCCAGACCGGGGATGCTGCCCGCCGGGCCGATGCCCTGACGGTGCTGCATCTGCTCTCCGAGGACCCCGGCCGTGACCTGACCGCTCCCGCTACCCGTGCTCAGGCCGCCGTGCTGCTGGTCCGTCTGGCCGGCGGCGAGAAAAAGCCGGACACCGACGGCTGGTTTGCCGGTTTCCGGGATGTGCCGGACTGGGCCCGCACCGCTGCGAACTACGCCAACCGCCGGGGCTGGATCTCCGGCGTCAGCAACGTACAGTTTGATCCCAACGGTCACCTGAACGCCGACGCCTGGTGTGCTATGCTGCTGCGGATGCTGGGCTACAGCGACAAGACCGGGGACTTTGAGATCTCCGACGCCGCAGCCTTCGCCTGGCGGATCGGACTCACCGGCCGCCAGCTAATCGGCATACTCTCCGTGGGCGATCTGGCGGAGTCCATTTATGACGCTCTGGATTTCTGCTATAAGGGAACGGAAACAACGGTGCTCTCCCGACTGATGGACCTCGGTGTCTGCACCGCCTCTGCCGCCAACGCTCTGGGACTGCTGAACAAGGACTATACCGCCCGCCAGCTGGCGGACCGCTACCTCTCCGCCGCCTTCCAGCTCAGCCTGTATGAGACAGAGGAGCAGGTCCACGATGAGGTCTCCTCCGCCGACGCCAGCGGCTTCTTCATCAGCGCCGACGGTCTGGCCGTCACCAATTATCACTCCATCGAGGATTCCATCAAGGCCACCGCCACCCTGCTCAACGGGGAAACCTATGAGGTGGAGCGGGTCCTCTACTACGATACCGGTATCGACATCGCCGTGATCAAGGTCTCCCGGACCAATCAGTCCCGCCGCACCACCTCCACCTTCAACCATCTGGATCTGGTGGGCACGGCGGACATCCGCCCCGGCGATCCGGTGTACGCCATCGGCAACCCTCTGGGTCTGGGGCTGGCCATCAGCTCCGGCATCATCGGCTCCACCGCTCATGAGCTGGACCGTTATGCCCTGCCCTGCATTGTCAACTCCGCCGACATTTCCCGGGGCAGCAGCGGCGGCGCACTGATGAACGCCCACGGTCAGGTCATCGGCGTCACCTCCGGCGCTTATACCTATGGCAACAATATGTATCTGGCTGTCCCTGTGGACCCGGTGATGGCCGCCGACCTGACGGTTTCCGGCTGGACCTTGAAGGAGGTCAAGGCCTTCGAAGCCGCCAAGGACAAGGACTGAGCTTTCCCGCTTGTAAAGGAGTGATCCCATGAAACGCATCCTGACCCTGTTGATGACCGTTTCCCTGCTGCTGTGTCTGGCAGCCTGCGGCAAACCGACAGGTAGCACCCCGGAGCAGACGCCCCAGCAGACGGAGTCCTCCGATCCTCCCGCCCAGACCGAACCCCCCGCCTTGGAAGGCGAGGCCCTCTCCATCCTTCCCGCAGAGGATGCCGGTCTGACGGAGGGCGGCTATGACGCTTACCGGGAGGCGGACCCCATGGCGGAGATCGTACTCCTGCCCACCCGCTCCGTCACGGACTTCCACTATTTTATCGTGGGTTTCCGGGAGGACAGCGAACTGCTCACGCTCACCCGCGAGGATGACCTCTACACGGCGGATGCCCTTTCCCCGGGCCGTCCCCTCCTGCTGGTCATTCCCTTTGTGGAAACGATCCCCAACCGGGGCGTTTCCTATGTAGACGCGGACGGCGCCCTCCGCCAGTACGCCATTGTGGAAAGCGGAAAGGACGGCACCATCTTCCTGATGGAAGAAGCCTTTGACTCCGCAGCCTAAACAGACAAGAACCGTATAAAAGGTCCCCGGAGCGCTGCTCCGGGGATCTTTTTATAGATGATCTTTTCGCTCCTTTTTCGGCTCCGGGCAGAGGAAATACCGGGTCATAATGATACCCAAAATGACAAGGATCACCTGGAAAACATCCACAGGCCAAATAGCTCCGTTGCCGCCTCCCCCGCCGCCGGAGCCGCCCTCCGAATTCCGGTACAGCTTTATCAGCTCCCCTGTATCCAACCGGCTGCCTTCCGCATCATAGTAAGCCACGGATATGCTGCCGAAAAAGCCAGCCTTGCCCTGCTCCTCCGTCACCGGGATCACCTGAAGGATACTCTTGGCCGCCGTTCCCTCATACACCGGCGCCAGTGTGCTGATGTCCGGCAGGATCTCCTCCTCGCCATCATAAGCAGGCGGACGGTATCCGGGAAATACCCGGAAGCTGGCAGCCTCCTTCGGCCAGTTTGCGGTATAGATCTCCAGGTACCGCTGTCTGCCTATCTGGATCAAGCTCGTATTCACAATAGGACAGGTGTCATATTCTCCGCTCCGAAAGCGATACCCGCCGAACAGTCCCCGCTGAAATTGATAAATGCCCTGCCGTTCAAATGTTCCCCCCTGTTCCACCCGGTACAGAATGAACATCCGGTCCTTGACCGTTGTAGTTTCCAGCACATCCACTTCTCCATCCTGAGGAAAGTTGGAAATAGAAACCGATGCCAGATCCCCCCGGATGATCTCCTTCATCTCTGCGGTACTGGTCAGGTCATAGCAGTATTCCAGCCGATACAGTCCCACCAGGCACAGCAGCGTCGCCGCCACGGACAAAACGGCCCCCAGCCGCTGCTGCCAACGGAGCCGCTTCAAAAAATTCAGCTTCGGCGGCGGTGCTTTTTCCGTTTTCAGATCCGCCGCCATGGCGTTCCGGGCTGCCCGGCAGTCCGGACAGGATTCCAGATGCTCGCAAATATCAGCTTCCGTCTCCGGCCCCGTCAGGTGCTCCAAATAGGACGGCAGCAGGTCTCTCACAATATGGCACGGCAGCATTACACACCGCCTCCTTCCATCAATTTTTGCTTTGCCCGGTAAAAGGTCACTCTCGCCCAGGTCTCGCTCTCCCCTAAGATCGCCCCAATCTCCGAAAAGGGCAATTCTCCGGAGAGCCGGAGATACACCACCTCCCGGGTCTTTTCCGGCAGGGCGTGGATACGGCGGAACAGCTCCTGTCGGCTCAGGTTTCCCATTGCCGCGTCCTCGGCACTGCCCTCCCCCGGCAGGTCCGTCATTTCCTCGATGGGAACGTGATTCTCCCTGGCCCGGCGGGAAAGCTCCTTTTTCATCAGGTTTCCGGCGATCCCGCAGAGATAGGTGGACAGCGCCGCCTCTCCCCGGTAATTCCCCGGATGCCGGATGGCCTCGTAGAAGGTCTGCTGGGTCACCTCCTCCGCCAGATCCGCATTCCGGGTGAGGGAGAACACATAGCGGTACACAAGCTCCGCGTTTTCCCGGTACGCCCGGTCAAAATCCGTCATGCTCTCCCCCCCTTTCTGTTGATTTGTGCCGGAATCAGACCGGTTCGTTACAGTCATTCTAAAAAATATTTTCTCAAAAAGCAACTCCCGCCCGTCTCCTTGCGTACACCGCCGACATCCGCTTCACCGCTTCCTCAACAAAAACACCCCCGGTGCGCGGATGCACACCGGGGGTGTTTTGTATGCTTTTGAATTGGATAAGACGCTTAGACCTCGCCGAAGTCAGCGCACTTTGCGATCACGCTGGCGCAGCGGGGGCACAGGCCGTTCTCGTCCGCCGCGGTGCTGTGCTTCCAGCAGCGGGGGCACTTGGTACCGGCAGCCTCACTGACAGAAACCGTCAGCTCGCCGCCCACAGTGACCTCCACCTTGGAGACGATCAGCAGGTCCGCCAGAGCAGCGCCGTCCATCTCCGCCAGGAAGGCATCCTCGGCGGGGACCGTCAGGGCCACATCGGCCTCCAGACTCTTGCCGATCTTCTTCTCGGCACGGGCGGTCTCCAGCGCGCCGTTGACGGCGTCGCGGATCTCAATGATCTTTTCCCACTTGGCCATCTCGTCAGCGGAGAGAGCGTAGTCGGCAAACACACCGTTCATATCGTTGAACAGCACGTTCCGGTCGTCGTCCCCCGCCTTGTGGGGCATGGCCAGCCAGATCTCGTCGCCGGTGAAGCACAGAATGGGAGCCATGATCTTTGTGATGGTATCCAGGAGCAGATACAGGGCCGTCTGGGCGCTGCGGCGGGCCAGACCGTCGGTCTCGTCGCAGTACAACCGGTCCTTGATGATGTCCAGATAGAAGTTGGACAGCTCCACCACGCAGAAATCGTTGACGGCGTGGGTCACCACCAGGAACTCGTAGTCATTGTACGCCTGGGCGCACTTTTCGATCAGGGCGTTCAGACGGGTGACGGCCCAGCGATCCAGCTCCAGCATGTCGGCGGGAGCCACCAGATTGTTGGGATCAAAGCCGTCCAGGTTGCCCAGGCAGTACCGGGCGGTGTTGCGGAACTTCAGGTAGTTCTGAGAGAGCTGCTTGAAGATGGCGTCGGAGCAGCGCACGTCGGCGTGGTAATCGGCAGAAGCCGCCCACAGACGCAGGATGTCCGCGCCGTACTTGTTGAAGATGTCAGCGGGGTCCACGCCGTTGCCCAGAGACTTGTGCATGGCCTTGCCCTCGCCGTCCACGGTCCAGCCGTGGGTGACACACTCCTTGAAGGGCGCACCGTTGCCGAAGGCGCCCACGGCGGTCAGCAGAGAGGACTGGAACCAGCCGCGGTACTGGTCAAGGCCCTCCAGATACATATCGGCAGGCCAGAAGTTCTGATCCCGCTTCATGGAGGCATAGTGGGTGGAGCCGGAGTCGAACCAGCCGTCCAGCGTGTCGGTCTCCTTCTCGAAGCCGCTCTTGCCTCCGCAGTGGGGGCAGGTCATACCGGCGGGCAAGAAATCGGCGGGGTCCTTATCGAACCAGGCGTTGGAGCCTTCCTTGCCGAACATCTCGGAAATGGCGGCGATGGTCTCATCGGTCACCACGGGCTTGCCGCAGTCCTTGCAGTACACCACAGGGATGGGCAGACCCCACCGGCGCTGGCGGGAAATGCACCAGTCGGCGCGCTCCCGGATCATGCTCTTCATGCGGTCGATGCCCCAGCCGGGGACCCAGCGGACCTCGTCGCAGGCGGCGCAGGCCTCGTCCTTGAACGCGTCCACGGAGCAGAACCACTGGGGCGTGGCGCGGAAGATGATGGGGTGCTTGCAGCGCCAGCAGTGGGGATAGCTATGGACGATCTCCTCGCTGGCCAGCAGAGCGCCGGACTCCTTCATATCCTTCAGGATGACAGGGTTGGACTCCTCCACCACCATCCCTGCGTACTTGCCGGCATAGTCGGTGTGGCGGCCCTGATCGTCCACAGGCACCACCATGTCCATGCCGTAGCGCTTGCAGGTCTGGTAGTCATCCGCGCCGAAGCCGGGAGCGGTGTGGACGCAGCCGGTACCGGAATCCATGGTAACATAATCGGCCAGCACCAGACGGCTGGTCTTGGGCAGGAAGGGATGGTCCGCCAGCATATTCTCAAAGAAGGCGCCCTCGTGAGTCTCCACGATCTCGTAATCGGAGATACCCGCCACGCCCATCACCTTGTCGGTGAGGGCCTCAGCCATAATATACATCTCGCCGCTGCCGTTGTTCTTCACCACGGCATAGCTCTCAGAGGGATGCAGCGCGATGGCCAGGTTGCCGGGCAGGGTCCAGATGGTGGTGGTCCAGATCACGAAGTTCAGCTTGGACTTGTCCAGATGGCTCAGCTTGCCCTGATCGTCATGCATGGGGAACTTCACATACACGGTGGTGCAGGGATCATCCTGATACTCGATCTCAGCCTCAGCCAGAGCGGTCTCGTCATGGTAGCACCAGTACACGGGCTTCAGGCCCTTGTAGATGTAGCCCTTCTTGTACATCTCGCCAAAGACCTTGACCTCCTCGGCCTCAAAGCTGGGGTTCATGGTCTTGTAGGGGTGTTCCCAGTCGGCCACCACGCCCAGGCGCTTGAAGCCCTCCATCTGGATGCCGATATACTTTTCGGCATAGGCGTGGCAGGCGGTACGGAAGTCAGACACGCTCATGGCCTTGCGGTTGAGCTTCTGCTCCTTGATGATGGCGCTCTCGATGGGCATACCGTGGTTATCCCAGCCGGGGATATACGGGGTGTACCGGCCACGCATGGCGTAGGACCGGACGATGATGTCCTTCAGGGACTTATTCAGGGCGTGGCCCATGTGGAGGCTGCCGTTGGAGAACGGAGGGCCGTCGTGAAGGGAGAAGCGGGGCTTACCCTCGTTCTTCTTCAGCAACTCGTTGTAGAGGTCCATGTCCTCCCAGCGCTTGAGCATCTCCGGCTCCCGCTTGGGCAGGCCCGCCCGCATGGGGAAGTCGGTCTTGGGCAGATTGATGGTCTTGTTGTAATCCATGATGCGTCTCCTTTTATATTTGTAAGTCTTATTTTTTGCTTTTATCGATCATATTGCAGCGGAACACAACCAGTTGGCAGTCTCGGCAGATCATAGTGTCCGGAAACTCCGGAAAGGGGTCTCTTGTAAACATAGATGTGGTATCGTCCCCTATCGGGCCGAGATCGACCTGATCCGTAGGCCCCTTAAAAAATCGCAGTTCCTGCTGAGTCCAGAAGGGATACTTCTGCGTGTGCATAAAGCCTTTTTCCATTACGTTTCCGCAGTTGGGGCAGTTCATTGCTGATCCTCCTTCACGCAAAACAAAAAACGCTTTGCCTCTGAACTCAGAGACAAAGCGTTTGAAAACACTCTGCGGTACCACTCTTCTTGCCGGTCCCCTTGCGGAGCGCGGCCACTCACGCCTGCCATTACAGGCTGACGGAATAACGCCCGTCACACGTCCACGCTTACTCGCGTCGTCTTTCAGCAGGAGGCTCCAAGGTGATTTTCACCGCCGCGCCTGTCCGCCTCGCACCAAACGGCGGCTCTCTTTACAGACTTTCGACCGGCTACTCTTCCTTTTCTTCGCCAAATATCCAGTTACTCGGTTATCATATCACATTTTCACCGTTTGTCAACCGTATTTTCCCGGTTTTTCCCCGGAAAATACAGACTTTTCCGTTCCAACCGCTTCCCGTGGAAAAACCGGCCCCGCCCAAGGGCGGAGCCGGTGCAGAGGAACTGGTGAAATTACTTTGCGGCGGTCATTCCGACGAAACGAACCAGGATCACAGCGGCCTGTGCCCGGGTTGCCGTCCCCTTGGGAGACAGCGTCGCATTGGTGGTGCCGCCGATCAGGCCGCTGCCCACAGCCCACTGCAGAGCAGGCACCGCATACTGGCCAACGCTCTGGAAATCCTTGTAGCTCAGCAGATTGGTGTCCTCACCCACACTGATGTCCGCGCCGTTGGCCTTGGCGTAGCGGTACAGAATAGCAGCCAGCTGCTCACGGGTGATGGCACGGTTGGGCGCGAAGGTGCCGTCGGCATAGCCGCCCACGATCTCCTTGCCGGAGGCCCACTTTACGGCATCAGCATAGTACGCGCCGTTGTCCACATCGGAAAAGCCGGTAGTATTGGCAGTAACAGCGGGGCTGCCGGCCATACGGTACAGCATCGCCACCACCTGACCACGGGTCAGGGTACCGGCGGGGCTGAATGTGGTGTTGGAGGTGCCGCCCATGATGCCGTCAGCATAGACCCGCGCCACTTCGCTGAAGCACCAGTCGGTGTTCTTCACATCCGTGAAGGGCAGCGTAGTGCTGAGGGTCTTCATCATTTCCTGTACCACGGATGCGGAGGTGTTGGAAGCCTCGGTGTAGTTAAAGGCATAGGTGTCGTGGGCAATGCCGTCTGCCTTATCGCTCATGCAGCGCAGAATAGCGCAGGGTACGCCAAACTGATCGCAGACGCGGGCCACGGAAGCGCCCTCCATCTCACAGGCCAGTGCGTCGAACTTGGTCTGAAGCTCCTTGACATAGGATTCGCTGGAGATAAACTGGTCGCCGGTGGCGATCACGCCCTGATGGACCTTGGCAGAGCCCAGCACATCGCAGGCAGCGTTGTAAGCGATCTTGGAAAGGGTGCCATCCACGGGGATCATGCCGGTCTCCTGATTGCTGCCGGCTTCGCCGTTCCAAACGAAGCCGTTGTTGGTCTCAGTGCCGTAGTCATGCTGCACAAGGCTGGTGCCGATGACCATGTCCATCACGTTCACGTCATCGCCCACGCCGCCGGCAATGCCGGTAAAGACAACGCCCTTGACCGTGAAGTTATTCAGCAGGGCCGCGGTATAGTTGGCAGAGAGGACCTTGCCGACGCCGGCCTGAACCAGTACCACGTCCTCGCCATTGAGCTTACCCACATAGTAGGTCTTGCTTCCGATCACGGTTTCCTTCTGGATGTCGGCGGCATCCACCAGCGCCTTCAGCTCCACGCTCATGGCGCTGATGATGGCGGTACGGGGCGTGGTGTCCTTTGCTGCGACATCCTTGGCAGCAGGAAGCGCGACCCGATCCTTGGCAATGGTGTTCAGCATTTCCTTCACCACAGAGGCGGAGGTATTGGAAGCCTCAGTGTAGTTGAAGGCATAGGTATCATGGGCAATGCCGTCGGCCTTGTCGCTCATGCAGCGCAGAATGGCGCAGGGCACATGGAACTCGTCTGCCACGCGGGCCACGGAAGCGCCCTCCATCTCGCAGGCCAGTGCGTTGAACTTGGTCTGAAGTTCCTTGACATAGGACTCGCTGGAAATGAACTGGTCGCCGGTGGCGATCACGCCCTGATGGACCTTCTCCGCGCCCAGCACGGTGCAGGCAGAATCATAAGCGATCTTGGAAAGGCTCTCGTCCACAGGGATCATGCCGGTCTCCTGATTGCTGCCGGCCTTGCCGTTCCACTCAAAGCCGCTGTTGGTCTCGGTGCCGTAGTCATGCTGCACCAACTCGGTGGCAATGACCATGTCCATCACGTTCACGTCATCGCCCACGCCGCCGGCAATGCCGGTAAAGACGATGCCGCCCACATGATAGGTGTCGATGAGGGTCTCAGCGCAGGACGCCGCCAGCACCTTGCCGATACCGGCCTTGACCAGCACCACATCCACGCCGTTGAGGACGCCCTCGTAAAAGGTGTTGCCTGCGATCTCTTCTGTCTTGGAGATCTTGGTCGCCTCCACCAGCGCGTTCAGTTCCACGCTCATAGCGCTGACGATACCCAGCGGGCCCTCAGCCTGCGCGGCCCCCGTCTGATCCGCAGCTGCGGCGGAAACCCCCAGAGATACCGTCATGACAATGACGAGCATCAGGGACAGGGTCTTTTGGAAGAATCGGTTCATGCTTCTCTCTACCTCCGATTTAAAAGTGATACCTTTATCATACTATCAGTCCCTTTCAGAAGCAACCCCAAACAAACAGAATCGGTTCCTCTTTTTTTCGATTTATTTGTTGTTTTTTCATATAGATCATCCTGCTCTTTGACGCAAAAAAGGGTATGACCTTCCGCTGATGGCGGAAGATCATACCCGCTTGATAAGCTTCATGTCACTGATACCGGTAGAGCTGGGCCGTGTATCCGTCGATACACCGCAAAAACATCTCCCGGTCCCGGAATTCCATCAGTTGAGAACCGGCCTCCTCATGAAAGGACACCACACGGCGCTGGGTATCTACCCACAGCTTCCAGATCGGTTCCCTGGTCATTGTCGTTTCCATAGTGCGTGCTTCTCCTTTCATACACACATTCTCCTTCAGCGCCCCTTGGAGCGGTTTTTGTTCCTGTACCTATAAGACGATTTGAACACCGATTTTGTTGCACATTTTTCCAAAAAATTTCAAATTTTTTTAGGCCAGCAGAGGACGCACCACCTGATCGTTCACCACGGCGAAGCTCTCCCGCAGGTAATAGTTGGCGCTGAGCCACCACCACGGCAGCTTCGCCGGGACCTGCACCACCCTGCCGGGTCCGGCGGCGTTCAGCAGCAGCCGCACCCGCCCCATGTGGAAATCGTTGGTGACGATGGCCACTGTTTTATGGTAGTCATCCGGCAGCAGCGCCAGAGAATTTTGCAGGTTCTGTCGGGTATTGACGGACTGCTCCTCTAAGATCAGCCGCTCCGGGTCAATGCCCCGGTCCGTCAGCGCGTCATACATAGCCCGGGCCTCGGAGATATCCTCTCCCGGCCCCTGTCCCCCGGACAGCACCGCCGGGATGTCCGGATGTGCCTTGAGATACCGCTCCGCCGCGTCGATGCGGGTTTGCAGGGCCACGGAGGGCGTGGTGCCGTTGACCCCGGCCCCCAGAACGATCACGGCGTCCGCCGGTTGGGCCGACTCGTCCCGGTGTCCGGCCCGGATGACCCAGATCTCCACCGCCGACAATCCCAGAACCAGCGCCGCCAGTCCGATTTGGGCGATCCGCAGCAAAATCTTCCAGCCCCGGTGGCGGCGGCTCAGCCGGCTCAGGCCCAGCAGCACCAGACAGACCAGCGCCAGTCCCCAGCTCAGCTTTCCGGAAAAGCCCACCCCCGGCAGACGCTGCAATCCCAGCCCCAGCAGGCAGAACACCAGCGCCAGCACCGCCGTCAGTCTTTCGGAGCGTTTCCACTCAAAAAACGTATGCTCATTCATATCGTATATTCTCAGATCCTGTCTCCCCGGCGGTCTCCCGCCGGGGAGCGTCCTTGCGGTACGATTTGGGTCAGGCCGCAGTCGTCACGGTCACCGTGGGACCGTCCGCCCCGCCGATGATGCCGAGACCGGCGGCCTCCGCTCCGGCGGACATGCTGGGGCTGTGGCTGTCATCCACGGCGGGAGCGGTTTCCGTCTCCGTAGACGAATCATCGTTCTCCGTGCCGAACCATCCCGCCGGGTACTCGCCGTACCGGTCATAGTATTCCTCGGGGCTCATATGGAACTGCTTATAGAACTGGTCATATTGGTCCCAGCCGCCCGCGGCGTACTGCCACGGGTACCGTTCCCGGTTGGTGACCAGATCGGCGTCGGTGATCAATTTCAGGTCCTTCAGCGCCCGGATCGTCTCCGTCATGCCTTCCTTGACGTTGATCCGGATCGTATCATGGATTCTGTTGAACTGGCTCTCCGGCAGCTTGTATTCGAACTGAATGCGGAGGTCATAGTTGTCGGCGTCATTATCCGCCAGGAACCAGTTATACACGCCCCAGTCTCCGTTTTCCGCGTCCTTGGCCACGGCGTCCAGGAGCAGACCCGCCTCCCGGCTGCCGAGAGTGCCGCCGCCGCTCCATGTCTCGAACCACGCTTCAGTCATCTGGAAGCCCTCATCCCGCCAGCGGATGCGCTTCTGGCGCATTTCCGGGCTGTTGATGAGCTGATCCAGCAGATAGTCATAGGTGCCCTCCCGGGCCATGCGGTCAGGGGTCAGATACAGTCTGTACCCCCGCTCCACCTTCAGCCCGCTGTTGAGCATATAGGTGATGCGGACATGGGTGATGGTCGATTGCGCCCCGCTATCCTCTGCGGATTCTTCCACACTGGCCGTATAGCCGTCGGAATAATAGCCATACCCCGGCGCTTCTTTTTGAATGTAATCCTTATCGTCGATAATGGTCTGGTGCAGCGTCCGGACCTTCTCGATGAGGACGTCGTCCTTCCCGGGTGTCAGGTAATAATTGCTGCCGGCGGCGTAGACGTTCACCAGCTTTACGCTGTCCGGTGCGGGGATGCGGCGGGTCACGCCGAACAGATCGTACTTCATGGCGCCGCACAGGGCCGCGCAGCCCAGCGCCACCGCCAGCATTCCCTTCCATGTGGTCTTGAACACCCGGGGCGTTTTCGCCAGCAGCATGGACGCCGCGTAATAGCCCACGGCGCCGCCCGCGATCATGCACAAGATCATGGGCAGGAGCGCGAAGTACTGGCCGTTCTGAAAACTCTCCCACAGCAGGGCGTACAGCAGCCGTCCGCCCAGAATGGCGGCGTAGACGGCGCAGCCGTACCGGAACACCGGCTTCATCCAGCCCACGGCCACCACATCTCCGGCGCTCTCGCTGCGGCGTCTGCGGTACAGCAGCCACGCCAGTCCCAGCAGCGCCGCGCCCGCGGCGGCATAGGCGGCGATGAGCCAGCCGTTTTCCAGCGTCACGGAGGTCAGCACACTGGTCTCATACCGCTGACCGCCCAGTCGATCCGTCACCCACTGGGTCTCGTAGGAGTTGTTGGGAGAGATTTTCTGCATGAGGTATACCACGGGGCTGAGCCACTCCACGGTACCGGAATAACTGCTGTTCAGGCCAAAGCAGAAGCCCTGCGCCAGCAGGTTCACCATGAAGTCCGTCAGCACGGCGATAAAGTTCAGCAGTCCGTAAAGGGCGGGCAGCATAAAGATGTTGCCTACAATGAGGGCGCAGAAGGTGGCAAGGCCGAAGAAGAACAGGCTCTCCCCCATAACGCCTAAGACCGTCACCAGCACGCCCATCGGCTCAAAGCCGCCGAACAGCATCGTCACCAGCACCAGCAAAACGCCGGTCACAGCGTAGGGAATGGCCATCATCGTCAGGCCGGACAGCACGTTGGTAACAAACAGTCCCTCCCGGCGGATGGGCAGCGTGTGCATCATTCCCACGCTGCGGGCGTTGTAAAGATAACTCCACACCGCCATGGCACACAAAATGGCGTACACGATGGAAATAACCGGCACCCCGTAGGACAGTACAGTGTAATACGCCTGTCTGGTCTCCAGAGGCGACCAGAACCGGAACCCGTTGTGCAGCAGCTCCAGCAGCATCGCCAGAGGGAACATGGCCCCGCCGAAGGAGGCCAGACCCCACAGCGGCCAGTACCGGGACAGGTTTTTCCGGAAAAGAGTGCCGTTAAAGCACGATGTCTTTGACCGCATAGTCTGCACCTCCCAATTCGTAAATAAAGATCTCCTCCAGCGTCAGGGGGATGGCGTCCACCAGCAGCGGGCTGTAAGCCATCAGCCGCTCCGTGGCCTCCTGCGCGTTCATCCGCATGATGAGGGTATGCACCCGGCCGAGCTTCGAGGCATGAAGCACCGGCAGCTCCGCCGGAACGTCCTCCATGCCGTCGGGAAACACCACCTGCAATTTCACCATGTTATCCTGCAACTGGGCCAGGCTCCGCTCCAGCAGCACATGGCCGTGGTCCATGATGCCCACATGGTCGCACACGTCCTCCAGCTCCCGGAGGTTGTGGCTGGACACCAGCACCGTAGTGCCCCGCTCCGCCACATCGCCCATCATCAGGCTCCACACCTGACGGCGCATCACCGGGTCCAGACCGTCCACAGGCTCATCCAGGATCAGATAATCCGGCATGGCGGACAGAGCCAGCCAGAAGGCCGCCTGCTTCTGCATACCCTTGGAAAACCGCCGGATAGGCCGCTTTTCGTCCAGTTCAAACACTTCCCTCAGCTTTTCATACCGCTCCGTGGAAAAATTGGGATAGAATCCCTTGTAGAACCGCATCATATCCCCGATGCCCGCGGAATTGAAATAGTACCAATCATCGGGAATGGCGGCGATCTTGGCCTTCAGCGCCGCGTTTTCCCACACATCCTCGCCGCCCAGCCGCACGGTGCCGCTGTCCTGCCGGAAAATGCCGGTAAGGTGGCGGATGATGGTGGACTTGCCCGCTCCGTTAGGACCAACCAGCCCATAGACGGCCCCGGTGGGCACACTGATGGTGGCGTCATTCAGTGCGGCAAAGCCGTCAAAGGTCTTGACGACGTTTTTCACTTCGATCATTGCTCGTATACCTCCTTGATGAGCGTCGCAGCGTCCGCTTCCGTCACGCCCAGATACCGCAGCTCATTCAGCAGTTTTTTCACGTCCGCCCGGAGCGTTTCCCGCCGGGCGGCGTCGGCGTCCGCCGTACCGCTGGCGAAGCTGCCCTTTCCCGCCACGGAGTAAATATAGCCTTCCGCTTCCAGCTCGTTATAGGCCCGCTGGATGGTGTTGGGATTGATGGAAAGCTGGGTGGCCAGCGCCCGGACAGAGGGCAGCTTTTCGTCCTGAGCCATGGCCCCGGTGACGATCATCCGCCGCAGGCCGTCCTTGATCTGTTCATAAATGGGACGGGAATCCCGGTAATTCAATGTCAGCACATGTGCCTCTCCTTTCTGAGGAATGTTCGATCAGCGGTGCAGAATCACCGCTGTCAGCAAAATAACCAGCAGTACCGCGCCTGCGATACCAAGCAAAAACAGCGTACTCATCGCATCCGCCCCGCGCTCAGGGCTGCAAGGCCACGGACACCAGAACAACAGCGGCAAAAATCAGACCCACGATGGCGGCGATCCCCGCAAAACCAAACAGCATCATGTTTCGTCTCCTTTCCGGCCCGGCTTCAAAACCACGCCCACCGTCAGCGCCGCCAGTGCTCCCAGCACCATCAGGGCGGCTACTACCTTCTTGATGACCTTCATAACGTTCCTCCGAACTGTACCAACTGTACTATGTGTGTTAGTACAGTTAGAATAACACGGCCGTTTCTCTCTGTCAATCCCCTTTCAAAAAAATATTTTCCTCCTCTTTTCCCCCGCTCCTTTTATAAAAACAAGGAATTTTTTGCATTTTTCTCTTTACAACCGCACATTCCTATGGTAAACTTGTTCAGCACGTGAATTTGTGCGCAATTCCGGGACTTCGTTCCGCGGAGGATTTCACCACTCCCAGGGCGCAGTTCACGGAGAATTTTTTGAAAGGTGGAAACACACAATGCTGCGTAAAGATCAGAAGACGGCCGTGATCGAGGCCAACCGTACCCACGAGACCGACACTGGCTCCCCCGAGGTCCAGGTCGCGATTCTCACCGAGCGTATCAACATCCTCACCGAGCATATGCGCGCCAACCCCCAGGACAAGCACTCCAACCGTGGTCTGCTGAAGATGGTCGGTAAGCGCCGCAGCCTGCTGGACTATCTGCAGAAGAAGGATATCGAGCGCTATCGTGCCCTGATCGCCAAGCTGGGCATCCGGAAGTAAGAAGCAATGAGGGTGACGGAGCGGTTCTCCGTCACCCTTTTCTGCGAATTTCCAGTCATTTTTTCGCCGGGGGCTGTTGCTTTTTGTGTTTGAAACTGTGCCCGAATCTCGGACATGCTTTCAAATACGAAAAGAGCCGCTCCCGAGCATCTGAGTAAAGGAGCAATCTTATGTCAACCATTATCACCCATCGGCAGTTCCCCGGCTATCATAAGTACGAGATGGAACTGGCAGGCCGTCCCCTGACTCTGGAAGTGGGCAAGCTGGCTGAGTTGGCCAACGCCGCCGTCATGGTGGGCTACGGCGACACCCGCGTGCTGGTCTGCGCCACCGCCTCCGCCCGTCCCCGGGACGGCATCGATTTCTTCCCTCTGAGCGTTGACTTCGAGGAGAAGATGTACGCCGTGGGCCGCATCCCCGGCAGCTTCAACCGCCGGGAAGGCCGTCCCGGTGAGAAGGGCATCCTCACCAGCCGCGTCATCGACCGCCCCATCCGCCCCCTGTTCCCCTATGACTTCCGCAATGATGTGTCCATCATGGCCACCGTCATGGCTGTGGATCATGACTGCTCTCCCGAGATCGCCGCTCTGATCGGCACCTCCGCCGCTCTGGCCATCTCCGATATCCCCTGGAACGGTCCTGTGGGCGCCGTGAAGATGGGTCTGGTGGACGGTGAGCTGGTCATCAACCCCACCAGCGAACAGCGCAAGGTCAGCGATCTGGACGTCACCGTGGTCTCCACCGGCAAGAAGGTGGTCATGATCGAGGCCGGCGCCAACGAGGTCCCCAACGACAAGATGTTCGAGGCCATTCAGAAGGCCCACAAGGAGAACCAGAAGCAGATCGAGCTCATCAACAAGATGGTCGCCGAAATCGGCAAGCCCAAGTTCGACTATCCCCACGCCGCCTTCGACCAGGAGCTGTTCGACGACATCGTGGCCAACTTCATGGACGAGGCCAAGGCCGCTATGGACACCGATGATAAGAACATCCGCGAGCAGCGTTGGAATGCCATGATCGAAAAGTGGCACGAGAAGTATCTGGAAGCTCACCCCGATATGGATCAGTATCTGGAGGAGATCACCTACAAGTTCCAGAAGAAGATCGTCAAGGCCTGGCTGCTGGAAGGCCACCGCGTGGACGGCCGCCAGAAGAACGAGATCCGTCCCCTCAGCGCCGAGGTGGGTGTCCTGCCCCGGGTCCACGGCTCCGGCCTGTTCACCCGCGGCCAGACCCAGGTCCTGT
>OLSX01000993.1_pt1 | contig 28013 bp, 19 predicted proteins | sample 1673141 | NCBI WGS metagenome assembly OLSX01 (sample SAMEA3136759, study PRJEB25190) | human gut metagenome | biome: human gut; feature: human-associated habitat; material: faeces | place: Austria | collected 2013
TCTCCGGCCGAGATTTTTGAAGACCGATAGTGTTGCACTTGCTTGACTTTCCGCCGTGGCGCGAAGCGCCGGAGGGATTGTTCTGAATAAGTTGAATTTTTTCAAAAATGCTGAGTACTTTGAACTTTCATTACAACAACCCCTCAGTCACGGCTTAGCCGTGACAGCTCCCCTTACACAGGGGAGCCTTGAGTCCGTGCAATGACAGACTTTTTCGACAGACTGTAACCACCGTCGCGGACGGTGGTTATTTTATCGCACAAAAGAAAATCCCGACCGGTTAAGGTCGGGATTTTCTTTGTATAAAACGGGGGCAAGAAGATGGTAGGTGTCTGATTTATTCGGCCTGCTTCGAGTATTTCTTGAGATAGATAACTCTCATGAGCAGGCTCTCGATAGGATTGATCGGCTTGCACTTACCGAAGAGGCCGGAGCCTATGTAGGTAAGGCAGCTCTTCTCTGCGATCATCTCGACCGCACCTGCGTTGCTCTCATTAGAGCCGCAGCAGAGCGCGCCGCCATCCTTGACGAGAACGCAGTGGCGACCCTTGAGCGCCTTGACGACCTTCTTGGGCGAATTCTTCGCGCACTTGAGGCTCACGCCGATTATCTGGGCGCTGTCATCAAGCTGAGGTTTAACAGTCTTGCCCATGGCGGCAACTGCGAGCACCTCGGGAGCCTGGGAATAAAGAATAGCATTGATATCGTCGCGTGAAGCATATATGGCGCGATGGAGGTCTGCCGTCGGAATCTCTCCCTCGCCGCTGACCGCTGAAGTTGCGGGATCGACGGTGACGGTATGCTCCTTGTCGCCTGCAGCGTAGAATACTATCTTTCCGCTTGCGTCTCTGTACGAGTTATTATAACAGGTTTCGTCATGTTTTACAATAGTTTTTCCGTGCTTTTGTGCCCAGGAAACACACATTTCGCTCAGGTCGGCAATTTTTTCGCCGAATTTACGGTCGAACTGGTCGAGCACATAAAGTGCGCTCTCGCGCTCGAGCGTGGCGGCGACGTTGAACGCCTCCTCGCTGTCCTTGCCGTAGCAGACAGCGCCGTGATGCGCCATGATAACAGCCTTGCTGTCCATGTCGGCAGCGATAGCGGCGGCGACGCCCTTCTTGAGCTTCTTTGTGCCGGGCAGACCGTATGCGCCGAGCAGAACCTTGTCGCCTATAACTTTGCGGCCTTTTTCGCTGAGCGTCGGGATGCCCTGCATGGTCGCGCTTATAATGGAAGCGAACTTCTGATGGGTGTGAATAACAAAGCCCGCTTCGGGATGAGCCTTGTAGACCTCGGCATGAACGCCCTTTTCGGAGGAGGGCTTGACATTGCCCTCGTAGCTCAAGGTGTCGATCTTGACCTCGACGATATCGTCGGGGGTCAGTCCCTCATAGGGCTTTCCGCTCGGGGTTATGACAAAGCTGTTCTCGTCAACGCGGCAGCTGACATTGCCCCATGTTCTCGCGATGAGGCCCTTTTCGACAAGGCGCAGACCGGCTGCGATAACTTCTTTTTTTGCCTGTAAAATATCCATGAAAACCGTCCTTTCACGATAAAATCCGAATTGTGCTTGCGAACAATTTTGTACTACAGTTCAATTATAACACAAGAAGCCCAAAAGTCAACAAATTACTCTTTCGGCTCGCCGTCGGTCTCCTGATTCTCCTCTTCGGCTGAAACATCCTCCGGCTGGACTGCCGCGGCGTCCGCCTCAACGGATTTCTTCGAGCTGCGCCAGATATGGATAACGCCGTCATCGTTGAGCACCTTGAGCACGGTTATAACTATCGGCATAATAAAGATTCCGATGAAGCCGAAGAGCTGGAGTCCGATATACATGCCCATGATGCTGACTATCGGCGGGATGCCGAGGTTGCTCGCGACTATCTTCGGCTCGATTATCTGGCGTATGACAGTTATGCAGGCATATATGACAATGAGTCCGATTCCGAGTCCGTAGCTGCCGTTTATCAGCGAGAACACCGCCCACGGGATAACGACAGTACCTGTGCCGAGCACGGGCAGGATATCGACTATTGCGGTTATTATTGCGATAATAAATATATATCCGCTCTTGTACGCGCCGATGACTTTCAGCACGCTAAGACCTATCGACATCTCAGCAAAAGTTATAAGCATTATCAGCGCATAGGACTTGACGAGTTTGCCCATGGACGAGAACACGATTTGTTTAGTTTTCGAGAGCGTTCTGCGCTTCTGCGGGGTCAGCTGATTCTTGATGAAGCCGACTATTCCGTCATATCCGGCGGTCATGAAGCAGGCGGCGATAATAAACAGGAGCACGCCGACCAAAATACTCGGAATCTGCTTCGCGGTTGACCAGACGCCGCTGAGCGGAGTCTTGAGGATAGACAAAAGATTGATATTGGAGTTCTGCTCGCCGCCCTGCGCGCGCTGAGCCGCACGCTCTTCTGATGATAGCAAGAGCTTGTCCGAGAATGATTTTATCGCATCCTCGGCTGAGCTTTGAAGTCCGTCCGGCAGACGCTCGGCGAAGCGATAGAGCGAAGTCTCCCAGCTTTTTACATAATCGGGCACTTTCTTGAGCCACTCGGCGAGTGTCGAGGCGAGTCCCTTGACCTCGGACACGACCCTTGCGCCGGTCAGGGCAACTATTGTTATCAGCAGCGCGATTATCAGCAGCACCGCGATAACCGAGACAATTCCCTTTTTGATATGGGTTTTCTTCGAGATAAAATTGGTCGGGCGCTGGAGCGCGGCGGCGACCAAGAATGCGAACACGAACGGAGCGACTGTCCAGAATGCATATTTCATGAACAGATAAAACGCGCCGAGCACGAGCGCGATATATGCGACATTGATAAGTACCGCTCTTCTCTTTTCCACAGTGGCAGGGGACATTTTCTGCACCTCTTCTTTCAACCGTTTTTTCCTGCGTCCAATGACAAAACAGCATAATTTATTATATATATTATACTATTTTATCTTAAAACTCAATGAGTTTGAAAAATACTTCATAAAAATGTAAGAAAGTTTTCCTTTTAGGGCTTTATCGCCGGGGCTGTTTGTGATAAAATAATAAAAATCAATGACAGTGGGGAGACAGTTATCATGTATATAGCGATAATGGGCTACGGCGTTGTCGGAAGCGGCGTTGCCGAGGTCATCAACAAAAATCACGACAGCATCGTGCGCAAGAGCACGCAGTCGGAGCTTGAGATAAAATATATTCTCGACCTCAAGGATTTTCCGGGCGACCCGAATGAGAAGCTTTTTATAAAAGATTTTAATATTATTCTCAACGACCCCGAGGTAAAGGTCGTTGTCGAGACAATGGGCGGGCTTCATCCGGCGTATGAGTTCGTCTCCGCCTGCCTCAAGGCGGGCAAGAGCGTTGTGACCTCGAACAAAGAGCTTGTCGCGGCGAAGGGCTGCGAGCTGCTCGGATACGCCGCAGAGCACAATGTGAATTTCCTCTTTGAAGCGTCGGTCGGCGGCGGAATACCGATAATCAGACCGATAAGTCAGTGCCTCGCCGCAAACGAGATAAACGAATTCGCGGGCATTCTCAACGGCACGACGAACTTCATTCTCACCCGCATGATAAACGATGGCATGGCGTTTGAAGATGCGCTCAAGCTCGCGCAGGACAACGGCTATGCCGAGCGCGACCCCTCGGCGGACATTCTCGGCTTCGACGCCTGCCGCAAGGTATGCATTCTCGCGTCCCTGTGCTTCGGCAAGCATGTCTATCCCGACCAGGTTCACACCGAGGGCATAACCGAGATAACACTCGAGGATGTCGAATACGCCAAGGACTGGGGCGGAGTTATAAAGCTTCTCGGCAGAGCGCGCAAGAGCGAGGACGGCAAGCACATCTATGCGATAGTCAGCCCCGCATTCGTCGATCATCACAGCCAGCTCGCAAGCGTTGACGATGTTTTCAACGCGATTCTCGTGCGCGGCGACGCGATAGGCGATGTCGTATTCTACGGCAGAGGCGCGGGCAAGCTGCCCACCGCAAGCGCGGTCGTCGGCGACGTTATCGACTGCGCACGCCACGAGAACAAGCAGAAGTTCTTCGGCTGGGCGGACAGCGAAGAGGGCTATGTCTCCGACTATCTCGACATGCCCACGGCGCTCTATGTCAGGGCGCGCGCTCAGCAGAAGCAGCAGGTCATATCATCGGCGGAAAAAACTTTCGGCGAGATAAAGCTCCTCAAGCGCGCCGGCGCACCCGAGGACGAGTTCGCCTTTGTCACCCCCGTCGCCTCGGAGCGCGAGCTGCGCACAAAGCTCGAAACTCTTCTCGGCGCCGAAATCATCTCGACGATAAGAGTTACAGATTATTGATAGTTTTTCAAGAGGGACTGCCGTTTGGCAGTCCTTTTTAATTTTGCGGGAGTGATTGTGTGGTGCAAAGCGTTGTTTTATAGATTGAGAGTTCTCTATCGCTTAAGCCATAGCAGCCCCCTAATTTGTCGCTGTATCTGTTTTCGCACGCCGGCGCCCGTTCAAAAAATCACCGCTCCGTATCGCCAATTCCGCAGGCATTTTTATCCCACACCGATATTGATAATCGCGCGGTCTTGTGGTATCATATGAGCATAAATTTCGGGAGACTGACGCATGAACAAAAAAGAGATTGCCGCGTTCTTTGACCGCATGGCGTCCGAGTGGGACGCCAACATGATAAAGAGCGACGAAAAGATAAATTTCATACTTGACGCCGCCGGAGTGAAAGAAAATTCCGTCGTGCTCGACGTTGCCTGCGGCACGGGAGTCATGTTCCCGTATTACCTCGCGCGCGGCGCGGATCGCGTTATCGGCGTTGACATTTCAGCTCAGATGGCGCGGATAGCCGCATCGAAAATGCACGACCAGAGAGTCGAGGTGATCTGCGGCGATGTTGAGGAGATTCCCGTTGAGCGCCTGTGCGACTGCTGCGTTGTTTATAATGCTTTCCCGCATTTTGAAAGCCCGGAGAGGCTCGTTGAGCGGCTGTCCCATTGGCTTAAAAGCGGCGGACGGCTGACCGTGGCGCACGGCATGAGCCTTGACGCGCTGCGCATGCACCACAAGGGCAGGGCTGACAGCGTCTCGCGCGAGATGCTGACTGCCGAGGAATTATCAGCAGTGTTCGCGCCGTACTTTGATGTTGATGTCGCCGTTTCGGACGATGAAAAATTTGTGGTCTCCGGCGCAAAAAGATAAATAATATTAAAGGCTGCCCTTGCGGCAGTCTTTTTTTAATGCGCAAAGCCCCGGGAGGATGTTGCCCCGGGGCTTCGCAGAAGAGTCATGATGAAAATAGAAGTTATCTGTTTAAAGAAATTTGACAGTGATGACTATCAGCGTAACAACTGCCGCAAGAGCGGCAAGCGCCTTTGCTATCATTGGCTTTGCCATGTCCACGGTCGTGGGGACTACGCGCCATATCGCGTCTTTTATCGGCGTGTTGAGCTTGCCGTCGCAGAGCTGCTCATATGTTTTAGTATATGTCTTATATTTGCGCGGATCGTTCTCGTCGAGGACGAAGCAGCGCACGCCGCGCTGTTTTCCGTTGCCGTAGACATTGAAGCCCGCCGACTGAGTGAAACCGACATCGATATTGCCGACCTTTCCGACATAAGAATTTTTGTGGTCGTGACCGACATATACGCCGAGCACATCGTCTTTTTCGCGCTTGCCGACTCTTTTAGGAATCCGAAGCATCAACCGACTTTTGGTAAAGCGAAAGTAAAATCCGTGTAAAAGCAAAAGAGCCCGCTGTCCGCAGGCTCTTTTATAAAATTATGTTTGTTGATATTCGCCGTCATTTGAAGAGTTGGTCGTAATCATAAGATTTTATTAAATCGTCGGCGTTCTTTTCGTATTCGGCGAGATTCTCTTCTGTGATATGGTATTCGTCATTCTTCATCCACTGCAGCATCTGCGAGTTCACCCATTCGCCGTAGTGCTTTGCGTCCTTGTAGTTATCGAGGTTGCATATGAGCTCGGAGTTGCCGCGGAATGAATACAGTCTGACATTGTCATATTTCAAAAGCTCTTTTGTTATCAGATTTTCCGCTCCGAGCGTCCTGTCGAGCTGGCCGTTATTTATCTCCATGCCCCAGTGCGCTATGCTGTAAGGTGGATAGAAGAAATAGAATGTGGTCTCGGGATGCGCTTTAACAATACTGATAACATTCTCGTTCAGATTTTCCGTTACAACGGCGCGGTCGGCATCGGTCAGCTGCTGCATCTTGCTCGCAGAGGCGTTGAGCTCGCACGACTTTATAACCTCGTCGCGCCCGTATTCATAGTCGGCGCTCCAGTTAGCATAAACATCAAACGAAGTTGGCACTCTTCCAATAACGGTAGACTTTACAACACTTCCGGTAAGCCTGATAACGACCGGGTCGAAGAAATATTTTATATCGTCGAGGCTGCTGTCGTTATACAAATAGTCCGGGAAATCGCCCTTTTCGGTATAGCGGTAATTCTTGCCGTAGATCATCTTGTCATAGTCAAGACCCCATATGACATATTTGATTTCGTGTCCGGAATCATAAGCCGCCTTGAGATTGTCGCCTATTTCCGTATATCCGCCGCCGGAGAACGCGACCTTTATAAAATCAGAGCCGAAAAGCTTCTGAGCCTCGCTCGTTTTGAAATTCTCCGTCATGGAGGTTCCGGTGATAACCGAATCATAGTCAAAGTGCCTGACTATTCCGTTATTCTGATAGCGCTCGTTGACAAGCGGATACGACAGAAACTTCAGCGGAGCATGATAATGGAACATCGGGTCTATTGCGAATATAGACAAAATAAACATAAGCACCGCCGCCGCTGCGGCCGCCAATATTCCGATTATCCATTTAATGGCAGTATTTTTTCTTTTCCCTGTCTTCATGTTGCCACCCCATTATATCTTTTTTGATATCTCGATTTTATCACATTTATTATAAATACTCAAGCCTTTCATTATCTGACTCCGAACCGTAAAAAAAGAGCCCGCTGCGCGGCTGCACAAAACAGCAAAAAGCCATAATTCACTTTGAGGAGTGAATTATGGCTTTGATTTTATATGCTGTTATTCTCAGCCGCCTATTTTCTCCTTGCCGCCCATATACGGTCTGAGGGCTTCGGGAATATTGACGCTGCCGTCGGCATTGAGGTTGTTTTCGAGGAACGCTATGAGCATTCTCGGCGGGGCAACAACGGTGTTGTTGAGCGTATGGGCAAAGTGCTTGCCGTCCTTGCCGTTGATGCGTATTTTCAGCCTGCGCGCCTGTGCATCGCCGAGGTTCGAGCATGAGCCGACCTCGAAATACTTCTTCTGTCTGGGCGACCACGCCTCGACATCTATAGATTTGACCTTGAGATCCGCGAGGTCACCCGAACAGCACTCGAGGGTGCGCACCGGGATATCGAGAGTGCGGAAGAAATCGACCGTGTTCTGCCAGAGCTTGTCGAACCACATCTTGCTGTCCTCCGGCTCGCAGACGACTATCATCTCCTGCTTCTCGAACTGGTGGATACGGTAAACGCCGCGCTCTTCTATACCGTGAGCTCCCTTCTCCTTGCGGAAGCAGGGGGAGTAGCTCGTGAGGGTCAGCGGCAGAGTCTCGGGCTGGATTATTGTATCAATAAACTTGCCTATCATCGAATGTTCGCTCGTGCCGATAAGATAGAGATCCTCGCCCTCGATTTTATACATCATCGCGTCCATTTCGGCGAAGCTCATAACGCCGGTGACGACATCGCTTCTTATCATGAACGGCGGCACGCAATAAGTGAATCCGCGGTCGATCATGAAATCGCGCGCATATGAAATAACTGCCGAATGGAGTCTGGCGATATCGCCCATGAGATAATAGAAGCCGTTGCCCGCGACCTTTCTTGCGGAGTCGAGGTCGATGCCGCTCATCTTCTCCATTATCTCTGTATGGTACGGAACCTCGAAATCGGGCACTGCGGGCTCGCCGAAGCGCTGGATTTCAACATTCTCGCTGTCGTCGCGGCCTATCGGCACGCTCGGATCGATGATGTTCGGGATGACCATCATTATCTTCTTTATCTTCTCGCCGAGCTCCTCTTCGAGCTTCTCAAGCTCGGCAAGCCTTGCGGCGTTCGCGCTGACCTGAGCCTTCACCTCTTCCGCCTCGTCGCGCTTGCCCTGCGCCATGAGCGCGCCTATCTGCTTCGACAGACGGTTGCGGCTGCCGCGCAGCTCATCAGCCTCGCCCTTTGCGGCGCGGCAGAGCTTGTCAAGCTCAATGACCTCGTCGACGAGCGGAAGCTTCTGATCCTGAAACTTCTTTTTGATGTTTTCTTTGACTATTTCGGGGTTTTCTCTGACAAATCTGAGATCCAGCATTTTATATCCTCCTGCATCATATTTAATAAAAAACACCCTCAGAACGGCTCCCGCCGTCCCAAGGGTGCAATAAGCACGGTACCACCTTGTGTTTAACTCTCAGCCCATAACGCGGGCACGCGGCAGAACTCATCGCCCTGCGGCTCGAAAGCGGAATAGACCCTGCGGACGAAGGAAACTCGCAGCAAACATTTCCCTCTCTGATCGTCCCGAAAAGATCCGTGTTCTTCGTCACAGCCTTTATAATATGGGATTATTATACCCCGAAGAAAAATCAAAGTCAAGCCTGTTTTTGCGCCTGTCTGCGCGGCAGGAGCTTAGCTTTTGCAAGAACTTTTACGAGGGTCGGGATTATCACGAGCTGGATAGCGAGACCCGGCAGGCAGGTGACGAACGACGCAGTCACCCAGACGGAGAACGAATAGTTTCCGGCGGAGAAGATGAGGGCTTTGAGTATGCCCGAAACGACGCGCCCGGAGATGAGCGCGACAACGAGGCTCGTGTAGAGCGAGAGATATGTAGTCTTATATTTAAACGCATACATCATAAGACCCGTCACTGCGCCGTAGACCGCGAGCTCCGCCATCATCGACGGCAGGATAGCCATCGGCGGCATCTGGGTCAGGAGCGACGAGAGCAGGGGGCCGAGCAGACCGCACACGAGTCCGTACTGCCAGCCGCAGATAAGTCCGCACAGCAGCACCGGGATATGCATCGGCAGGAATATCGTTCCGGCGTTTTTGACCATGTGGAACGCCATGGGCAGCACGATACACAGCGCGACGCACAGTGCGGTTATGACCATCTTTCTGATTCTCACTGAATTCTTGTTTGTCATGAGGATCGTCCTTTCAAAAAAACAAAAAGCGGGGGTACGGCACTCCCTCCTGGAAGCGCAGTTACCCTCGCGGCAATGTTTTCACGTTATTTTAAAAAATCTTCGCTCTCTTCTGAAAGCCCGATCCCTTCATGAGATCGCGATTATTATATCACATTTCAAGCGAAAATCAAGACCCTTTTCCGATTTCTTTCACGGCGGACTGAACGAGCTTCGCTATCGGGATATCCCCGACGCCGACGACTATATTGTCGCAGTGGTTGACAGGGACGAGTACACGCTTTGCGTCGCTCTGCCCTATCGCCGTCGCCATCTTCGGCGTTATCTCGCCGAGCAGCGCGTCGGCTATGACTATGCCGACGGGACCCGCTATGACATCCGCCTTGCGACACCCGACGCATACGGCGTTTTCGCCCGTCGCGGCGGCATCGGCGCCCGCCTTGAGCATGGCGGAGGTCGCAATGCTGTTAGCGCCGACGGCGGTCACGAAGAAGTCCGGATATTCGCTTTTTATCCCGGAAACGAGCAGCTTGCCTATTCCGCCGCCCTGTCCGTCTATAACAAGTACGTTCATATCAGTCTCTCCGTCAGTTTTTCACGGGCTCGAACATGTCCCCGTCAACGCCGCAGTTTTCGCAGCGGTCGGGCGCTGTGTCGCCCTCGATTTCAAAGCCGCATATCGAGCAGCGCATACGCGCGATGCCGTCCTTCTGAGCCTTGAACAGCTCGGCGGGCGACTCGCACTTCGGACACTTCTCGGGCGCATTTTCGCTCTTTATTTTAAGCCCGCAGACCGTGCAGACCCATGTTCTTGTCAGCGCGGGACGGCGCTCTTCAATCAGCTCGCCGCCGACTCCGCAGTTCTCGCAGCGGTCGGGCGCAGCCTTGCCCTCGTGGACATGTCCGCATATCGTGCAGACGAATACAGGCTCTCTTTTCTCTTCCCTTGGCTGTGCGACGGGCTGTGAAAGCGACGCCGGAGCCGAGCAGTTCGGGCATTTATCCGCGGCCGCGTCAAACGTGCGTCCGCATACGGCGCAGTGTATCTTCGCGCCCGTATTTCCCTCTTTGCTCACCGAATCCCTCCGTTTTTATGTTTTTTATTATGCCGCATCTTTATAGATGCGCCACTCATGGTATCTATATTTTATCATCTGATATGCCAAAAAGTCAAGTTGCATGAAATACGCGGATATGATAAAATGAGTGGCAGAAGGAGAAAGGGTGAACGATATGGGACTTTATATACTTCTCGCCGTGCTCGCAGTTCTTGTTATATTTATATGTGTACTGCTGATAAGAGCCGCGCTCGCCGCGAAAAAAGCCGAGCCGATAGGCGAAAAGCCGGTCTATACAACCGAGCAGGAGGATATCGAAAACGGCGAACGGCTGATGAAAATGATAGAATGTCAGACCGTATCGTCCCGCGAAATATATGACGACACGGAGTTTGCGAAGCTGCGCGCGGCGGTCAAAGAGCTGTTTCCGCTGCTGCACGAACGCGCCGAGATAAAATATTTCAGCGAGGACTGCTGGGTCTACAAAATCCCCGGGCGCGACGAGAGCCGGAATATACTGTTCATGTCGCACCACGATGTTGTTGCCGCGACGGGCGACTGGACTCACGAAAAGTTCGGCGAGATATCCGACGGAAAGATATGGGGCCGCGGCACGGTAGACACAAAGACTTCGCTCTTCGCGGAGCTCTCCGCAGTCGAGGAGCTGCTCGCCGAGGATTTTGAACCCGCATGCAACTTATATATAGCCTCGGGACACAATGAAGAGATTTTCGGCGACGGAATACACGAAGCCGTGAAATATTTTGAAAAGCAGGGCATCGAATTCGAATTTGCCATCGACGAGGGCGGCGGGGTCATCAGCGCACCGATAGACGGGATAGACTGCAAGTGCGCGATGATAGCTGTTCACGAAAAGGGCTACCACAGAATAAATGTCCGCGCCGTTCATGGCGACTCCGAAGGGCTGACCCTCAGCGACAATCCCGTGACCCGAGTTTCAAAATTCATCGCTGAGGTTTCCGCGCTGAAGCTGACGATAAAAATGCCCGCTCAGGTGCGCGAGATGTTCACGGCGCTCCTGCCCTATATGAACTTCCCGCTGAGACTTATCTTCGCGAACCTATGGTGTTTCGAGCCGCTGCTGATAAAGCTCATGCCGAAGATAAACTCCCAGGCCGCCGCGATGCTCGGCACGACCTGTGTTTTCGGCAGCATCGAGTCAAAGAAGGGCAAGACCCCGCGCGACAACGAGTGCTCTGCGAGCGCGCTGATAAGATACATCGACGAAGAGGATCTTGTCGGCGACATGGAGAAGATAAGAGATCTCGCGAAGAAATATGCGCTTGAAATAACCGAGCCCGCCGACGGGCACGAGTTCCACCGACCGGCTGATACAGGCAGCAGGGCATTCAAATATGTCTGCCGCTGCGCGAGAGACGTGTTCCCGCACGCCGCCGTTGCCCCGTTCGTCCTCGCCGCCGGAACCGACGCCCGCTGGATGAGCGATGTCTGCCCGTGCACGCTGCGCTTTGCTCCGATCGATATCAACATGCAGCAGTTCAACAGCGTCCACAGCGTAGATGAAAACATCGACCTCTCCGCCATCGGCGCGGCGATAGAGTTCTACAAAGAGCTTCTGAGAAACTACAAATAAATATATTTCCGTGCCGCAGAGCGTAAAATCGCCCGGCGGCACGGATTCTTTTCGTTTTGGCGGGTTTTCGCTCCCGACCATATATATTGTATGAATATTAATGCAAAGTACCTGAATTTGTGTATCTGCCGTGCGAGAATTGTATTTTGTAATTCAATTGATAAAATTAACGAAATTTCAGATAAAAATTAGTTAAATATTACTAAAAAAGTTGACTTTTTCTGTCGAAACGATGTATAATAGTTACGATATAAACGGTGGCTGCCGATCTCCATTACCGCTTATATGGCGCAGGTAATGAATATCCGCAGCCTCGAAACATCTAAAGGACCGGATAACCGGAAAAAATCGAGACCCTACGGAGATTTGTGAAATGAAAAGGTTTTTAGCTTTAGCCATTGCAGTTCTTATGATCCTGTCATTTGCCGCCTGCGCTTCGGACAAGAGCGGCAGCGACGGCAGCGACACCACCGCGGCATCCGACATCAAGACGGATGCGGCAACGGCCCCTGCGGCGGATGACACCACTGCCGCGCCCGAGACGACCGAGCCTGCGACGAGCGGCACCGATGCCGTTTCCGCCGCGCCCTCAGTCAGAAGAGGCCCCACAAAAACAACCCCCGTTGCCGACACCACAAAGCCCGCATCGGGCGACAACAGCGGCTCGACTACCGTCCCCTCCAAGCCGGACGACAGCAAGCCCTCAGCGGTTGAAACAAACCCCAAAAAGATAATCGTCTCTGCTGAAAAAGAATGGATATTCACCGAAAAGCCCACCGACTCCTGCCACGCTTCGACCGTTCTGCCTCTTGACAACGGTACAGTTGTTGCGGCATGGTTCGCAGGCTCGTCCGAGAGCAACGACGATGTCAAGATACTCACAAGCGTGCGCGGCACGGACGGAAAATGGGGCGAGCCCATCAGAGTTTCCGCCGATCCGAATGTCGCCCACTGGAACCCCGTTCTCTTCCAGAACGACGACGGCACGATAACCCTCTATTTCAAGGTCGGCAAGGACACCGAATATTGGAAGACCTACTATTCCGTCTCGACCGACGGCAAGAACTGGGCAGCTCCCAGAGAGCTTGTCCCCGGCGACAACAGCGGCGGCAGAGGTCCCGTCAAGAACAAGCCCATCAGACTCAAGAACGGCACTATACTCGCTCCCGGCTCGACCGAGCTCGGCGGCAAATACAGATGCTTCGTTGACATATCGACCGACAACGGCAAGACCTGGAACAGAACTCCCGAAATCAATTCGTCCTTCCTCGGCTTCTTCAAAGTTCCGATGATTCAGCCCACGCTCTGGGAGTCGAAGGATGGTTCCGTACATATGCTGACAAGGACAAAAGTCGGCAGAATCTACAGAAGCGATTCCTATGACGGCGGCAAGACCTGGTGCAGAGCATATCCGACCAACCTGCCGAACAACAACAGCGGTATTGACCTCGACACCGACGACAGCGGAAGAATTTTCCTCGTCTATAACCCCGTCGGCATCCCCGGCATCAGAACGCCCCTCACCCTCGCCGTTTCGCTTGACGACGGCAAGACCTTCACAAAGATAAAGACCTTTGAAAAGGGTCTCGCTGAGTATTCTTACCCCTCAGTTGTAGTCAAGGGTGACACCATCCACATCACCTACACCTACGAGAGAGACTACATCGCATACTGGCAGATAAAGATCAAATAAGATTTTTTTACAATCGGCCTGAGGGTAATCAAGGCTGAGAATAAGGGAAACTGCAACCCATAAAAATATGCGCCCCGAAAGACAGTGCACAGTTCTTTCGGGGCGTGTATATTTTTTTAATCTATTCCGTACTTCTCGTGGATGACATTTCCTATCTGTGGGAACGGGATGACCGGCGGCTGATTTTCAAGATGCTCGCCGATAAGCTTCTCCATCCAAACCATGCCGTACCAGCGGTGGAATTTATATCCGCATTTTGTGAAGCCGCCGACCATCCGGTAGCCGAGATGCGCGTGGAATTCCGCGCTGTTTTTCGTCAGATATTCGTCCTCAACTTCTGGATAGGCTATGCAGGCGTTCATGTTGAGAAAGCCCTGCTCGCGCAGCACGGCTTCGAGCGCGTCGTGCAGCTTTCTGCCGAGCCCGCCGCCGCGCGCATTCTGATCGAGATAGATCGATGTCTCAACCACCCAATCATACGCCGGGCGCGAATGAAGTGGACCCGCATAGGCATAGCCGAGGATATCGCCCTCCCTTTCGAGCACTAGATACGGGTATCTCCTGAGCGTAGATTCGATTCTCCTGCGGAACTCCTCCTCGCTCGGCACATCGTATTCGTATGTTATCGAGGTGTTTTTGACATAGGGCGCGTATATTTTGAGCAGCGCCGGCGCGTCGTCAGGCGTTGCCGCGCGGATTTTTATTTCATCGGCCATTTTATTTTGCCTCCCCTTTTTTCTGCGCTTCAAGCTTCTTCATTGCTTTTCCAAACTGAATAGTAAAGAGTATTGAAGTGAAAGTTATCGCGATAACATCCGCTACGGGCTCCGCCATATAGACACCCATCGTCTTGTCTGCGACGAACGCCGGCATGATATAAATAAGCGGCAGGAGCAGCACGAACTTGCGAACGACCGCAACCGATATCGAGCACAGCGCGCTGCCTATCGACACGAACGCCATCTGGCATGACATCTGTATGCCAAACAGGCAGAGCACGGCGCAGTAGATACGCAGGGCGTGCGCGGTAAAACCAATAAGCGCGGCGTCGGAACTGAACATCCTTGCAAAGCCCTGCGGGAACAGCTCGATGAATCCCCAGAGCAGGAACGAATAGGTGAGGCACACGGCAAGAAGCAGCTTAAATGTCTTTTTGACGCGCTCGCTGTTTCCCGCGCCGTAGTTGTAGCTGAGGATAGGCTGAGAGCCCTGGGAGATGCCGTTGAGCGGCAGCATGGCAAACTGCATGACGCTCGTCAGTATCGTCATCGCACCGACGGCGATATCGCCGCCGTATTTGAGCAAAGACGAGTTGAAGCAGACCGAGATAACGCTCTCGCTCGACTGCATGATAAAAGTCGCGAGCCCGAGCGTAATGCACGGCAGGATAATTTTAGGAGAAACGAAGAAATTCTTCGCCTTCAGGCGCAATATTGTCTTTTTGCCGAAGAGGAACGCCACGACCCAGACGCACGAGACACACTGCGATATAATCGTCGCGAGCGCGGCGCCCCTGACTCCCATATGCAGCCCAAAGATAAATATCGGGTCGAGCACTATATTTGACACAGCGCCTATCATGACGGTCACCATGCCGATATTCGCGAAGCCCTGCGCCGTTATAAACGCGTTCATGCCGAGCGTCAGCTGGACAAAGACGGTGCCTATGGCGTAGATATTCATATAATCGACCGCGTATTCGATAGTGTTCTCGCTCGCGCCGAATGCGAGGAGCAAGTCGCGGTCAAAGATAAGCAGCAGCGCAGTCAGAACGGCAGATATTATTATCTGCATGAAAAAGCAGCCGCCGAGTATTTTTTCCGCCGAGCCGTTGTCGCCCTTGCCCATGGATATCGACGCCCTGGGCGCGCCGCCCGCGCTGACGAACGCGGCGAACGCCGAGATTATCATAATTATCGGCAGGCACACGCCGACTCCCGTCAGCGCAAGGCTGCCGTCGCCGGGCATATGACCGATATATATGCGGTCAACTATATTATAGAGCATGTTGACTATCTGCGCTATGACCGTAGGCAGCGAGAGCTTGAAAAGCAGCTTGCCGACCGGTTGAGTGCCGAGAAACGATTTATCTTTTTCCATTTAATTACCCCCATGCATGCAAAAAACGAACAGTCTAATTATATAACCGCTCCGCCGGTTGTCAAGGGGGACAGGTTAATACACAAAGCGCCGCCGAAAATGCTGCGGCTGTTTTTTGTTTTTAAGGCTCGGGGGGTAATGCTTCAAAAGAGTTGCAATGGCGGCGCGGAAGTTGTATAATTAATTGATTTTGATAAATTCGCGTCGAGGGGCGGCGCATTTTGTGGCGACAAAGCGCGTCAAGCGCAAAAAATATACTGTGAGGTTTTACAATGTTCAAAGTGGGATTCGATAACGACCTTTATATCCAGAAGCAGTCCGAGCAGATAAGCAAACGCATCAAGGAATTCGGCGGCAAGCTCTATCTTGAATTCGGCGGCAAGCTCTTCGACGACTACCATGCCTCGCGCGTCCTGCCCGGCTTCAAGCCCGACAGCAAGCTGCAGATGCTCAAGAATATCGGCTCGGATGTTGAGATAGTCATTGTCATCAACGCGAGCGATATCCAGAACAACAAGATCCGCCGCGACCTCGGCATAACCTACGACAGCGACGTGCTGCGCCTCATCGACGCGTTCCGCGCAATCGGTCTTTTCGTCGGCAGCGTCGTTATCGCGCAGTATAAGGGTCAGCCCGCCGCGCTCGCCTTCAAGAACAGGCTTGAAAATCTCGACGTGCGCGTCTTTATCCACTATCCCATCGAGGGCTATCCCTATAATATCCCGCACATCGTCAGCGAAGAGGGCTTCGGCAAGAATGAATATATCGAAACCGAGCGCCCGCTCGTCGTTATAACTGCTCCCGGCCCCGGAAGCGGAAAGATGGCGACCTGCCTCTCCCAGCTCTATCACGACAACCTGCGCGGCATCAAGGCGGGATACGCAAAGTTCGAGACGTTCCCCATATGGAACCTGCCCCTGAAGCACCCAGTCAACCTCGCATATGAGGCGGCGACCGCAGACCTCAACGACGTCAACGTTATCGACCCCTACCACCTCGAAGCTTACGGCAAGACCACCGTCAACTACAACAGAGACGTTGAAGTCTTCCCCGTGCTCAACGCTATATTTGAGAAAATCGAGGGCAAGAGCCCCTATAAATCGCCCACGGACATGGGCGTCAACATGGCGGGCTACTGCATCTCCGACGACGCCGCAACCCGCGACGCCTCTTTGAACGAGATAATCCGCCGCTACTTCAGCGCGCTGTGCGACCACAAAAAAGGTCTGACCGGCGACGCGGAGCTGACGAAGATAGAGAGCCTGATGAACCAGGCGGGAGTCACTGAAGAATATCGCCGCTGCGTGCGTCCCGCGCTCGACAGAGCAAAAGAGACGGGCGCTCCCGCGGTCGCAATCGAGCTGCCCGACGGCAGACTGATAACCGGAAAGACTTCGTCCCTGCTCGGCGCGAGCTCGGCGGCACTGCTCAACGCGGTAAAGCTCCTCAGCAATCAGCCCAAGGAGCAGCTGCTCATCGATCCCGGCGTTATCGAACCGATACAGTCGCTCAAGACGAATATCCTCGGCAACAACAACCCGCGCCTGCACACGGACGAAGTTCTCATCGCGCTGACCATGAGCGCGATACAGAGCGAGCCCGCAAAGAAAGCGTTCGACGCGCTCTCACTCCTGCGCGGCTGCGAGGCACATTCCTCGGTTATACTCTCCCAGGTCGACGCGGATGTCTACCGCAAGCTCGGCATTAACCTGACCTGCGAGCCGCATTATCAAGTCAAGAAGCTCTATCACAAAGCGTAAATATAAATAATCAGCCTGCGGGGATATCCTCGCGGGCTGTTTTTTTGCAAGATGAGTCCTATAAATCACCCAGTGAAATGCCAAACCGCAAACTATGATAAAAGCCGCAGCCCACGCTAAAAGCATAAGTTGCGGCTCTTTTTGCTCTTTGGTCTGCGCCGAGTGCGGCAGTCCTTATTTTGCGGGGACGGTGTGCCAGATGTTCTTTGCATACTCGTTTACCGCTCTGTCGGCGGCAAATCTGCCGGAGCAGGCGGTGTTCATCAGCGACATCGAGTTCCAGCGCGTTCTGTCCGCCCAGAGCTCGTCTATTTTGTTCTGCGCCTGACGGTAGTCCGCGAAGTCCGCGAGAACCATATAGGGGTCGTGATAGACAATAGTTCCGCTGATTTCCGGGAACTGCTTACCGCAGAAGCCGCGGTTTATGAAATCGATGACATTGCGAAGCTCCGCATTGTTGTTGTAGAAATTCATCGGCACATAGCCCTTGCTCTTGAGTTCGTTGACCTCGGGGGTGGTCATGCCAAAGATAACAATATTCTCGTCGCCGACTGCGTCGTGAATCTCAACATTCGCGCCGTCGAGCGTGCCGAGAGTTATCGCGCCGTTCATCATCAGCTTCATATTGCCCGTGCCGCTCGCCTCGGTTCCGGCGAGGGAAATCTGCTCGCTGACATCGGCGGCGGGCATCATATATTCAGCCATGGAGACGTTGTAGTCCTCCATGTAGACGACCTTGAGCCTGCCCTTGACATCGGGGTCGTTGTTGATGAGATCCGCGAGGGCGCAGATGAAACTGATTATCTTCTTCGCCATGAAGTAGCCGCTCGCCGCTTTTGCGCCGAAGATATAGGTGTGGGGCGTGAAATCGCCCGAAGGATTCGCCTTTATCGCGAGATATTTCGCGAGGATGTTGAGCGCGTTGAGGTGCTGGCGCTTATACTCGTGCAGGCGCTTGACCTGAACATCGAAAATGGAGTTCGGGTCGAGCTCTATGCCGGTCTTTGCCTTGACGCGCTTTGCAAAGTCCGCTTTGTTCGCGGTCTTTATCTTCTCAATCTCCGCGAGCACGGCGGGGTTATCTTTATATTTTGCAAGCTCCGAGAGGCACTCGGCGTTATATACAAACTCGCCGCCGATAAGGTCGCTGAGCATCGAAGTCAGGCGCGGGTTTGCCTGGCAGAGCCAGCGGCGGTGGGCGATGCCGTTTGTGACGTTGCAGAACTTGTCGGGCGTGAGGGTATAGAAATCATGGAACACGCTGTCCTTGAGTATCTCGCTGTGGAGAGCGGAGACGCCGTTGACGCTGTGGCAGCAGGCAACGCAGAGGTTCGCCATACGCACTACGCCATTCGAGATTATAGCCATTCTCTCGACCTTATTAGCGTCGTGGGTCTGCTCCCAGATGCTGCTGCGGAAGCGGTTGTCTATCTCCTTGACTATCTGATATATTCTCGGAAGCAGACGGCGGAAGAGATCCTCGCTCCAGCATTCGAGAGCCTCGCTCATAACCGTGTGGTTCGTGTAGGCGAAAACCTTCGTCACAACATCCCATGCGTCATCCCAGCTGTAGCCGCACTCGTCAAGCAGCAGGCGCATAAGCTCGGGGATAGCGAGAGTCGGGTGGGTGTCGTTGATATGGATAGCCATCTTGTCGCAGAGATTGTCGAGCGAGCCGTATTTGCGCAGGTGGCGGTTGATGATATCCTGAACGGACGCGGAGACGAGGAAATACTGCTGGCGCAGACGCAGGCTCTTACCCTCGGGATGATTGTCCGCGGGATAGAGAACCTTGCTTATGACCTCTGCCATGGCGTTTTGCTCCATGGCGCGCAGGTAATCGCCCTGGTTGAAGGAGTTCATGTCTATTTCCGAGCTCTTTGCGCTCCAGAGACGCAGGACGCTGACGCCCTTGCCGTCCTTGCCGGCGACCATCATATCGTAGGGAACGGCGTGAACCTTCTTCGCGTTCTCTATATCGACGCTGTGATAGCCGTCCTCCCAGCGGTCAACGACATTGCCCTCGAAGCTGACGTCAACGCTCTTCTCCTCGCGCGCAACGAGCCATACCTCGCCGCCGGGGAGCCAGAAATCGGGCATCTCGGTCTGCCAGCCGTCAACGAGCTTCTGCTTGAAGATACCGTATTCGTAGAGAATGGAGTAGCCCATTCCGAGATAGCCGTCGGTTGCCAAAGCGTCGAGATAGCACGCCGCAAGGCGGCCAAGACCGCCGTTGCCGAGACCCGCGTCCGGCTCGCAGTCATAGAGCTTGTCGAGCTTTATGCCGAAATCCTTGAGCGCCTCCTCCATGACGGGGATGAGGTTGAGATTATAGAGCGTGTTCTTGAGCGAGCGTCCCATGAGGAACTCCATGCACATATAGTACACGCGCTTCGAGCCACTCTCTTCGCAGCGCTGCTCGAACTCATGCCTGCCCTGTCTGAGCATATCGCGGGTTATCATCGCGATAGCCTTGTAAAACTGCTCGTAGTTGGCCTCCTCGGGAGTTACGCCGAAAAAGTGCGAGAGCTTTGCGGTGATCTGCTCCTCGGCGGCCTTCTTTGTCAGTGAATAATCCATTGTATCAAACCTTTCGTTTGCTTGTGCAGCATATACTGCCGGATATATAAAAATATACCAAATGTTATTTTATACCGAAAATGTAAATAATACAACCGAATACTCGCAATTACCGCTCGAACGCCCTCAGAAAAAACGAACTCCCCGGCGAGAATTTTCAATAAAAATGCCTAAAAATGTCAGACACGATTGAAAGAGCGGGCATTGTTTACAATTTGTTCACATTTATGTATACTTGATGCAACACGACGCAATTATTCTATATCTGTACCCAAGAGGTACCGAAGAGACAACTACCTATCTGGTTTTAATAATTGTCAACTTCTTTTTTCATTTTTATTTTCTCTTTCCCCAAAGCTAAAGCCGAATGCTGCACACATTCGGCTTTAACTTTTTTCGGGGAACTTTTTATTTTTACAGGTCGTCTACATCCTGCACGGGCTGCGAGCCGTCGAGCGGAGTGCCCGAATAACTGCCGAGAACATCGGTCGGGATAACTCCCTCTTTGTTCATCGGGTCGTTGTACTGCGGAATTTCGATTATCTTTTTCTTCTGCTTTTTCGGCTTGTCCACAAAAAATTCTCCTTTCTCTGCGTTTGCGTTTTTAGCTTTCCGCGCGGGCGCGCCGATATTCCGCGAAGAAGAAAGTTGAATTTGCTCGTTATTTTTGATAGAATCATCTTGTCCGAAAGACGGAGGTGCAAAAAATGAAAAATTTCAAAAAATATATTGCCGCTTTGCTGATTTTTATTCTCGCGCTGAGCCTTTGCTCCTGCTCGCTGATTGATCGCCTCAAGCCCGCTCCCGCGCCGGAGACGGTCAGGCTGACCTTTCCCGAGGGCACGACTGTCATTCAGGCGGCGCAGAAGCTCGAAGAGGGCGGCGTATGCACAAAGGACGAGTTTATCTCGGCGGTCAACAACACCGAACGGGACAACAAATTCGTTAAAGCTATAAACAATCCGCAGGAGCGCCCGTTCCTGCTCGAGGGCTATATCTATCCCGACACATATGATTTCTATGTCGGCGAGGGCGCGGAAAAGGCGCTCGGACGCTTTCTCGCAAACACTGAATCGAAGCTCACAGACGATATGTATGCTAAAGCTCAAAAAATCGGCATGTCCATGGACGAGATAATCACGCTCGCTTCGATAATCCAGCAGGAGGCGTCGGTGCCGTCGGTCATGGCGAATGTCTCCTCCGTGCTCCACAACAGGCTCAATTCATCGAGCTATCCGCGCCTGCAGTGCGACGCGACGGTGTTTTATTTAAAGCGCAGCGTCAAGCCGTATATAAGCGAGGATCAGGCGGACAAGTACGATGAGTTTTATAACACCTATGACCGAAAGGGGCTCCCGGCAGGTCCGATAACGAACCCCGGAATCGAGGCGATAAACGCCGCGCTGAACCCGGCGGACACGGACTACTATTTCTTCGTCACCGACAACGACGGCAACTACTATTTTGCAAAGACCTATCAGGAGCATCTGAAAAACTGCAAAGCGGCTGGAGTCGCGCAGTAAAAATTTTGCAAATATTGCTTTTCGTATCATTGAATTTTTCAGCCGCGCATAGTATAATTAGATTTTAGGCAAATCAAATATACTTCATCACAGGGGTATAAAAGAGGTATTATGAACGGTCTTATTGCATCGGCAAAGAAAATAGAAGAATACGGCGCGCTGCTCGACTGCGTCAAAAACACCCGTCTGCCCATAGGCATGACGGGTCTTTCCCATATACACAAGGCGCATTTCGCCGCCGCGCTGAACGCGGACTGCGGCAGACCCGTGCTCGTGATAACGGCGGATGAGGCGCAGGCTTCGCGCCTTGCGCTCGACATGAAAACGCTCGGCTGCCGCGCCCTGCTCTATCCCGCAAGGGATTTTGCGTTCCGCTCGACGGAGAGCCAGTCGCGCGAATATGAGCACAGGCGGCTCGGCGTGCTCGACAAGATGCTTCGCGGCGAAGCGCAGGCGGTAATCTGCTCCGCAGAGGCGGCGTCGCAGCTGACTCTGCCGCCAGAGGAGCTTAGAAACCGCACGATTGAACTCGCCGTCGGCGACGAGATGCCGCTCGAGGATATAGTAAAAGCGCTGCTTCGCGCCGGCTACTCCCGCTCGGCGCAGGTCGACGGAGTCGGTCAATATGCGGTGCGCGGCGGAGTGCTCGACTTCTTCACGCCCGGCGAGGAATATCCCTGCCGACTCGAGCTGTGGGGCGACGAAATAGACAGCATGGCGTATTTTGATATAGAAACTCAGCGCCGCACGGACAACATTGAAAAGATAAAAATAACCCCGTCAAACGAGATTCTCCCGCCCGACACGGACGAATTCGTCGAGCTGCTCGAGCGTTTTCGCTCGGAGATACACGGCAAGGGTGCTGTCAAGGCGCGCGAGTGCGTTGACAAGGATATAGACAGAATAAAGGGCGGTCTGCGCCTGCAATCGACAGACAAATATATGCCCCTGCTCTACGATGTGGCTTCGATATTCGACTACGCGAAGGGCTATATTCTCTGCGTGAGCGAGAGCTTTTCCGTCAAAGAGCGGTTCAACGCCGCCATCGGGCTCATGCACGAGGCGATGAAGGCGATGTTCGAGGAGGGCGAGCTCTGCCCCGGACTCGACAGATTTTCTCTGCATATCTCAGACCTGCTGAACAACTATGAGCAGATGGGCGCCATATACATGGACAATCTGCCGCGCGGCGGATTCGACACGCCCGTAAAGGAGCTCATCGGCGTCAACGCAAGGCAGATAACAGCGTGGAACGGCTCGTTTTCCGTTCTCAAGGACGACCTCGACGCGCTGACGGACAGAAATAAACGCACCTGCGTTATCTTCGCGGGCACGCGCAAGGCCGCCGACGCACTGCGCGGCGATCTTATAGACGACGGCTACAGCGCACTCTACATGGACGAACTGCCGAACGAACTGGCTCCCGGCACGCTGACCGTTGTGCCCGGCTGTCTCTCGGCGGGATTTGAATATCCGCTGGCAAAAATAACCGTATTTACCCACTCCGGCAGAGCGGCGGTCGCTCAGCCGAAGAGAAACGTCCGCAAAAGCTCGAACGCATTCCACAGCCTCGATGAACTGCACCGCGGCGACTATGTCGTTCATGTCGCGCACGGTATCGGCATATTCGAGGGTATAAACAAGCTCGAAGCGAGCGGCACGATAAAAGATTATATCAAAATTCGCTACGACAAGGGCGACATTCTATATGTCCCGGTCACTCAGCTCGACCAGGTCTCGAAATACATCGGTCCGTCCGGCGACGACAAGCCCGTCCGCCTCAACAAGCTCGGCGGCAAGGACTGGCAGAAGACCCGCTCGCGCGTGCGCAGTGCGGTCAAGGATATGGCAAAGGAGCTCACGGAGCTGTATTCGCGCAGGCTCAAAATCGAGGGTCACGCATTCTCGCCCGACACGGATATGCAGAGCGACTTCGAGCGCAGGTTCGAGTTCGATGAGACCTCGGATCAGCTCAGATGCATCGATGAAATAAAGGGCGACATGGAGAGAAGCTGCCCCATGGACAGACTGCTCTGCGGTGACGTTGGCTTCGGCAAGACGGAGGTAGCACTTCGCGGCGCGTTCAAGTGCGTTGCGGACGGCAAGCAGTGCGCTATTTTGGTACCGACCACGATTCTCGCCTATCAGCACTATCAGACGGTGCTCAAAAGAATAGAGGGCTTCCCCGTGGAGGCGCGTATGCTCTCGCGCTTCTGCTCGAAAAAGGAGATAGAGGATACTCTGAACGGTCTGCGCCGCGGCAGTGTAGATATAGTCGTCGGCACGCACAGACTCATATCAAAAGATGTTCAGTTCCGCGACCTCGGGCTGATAATAATCGACGAGGAGCAACGCTTCGGCGTGGCTCAAAAGGAGAAGCTCAAGGAGCTTTATCCGAAGGTCGACGTTCTGACGCTGACCGCGACGCCCATACCGAGGACGCTCAACATGGCGCTCTCCGGAATACGCGATATGTCAATACTCGAAGAAGCGCCGCACGACCGCTCGCCGGTGCAGACCTATGTTGTCGAGCACAATCCCGAGATGCTCGCGCAGGCGATGAACGCGGAGCTCAGGCGCGGCGGACAGGTGTATTATCTGCACAACCGAGTTGAGAGCATCGAGCACACGGCGGCGGCGATAAAAGATATGCTGCCCGACGCCGTTGTCGGCATAGCCCACGGCAAGATGAGCGAAGACGAACTGAGCGAAGTCTGGCGCAAGCTGCTCGAGGGCGAGATAGATATATTGGTATGCACGACTATAATCGAAACGGGCGTTGATGTTCCGAATGTCAACACCCTTATAATCGAAGACGCCGACCGCATGGGTCTCGCGCAGCTGCATCAGATACGCGGGCGCGTCGGACGATCGTCGCGCAGAGCGAGCGCGTATCTCACATTCAGACCCGGCAGGGAGCTGACGGAGATAGCCACGAGCAGGCTCGATGCGATAAGAGAATTCACGGAGTTCGGCTCGGGCTTCAAGATAGCCATGCGTGACCTTGAACTGCGCGGCGCGGGCAATGTGCTCGGTGCACAGCAGCACGGCCACATGGAGGCTGTCGGCTACGAGATGTATCTCCAGATGCTCGAACAGGCGATAAGCGAGGAGCGCGGAGACCAGACAAAGAAGCCGAAGAAGGAATGCCTTGTCGATCTGCCGATAGACGCGCACATCCCGCCGACATATATCGAGAGCGTGCCGCAGAGGCTCGGCATCTACCGCCGCATCGCGGACATAACCTCGCGCGCGGACGCGGACGATGTCACGGATGAGCTCATCGACCGATTCGGCGAGCCGCCCGCTCCCGTGCTCGGACTGATAAGGACTTCACTGCTCCGGGCGTATTCCGCTCAGCACAACATCTATGAGATTGGGCGCAAGGGCGACAAGCTGCTGCTCTATATCGACGACCTCGACATGCAGGAGATCTCCGCCATAGCCGCGGGCTTCCCCGGCAGGGTGACAGTCAGCGCCGCAGGCAAGCCGCACATAGCAGTGCGCATCATGCCGCAGGATAAGATGCTCGACCTGCTCGAAAAAGTGCTCATGCTCATGAACACCGCGAATAAACAGAAAGACAGCTGACCGAAATCAGCTGTCTTTTTCAAAAAAGGGAAGCGGCCGGCTGACAGATATCAGACGGTCGCTTGTCTTCTCCCCAAATAGATGCTGCACGCTTAGCGCACAGCCTAGCTTCTTTTTTCATAAGGCTATTATATACTGTTTCTGTTTGGGAAGTCAATATTTTTCGCAATAAATAATATTTTACTTATTCGCCGCGCTCTCTTCTCGCCTGCTCGGGCGAGATTTCGGCGTGGGGGCAGACTATCTCGTCGATGATTTCATACGGAGCCGCCCAGCGAACGGCATTTATTAAAATCTGCTGAACCTGCGGGATGTAGTAGGTGGGGTTGCCCTCGTGACCGGGCTGGAAATAGAATACTTTTCCGCGCCCTCTTCTCCAGCAGCAGCCCGAGCGGAACACATCGCCGCCGGAGAACCAGCCCATAAAAACAAGCTCGTCGGGTTCAGGGATATCAAAGCTCTCGCCGTACATCTCTTCGACGGGTATCTCAACATATTCGCCGATGCCCTTTGCTATCGGGTGCGCGGGGTTGACAGTCCAAAGGCGCTCAAAATCGCCGTCGCGCCAATGCAGGGCGCAGGAGGTACCCATAAGGCGCTTGAAGGGCTTCGAAAAATGCGCGGAGTGCAGTGCTATGAAGCCCATGCCGCGCAGAACTCTGTCGTGAACGCGCTCAACAAGCTCGTCGGGCACTTCGTCGTGCGCCTTGTGTCCCCACCAGATGAGCACATCGGTGTTTTCGAGCACTTCGGGCGGCAGACCGCAGTCGGGGTCGTTGAGGGTCGCGGTGCGCACCTCGATATCCTCCTGCGTGTCGAGGAAGCTCTTTATCTGACCGTGGATTCCGTGGGGATAAACTGCCGCTATCTCGGGCGATTCGGCCTCATGGACGCCCTCGTTCCAGACGGTAACTCTTATCATTTTATCAGTTCCTTTCGGGAGAAATTTTATCCAAGTCAAGTATATATTTTTGCCCGCCCGCTGTCAATGGATTTTCTCCCGTATTGCAAAATCGACCGCCGTTTGATATACTTTAATAAAGATTTTTCGGGGTGATATTTTGCTTCTCAACAAAAATGACGACATTGAACTTCATATAGATTCCGTCTCGCTGACGGGCAGCGGAGTCGGCAGATACAACGGGCTCGCCGTGTTCGTCCCCGCGACCGCGCCCGGAGATATAATAGAAGCGCACATAATCAAGGCGAAGAAGAGCTACGCAGTCGGCAAGTGCACGAAAATAATCAAGCCGTCGCCGGACAGAACCGACAACGACTGCCCGGCATATCCCGGCTGCGGCGGCTGCTCGTTCCGCCACATGAGCTATGGCGCGGAGCTAAAGCTCAAGGCGGACGCCGTGCGCGACGCGTTTTCGCGCATCGGCGGACTTGATGTTGAACTAAAGCCGATAATCGGCGCGGACTCGCCGGACGGCTACCGCAACAAGGCGCAGTACCCGGTGGGACGCGAAAACGGTGAACTGAAAATCGGCTTCTACTCCCGCCGCTCGCACAGGATAGTTGACTGCCGCGCGTGCCGCCTCGCGCCGCCGGAGTTCGAAAAAATACTCGGCACGGTCGCGGACTGGATAGAAAAATATAATATTTCCGTCTACGACGAAACAAGCAGAAGCGGGGCTGTCAGGCACATATATCTGCGAAAAGCGTTCGCGACGGGCGAGATAATGCTCTGCCTCGTCAGCGCACAGGAAAACCTGCCGCACACCGACAAGCTCATCGAATCACTCAAAGATGAAAAAGCTATAAAAAGCATTCTTGTAAACATAAACCCCGACGACACGAACGCAGTGCTCGGCGAAGAGTGCATCCCGCTCCTCGGCGACGGCTGCATAACGGACACACTCTGCGGAGTAAAGGTACGCATATCGCCGCTGTCGTTCTATCAGGTCAACCGCGCTCAGGCGGAGCGTCTCTACAAAAAAGCCGCCGAATACGCCGGAGATAAAAAAACAAAGCTCCTGCTCGACCTCTACTGCGGCGCGGGCACGATAGGGCTTTCGATGGCAGACAAGGCGGAGGAACTAATAGGCATAGAGACCGTCGCACCGGCGATAGAGGACGCAAAGAAGAACGCCGCCGCAAACGGCATAGAAAACGCGCGGTTCATCTGCGCGGACGCAGGAAAAGCCGCCGAAAAGCTGCTCGCCGAGGGAAAGCGCCCCGAGGTGATAGTCCTCGACCCGCCGCGCAAGGGCTGCTCGGAGCAGACTATAAAAGCCGCCGCAGGCATGGCTCCCGACAGGATAGTGTACGTCTCCTGCGACCCAGCGACGCTCGCGCGCGACTGCGCCGCGTTCAAAGAGCTGGGCTATGAAGTCGAAGAAGCGACACCTGTCGATCTGTTCCCGAGGACAGCGCATGTGGAGACGGTAGTTCTTTTGTCCCAACTGAAACAAAGCAGGATGATTATATAAATGTAACGATTGAACTTGATGATGTGGATATAACATCGGCAGAGACTAAGGCAACTTATGATGAGATAAAGAAGTATGTGTCTGCACATAATGCCGGCATGAAGGTTTCCAATCTGTATATTTCACAGGTAAAGAGAAAATGCGGAATTGAGGTTGGAAAGAATTATAATTTACTTAAAAATGAAGAAAGTAGGCCGCCACAGTGTCCGGAAGATAAAGAGAGAGCAAATGTGGAGGCATTGGAGCATTTTAAGATGATTCAGCAGAAATAAAAAGAGTCTGATAAATCGCAGTTTATATAGATGTAAATGTTTTTTCTTACAATGGAAAAGGAGATGATTGATAAATGAGAATTGGAGCGTATCAATTTGCGGTATCTGGAAATGTAAATGAGAATTATAATGAAATAGAAAAAGCGATATATTTAGCAAAACATAAAGATGTTCAATTGCTAATATTTCCAGAATGTTCAT
>OLSX01001004.1_pt1 | contig 27802 bp, 34 predicted proteins | sample 1673141 | NCBI WGS metagenome assembly OLSX01 (sample SAMEA3136759, study PRJEB25190) | human gut metagenome | biome: human gut; feature: human-associated habitat; material: faeces | place: Austria | collected 2013
CTCGATTTTATATAATTGCATTTGCTAATGCAATTATTCAGTAGACATTAATTATCTATCAAAAAATCTTGTAAGGAAATCGCGCGTTTTTTGATTCTGCGGATTTTCAAATATATCCGACGGAGTTCCCTCTTCACAAATAACGCCGTCAGCCATGAATACAACATGCGAGGATACATCCCTTGCAAACGCCATTTCGTGGGTAACAACTATCATTGTGAGTCCCTCTCCCGCCAAAGTCCGCATAACCTCCAAAACCTCGCCGACCATTTGCGGGTCAAGCGCGCTTGTAGGCTCATCGAACAAAAGCACCTCGGGGTTCATAGCCAATGCGCGTGCAATTGCAACGCGCTGCTTCTGACCGCCCGAAAGCTGTGAGGGCTTAGCATTGATATATGGCTCCATTCCTACCTTTTCAAGGTATTTCATGGCCGTTTCCTTAGCCTCTGCCCTTGATTTGCCGAGCACCTTTGTCTGCCCTATCATGCAGTTTTTAAGCACGGTCATATTGTTGAAAAGGTTAAAGGACTGGAAAACCATTCCCACGTGCGAGCGGTAGGCGCTGGCGCCGCCCTTTATTTTATCAATATTGGCGCCGTGGTAAAGTATTTCACCTGAACTCGGCGTTTCAAGCAGGTTTATGCAGCGCAAAAGGGTGGATTTACCCGAGCCCGACGCGCCTATAATGCTTGTAACATCCCCCGAGTTTACCGAGAAATCAATATCCCGCAGCACTTCGTGCTTGCCGAAGGTCTTTGAAAGGTGCTTTACCTGTAAAATCGGTTCCGCCATTATTTACCGCTCCTTTCCGACTTTTTAACATATGAATAAGTGCCGCTTGTGAGCGCAAGTGTATCCTTCGTGGCAACATCGAAATTGGCAGGGCCGTCCATTTTCTTTTCCCAAAGCCTTAAAATAAGCGAGCAGATAACCGTCATAATAAGATAAATCGTAAGGGTTATAACCGCCGAGGGGAAGTAGATATACTTAGCACCCACAATCGCTTTGTGCGCCGCGAACAGCTCGGCATAGCCTATAACGAACATAACCGAGGTATCCTTAATATTTATAATAAGGTTATTGCCTATTTGCGGGATTATGTTGCGAATCGTTTGAGGCAGGATGACATAGAGCATGGTTTTAAAGTGGTTCATACCTATAGACTTTGCGCCCTCGGTCTGCCCTATATCAATCGACATTATACCGCCGCGCACCGTTTCCGCCATATAAGCGCCCGTGTTTATTGAAACTACCAAATACGCCGCAAGGGTAACCTCCAGATTCACTGCGCCGTCGGTAAAATACGGTATCGCGTAAAAAATGAAGATTGCCTGAATTATCATAGGCGTTCCTCTGAAAACCTCAACATAAATACGAACTATCGCCTTTACGATTCCCAAGAGCATGCGCTTTACAATATTATCGTTCTTTTTGCACGGAATAGTCTGAACTATTCCGCACGCAAGACCTATAATGCAGCCTATGGCCGTTGCAACGACCGCAAGCTCTATTGTTTTAAGCGCTCCCACCAAATATTGTGATGAGCTGTCACCCCAACATTCAACTATATCGCTCCAAAGCTGGGCCAATTTATCCATATTCCGTCACCCGAATTACTTCTCGGCAAGGGGCTGAATCTTGGTAGCCTCTGCCATAATGGAATTAAAGTCGTCGGCGGTCATATCCTTTAAAACCGCGTTTATCTTGTCCTTAAGCTCTGAATTGCCCTTCTTAACCGCAATACCGATGTTTATATCGCCCTCATCAACCTTAAAGGCATTATCCTCAAGGTCGAGAATTTTAAGGTCGCTGTAAGCAAGCAGCGCGCCCTGAGCGGTAGGCATATCGGTGCAGATAAAGTCAACTGCGCCTGTTTCAAGCGCCATAAGCATTGCGGGGGCGGTTTCCTGCGCAGTTTGAATCTTCGCGCCGTTTATCTGCGGCAGGCAGGTATCATACCAAATTGTTCCGAGCTGCGAGGTGCACTTGCCGCCCGAAAGGTCGGAAAGCTTGGTAGCGGAGGCATACTTGCTGTCCTGCTTCGCCATGCAAACAATGCTGGCGTAAATGTACGGCCCTGCAAAATCAACCTGCTTCATACGTTCTGCCGTCATTGACTGACCCGCGATAGTTGCGTCAATCTTGCCTGTCTGAACGGCGGGAACAAGCGAATCCCAGTCAAGGCGTACAACTTCAAGCTTCCAGTTGTTAGCCTCGCAAATCTTTTTCGCCATCATAATATCGTAACCGTTTGCGTAGTCGTTAGAGTCCTTAATTTTAACCGCGCCGTTTGAATCATCGCTCTGCGTCCAGTTATAAGGCGCATACGCACACTCCATAGCTACGGTAAGCACACCGTCCTCTACGCCTGACTTTGCCGCGGTCTGCTTTTTGCCGCCGCAGCCCGCAAAGAGGGTTGCCGCAAGGGCAACGGATAAGATTGCCGATAAAATTCTTGCTGTTCTGTTCATTTTGAACACTCCCGAAAAAAATATTAAAAAATAAGCCTGCGACCCGAAAGGCATCACAGGCTTTGCTGATATTTAAAATAAATAAAAACAAATACTCATGATAGCTCTCCGCAAATATTGCGACAGTGCCGCGCCTATTAAACGCGACCCCAGCAGCCCGCGGCGGCAACCGCAAAAACTACTTCGGCGGAACAGCCTTTCCCCCACCGCCGTTTGCCGACGTATACCGCAGGGTACTCATCATATCCGCGCCTCTATCAGGTGCTTCTTAAATTTGTCATAATTATAAGACCGTTTTTTTGATATGTCAAGTATTTTTTTTAAAAAAACTGTTTTTTATAAAATTGTAATATATATTATTGCATATTTCAAAATCATTTATGTATTTCTGTCCCTGAAAAAGTTCCACTTGAAATGCGCGGCGCAAAGTCTCAGGGCGGTGGTTACAAAAATCCCTGCAGTCAAGGCAATTCCGGTTCCGAGCGGCTTCCAAAGAACAATACATACCCCGGCGCCTATTACGGACGCGCATGCGTAAAAATGCTTTATGAATATTCCCGGTATCTCCCCCGCAAAAATATCCCGCATTATTCCTCCGCCGACTCCCGTTAAAAAGCCGGTGGTAAAAAGCAGAAATATATGCTTGAAGCCATACAGGGTAATGGCTTTCTGAACGCCGACTACAGTGAACGCGCCGAGTCCTATTGCATCCATATACAGAAATACCGCCGCATGCAGCTTTTGAAAGCTGTGCTCGGGAAATGCGCGGTGAAAGAAGAACATAACCGCCGCAACCGCAAAAGCCGTTCCGGCATAGATCGGTCTTACAAATGCCACAGGCGGAAGCGCGCCGAGAATCAGATCGCGTATTATTCCGCCGCCCATAGCAGCCGTTACCGCAAGCACCCCAACGCCTAACATATCCATATGCTTTTTTATTCCGGTCATAGCACCCGAAGCTGCCGTGGCAATTACGCCGAGCATTTCAAATACGAAAATGAACTTTTCGGTCATATTCTTTCACCGCCTGAGATTAAAACGGCAGCTGAAACCGATAGATTCCCGCTGCCACGGTATTTTTTAAGAAGCCTTACGCATAATTTCCGCTTTACCGTTTTCAATCGTTTCCTCAGTTATCGTTATTGCGGTTATAGAAGAATCGGACGGACTTTCAAACATAAGCGGCTGCAGAACGCTCTCTATTATTGAGCGCAAACCTCTCGCTCCGGTTTTGCGCTCAATTGTAAGCTCCGCAATGCGTTCGAGCGCCTTTTTATCGAATTCAAGATCGATATTATCCATTTTGAAAAGCGCCTTGTACTGCTTTACAATAGAGTTTTTCGGCTCGGTCATGATTCTCACAAGCGTTTCCTTATCCATGCCGTTAAGCGCGGTTATAACGGGCAAACGCCCCACAAGCTCGGGAATCATACCGAATTTAACCAGATCCCTATGAGTCGCAAGAGCAGCAACAGCCTCTGCTTCCATCGACTTAGGCGACTTAACATCCGCCCCGAAGCCTAAGCTGCTGCCCCCTATTCTGCGCTCAATAACCTTTTCGATTCCGTCAAAGGCGCCCGCACAGATGAAGAGTATATTGGTGGTGTCTATTTGAATGAAGTCCTGCTGCGGGTGCTTTCTGCCGCCCTGCGGCGGAACATTCGAAACCGTTCCCTCAAGAATTTTAAGCAGCGCCTGCTGAACGCCCTCGCCGCTTACATCGCGGGTTATGGAAGCATTTTCGGACTTGCGCGCGATCTTATCTATCTCATCAACATAGATTATGCCGCGCTCTGCCTTTTCAATATCATAATCCGCCGCCTGAATCAAGCGGAGAAGTATATTCTCGACATCCTCGCCCACATATCCTGCCTCAGTAAGGGTGGTAGCGTCGGTGATGGCAATCGGCACATCAAGTATTTTAGCCAGAGTCTGCGCAAGCAGGGTTTTTCCCACACCTGTAGGGCCAAGCATCAGAACATTGCTTTTGTTTAATTCGACATCGGCGGAATCGGCTTTAAAAATGCGCTTATAGTGATTATAAACCGCAACCGAAAGCGTTTTTTTCGCGTCGTCCTGACCGATAACATATTCATCGAGCTTTTGCTTTATTTCCTGCGGCTTCGGGAGCACAAACTCTTCGTTTTGCTTTTTTTTGCGTTTTTTCTGCGCGCCGCCCTCATCGTCGAAGAGCAAGGCGTTGCAGAATTCAATGCAGTTATCGCAAATATATACGCCCGGACCTTCAACCAATCTTGTCACCTCGTCCTGCGTTTTACCGCAGAACGAGCAGCGTATTTCATTGTCCCTGTCGTTAGGCATTTTGGTACCTCTATCTCTTAGAAATTACTTTGTCGATAAGCCCGTACTCAGCAGCCTCGGCAGCAGTCATAAAGTTATCCCTTTCGGTATCAAGCTGAATCTGCTCAAGCGGCTTGCCGGTTTCCTCTGCCAATATCTTATTGATATTGCTGCGAATCTGCTCAATGTGGTGAGCATGAATGAGAATATCTGTTGCCTGACCCTGTGCCTGACCGAGCGGCTGATGAATCATAATTTCACTGTTGGGCAACGCCAAACGCTTACCCTTGGTGCCCGCAGCCAGCAAAAACGCACCCATGCTTGCTGCCATACCCATGCAGATGGTGCTTACATCACACTTAATGTACTGCATGGTATCGTAAATAGCCATACCTGCGGTGACCGCACCGCCGGGGCTGTTAATGTAGAAGCTTATATCCTTTTCCGGATCCTGCCCCTCAAGGTAGAGCATTTGAGCGATTATAACGCTGGCGGAAGCATTGTTAACCTCGTCGTTCAGCATTATAATTCGGTCGTTCAAAAGTCTTGAGAAAATATCGTAGGAGCGCTCACCCCTGCTGGTCTGTTCAATTACATATGGTACCAAGCTCATATCCATTCTAATTACCTCCGTTTTTTAGGCTCTCGCCTTAGTATTGACAATTGACGGTACTTATAATCAATTGAGCGTGCCGAAGAAGTCGCCACGCTCTTTAGTGTTAGCTTACCGAATTACTCGGCGCTTTTTTCCTCTGTCTTTTTAGCTGCGGTCTTCTTTGCAGCGGGCTTTTTAGCCGCTGTTTTTTTTGCGGCAGGCTTCTTCTCTTCCTCTTCCTCTGCCTTTGCCTTCGGCTCGACCTCAGTTATAACCGCGTTTTCCTTGATATAATCGATTGCCTTGCCAACGGCTATATCCTTTGAAAGCTCGCTTGCGGGAATTGCCGACTTAACCTTTTCAAGCTCTACACCGTAATCCTCCGCCATCTTCTTGTACTGCTCCTCAATATCCTTCTCATCGGGAGTAATATTTTCAAGCTCAACGATTTTTTCAAGAGCAAGTCTGTACTTAACCTGCATTTCAGCCTGCGGGCGGAAGGATTTCTTGAACTCGTCGATATTTGAATTGGTATACTTTAAGTAGGTTTCAAGGTTGAGACCCTGTGACTGAAGCCTGTAAGCAAAGTCCTCAACGCACTGCTCAAGGCGATTTTCAAACATTGCCTCGGGGATCTCACCCTTAATACCGTCAACAATCTGCTGAACGAGCTCGTTTTCAACAGCCTCATCCGCAGCCTTCTGCTTACGCTCCAAAGCCTTCTTCTTAATATCTGCCTTTAATTCCTTAAGAGTATCAAACTCGCTTACATCCTTTGCAAACTCATCGTCAACCGTCGGCAGCTCTTTAATCTTTATCTCATGCAGTTTGACCTTGAATACGGCAGCCTTGCCTGCAAGCTCTTTAGCGCCGTAATCCTCGGGGAAGGTTACATTTACATCGAATTCATCACCGATGTTTTTGCCGATTATCTGATCCTCAAAGCCGGGAATAAACTGACCCGAGCCGAGCACCAGCGAGTGACCCTCTGCCTTACCGCCGTCAAATGCCTTTCCGTCAACAAAGCCCTCGAAATCGATTATAACGGTATCATCCTTTTGAGCGGCGCGGTCTTCAACGGATACCATACGCGCACCCCGCTCAGCCATAGCGTTTACTTCGGCGTTAACCTCTGCGGCGTCAACCTTAACGGCGGTCTTTTCAGCCTTTAAGCCCTTGTACTCGCCTATTTCGATTTCGGGATAGGTTGTTACGGACACCTTGAAATCGGCGCCGTCCTCCTTGGAAATGGAAACCATTTCAAAGTCCATTTTATCGTTTATGACCTTGAGTCCCGATTCTGTTATAGCGTCGTCAACCAAGTCGTTGTAAAGCAGGTTGAGAGCGTCCTCAAAGAATATTTCGGTGCCGTAATAGGTCTCGATTATGTGAAGCGGAGCTTTACCTCTTCTGAAACCGGGAACGTTTATCTTCTTGCAGTTTTTCTTGTAAGCCTCGCGAATTGCCTCGCGGAATTTCTCACCGTCAACGGTGATTTCCAACTGATATCTGTTGGTATCAATCTTTTTTGTTTCTTTTAAGCTCATTTTTTTACCTCCGTAAAGCAAAACGAGCAGTGCGCACGCACATTTTACTCATTTTACATAGTTCAAATTATTATAGCATAACTAAATAATATTTTCCATACATTTTTTAAACTTTTCGTAAATTCGGCAAAATTTATATATTAAGCAATAAAAACAGGTGTAAAATCAACGCAATCACAGGATAAAAGCCGAAATTTCACGCCGCCGTACTCGGTTTTTACCTTGCAGACGCCCGCGCCGTGTATGTGCCCGTGGTAGATCTGATTTATTCCGTGGCGCTTTATAACGCTGAAAATTTCCTCGCACACCTCGTCGCCCCAAACACAGGGGTAATGCAGAAAGGTAAGTATCGGCAAGCCCGTCTTTTCTGCCGCCGTCAAGGATGCTTCCAGTCTTCCCGCCTCGCGCTGTAAAATTTTCGGGTCGGGCTTGTCGTCAAAAAACCAGCCGCGCGTTCCCGCAACGGCATACCCCTCGCATGCGGCGCAATTATTAAAAATAAAATCAATGGAATCGAATTTATTGTCATCTAAAAATTCCCTTAATTTTTTTGAGGTGCTCCACCACAGGTCGTGATTTCCCTTTAAAAGAATTTTTTTGCCGGGTAAATTTTCCAAAAATTCAAAATCCTTTTTTGTTTCCTCTAACTTCAGCCCCCAAGAGAAATCGCCCGGTAAAATAACGGTATCCGAAGGCTTTACAAGCCTTTTCCAGTTAGCCGAAATACGCTCGGTGTGATTTTCCCAGCCCTTGAAAATATTCATGGGCTTATTTGAGCCGAAGGATAAATGCAAATCGGAAATTCCGTATATACTCAGAGCTTTTCCTCCTTTTAATTTTTAATTTTTTAAACAGAATCGGACATAATAATAAAGACCTTAAAAAGGGTCGGAAAGGAATTGATACTGTATGTCAGACTGTAAATGCGAAACCAAGCTTTGCGTAGCGTGCGATGTATGTAACTGCGTTCATCACACTGCGGACGATATGTGTGCCGCCGGTAAGATTCGCGTAGGTCACGGCGAAGCGTCCACCTGCAAGGACACCTGCTGCGATACCTTCGAGGCAAGATAAGCTAAAAAAGTTTTGGGATTGTCATATCAAACAACCCCTCCGTCATAGCTTACGCATGACACCTCCCCTTACACAGGGGAGGCTTTTTTTGAAATCCCAAAGGCTCCCTTCTTTTTACAGAGGGGAGCTGACGCCGATAGGCGGCTGAGGGGTATTTTTTAAAATCAAATTTTCAATTCCGAATTAAATTCAGATTTTCAGCGCAGAATACACAGCGCTGAGCATTTCGTCCTTTTCGCATACATCCTTAAAGCGTATTTCCGCGTTTTCAAGCGCTTTTATCGGCTCGGGAATTTCGGTAGAGGTAAGCCTGGATAACTGCCTTACCTTATCGAAATCACTTTCCGCCTTATCGTCGGTCAATGCCGAAAGCACACTGTCGGCAAATTTATAAGGCGACGCGGTTGAGGCGATAACCACGGGTCGGTTATCCCCCGTAGCCTTTACATACTGACCGTAAACATTCACCGCAACGGCGGTATGAGTATCACACAGATAGCCGTAGTCTTTATAAGTATTCCCGATAGTTTCAAGAGTTTGCGTATCATCGCAGCAGCCGCCCCAGAAAAGCTCGGTAATTTTCTTTTCCATATCATCGGTCACGCAAAACGCGCCGCTGTTTTTAAGCTCGTTCTGCATTTCCGCCACCGCTTTATCGTCGCAGCCCGACAGCTCAAACAGCATTCTTTCAAGATTGCTTGAAATAAGTATATCCATTGACGGAGATACGGTGGTGTAAAATTCGCGGTTGCGGTCGTATTTGCCGGTCTTTATAAAATCGGTCAGAACATTGTTCGAGTTCGATGCGCAAATAAGCTTGTTTATCGGCACACCCATTTTTTTAGCGTAGTACGCCGCTAAAATATTGCCGAAATTACCCGTCGGCACGGTAACAATAAATCCGTTTTCAAGGCTTTCGCCGCGGTTCAGCAAATCGCAGTAAGCAGATACATAGTAAACTATCTGCGGCACAAGTCTGCCCCAGTTTATTGAATTTGCGGATGAAAACTGCATATTGTGCTCATTGAGACGCTCGGCCACCTCTTTATCGGTAAATATCTTTTTAACGCCGGTCTGTGCGTCGTCAAAATTGCCGTTTATTGCGCAAACATGAACATTGCCGCCCTTTTGAGACGCCATTTGCAGCTTTTGCATTGGACTTACGCCGTCATTCGGGTAGAACACCATGATCTCTGTGTCTGCCACATCCTTGAAGCCCTCAAGAGCCGCCTTGCCCGTATCGCCCGAGGTTGCAACCAATATAACGGTTTTTTTGCCTGCGGAAGCCTTTTTTGCCGAAACGGTTAAAAGATACGGCAGCATTTGCAGCGCCAAATCCTTAAAAGCGCAGGTCGGCCCGTGCCACAGCTCCAGCATATTTATTCTGTCTCCGAGCTTTGCGATAGGCGCGGGCTTATCTTCATCAAAGCTGCCCGTATATGCGCCGTTTACGCAGTAATCAAGCTCCTCCTCGGTAAAATCGGTGAGAAAAAATTTAAGAACATATTTTGCTCTGCCGATATAGTCAAGCTTTTTTAAATTTTCAAAATCCGTATTTGAAAGCTTCGGAAAGCTTTCAGGTACGAAGAGTCCGCCCTCCTTTGATATTCCGTGCGCTATCGCCTCGGCGGACGAGACCCGGTTGCTTTTGTCCCTTGTGCTTACATAGTTCATTGAGGTTGCTCCTTTAATTTTAGCATCATCTATATTTTATTATATACCGTTTAGTTTGTCAAAATAATTTTGAGCGTTTTCATAAAATATTTTTTTAAGCGTTCCCGCCGATATACCGCGATTTTCAAGATACGCATATAAATCAGGCACCTTCGATATATCCGAAAGCTCATCCGACATATCCGCTCCGTCAAAATCAGAGCCTATCGCAATATTATTTTCAAGCCCCAAATTTCCTAGGCGGCAGATATTTTCATATATTTTTTCAAACGCGTTTCCTCCCAAAAATTTCGGGTAAAAGCAAAGCCCTATAAGTCCGTTTTTTTCGCCTATCAGCTTCAGCTGCTCATCGGTGAGATTGCGCGGTGCGGGGCATATTTCCCTGCTGTTTGAGTGTGACGCTATGGGGTACTCCGCCCGTTCTATCGCCGCGAAAAAACTCTTATCGTTAAGGTGGGACAAATCGGTGCAGATTTTAAGGCGGTTAAGCTCTCTTATCACCTCGCGCCCGAAGCGCGTAAGCCCTTTATCGGTGCCGCTGCCGCCCGCTATCGCGTTTTCGCCGTTCCAGGTGAGCGTCAGATAACACACGCTGTCGCTTTTAAGCGCTTCGAGCAGCCTTAAATCCTTCCCTATAACCGCGCCGCCCTCAACCGCAAAAAGCGGCTTCAGATTTTTGGGAGCTGCTTTCAGCTTGAGTTTAATATCCCGCATTATTTCACTGTAAAGCTTAAAGGGCTCCGGTATATCATCCCTTATCCAAACGGCAAAAACCTGCCGCCAGCTTTCAAATTCCGCGCCCTTTTCGCCCGAAACCGCAAGCTTATTGACGGAAAAGGGTTGATTTTTAAAATAACATTCATACGGTGTATCGCAGTGCAGATCAAAATAATTCAATACTCATCACTCCGCGTTAAAAAGCGTTTTTTATGTATTTAAGGCTGTAGCCCGTGCTTCCGTCACTTCGGGTCTTATATGTCACCTCTGCAACATCAAACCTCGGCTGCAGATCGGTTTCAAACTTGCTTAAAAAATCCTCCGCCGTTAAAATAAGTCTTCGGCGCTTGTGCGCGTCCACCGCCTCGGCGGGCGATATTAAGCTCCCCTCGGCGCGGGTCTTTACTTCGGTAAAAATTATATATTCCCGTGTTTCCGCTATTATGTCAATTTCCCCGAAACGCGAATGATAATTCATTTTTATTACGGTGCAGCCCTTACTCCTTAAAAATTCCGCAGTAAGGCGTTCGCCGTTTTTTCCTGCCTTATCTCTTTCCACAGCCGTCACCCCAAAATGTTTTTCAGGAATGACAGGCGGTGGATTTCGCACGGACCGTACTGTTTTATCAGTTCTGTGTGCTCCTTTGTGCCGTAGCCCTTGTGTTTTTTAAAATTATATTCGGGGTATTTTTTATCGTATTCAAGCATAAGGCGGTCACGAGTGACCTTTGCAAGCACCGAAGCTGCCGCGATCGACATCGACCTTGAATCACCCTTAACTACCGTCTCGCAGGGAATTTTAATTCCGCGCGGTACGCGGTTGCCGTCAATCAGGGCAAAGTCCGGCTTTACGGTCAAACCCTCTATTGCGCGGTTCATTGCAAGATATGTAGCCTCTAATATATTTACAGTTTCTATTTCTTCAAGCGTGCCGTATGCCACGCTGTAAGCAACTGCGGTTTCCTTTATTATATCGTAAAGCTTTTCGCGCTTTTTCTCGGTCAGCTTTTTTGAGTCATCAAGCCCCTCAATAACGGCACCCTCAGGCAGAATTACCGCCGCCGCGCAAACAGGACCCGCCAGCGGGCCTCTGCCCGCCTCATCTACCCCGCAAATACAGCTAAAGCCGCTGTTTACTGCGGCTTTTTCAAATTCGTAATCAGGCATTATTTTTCCGCCCTTTCCAAGGTTATATTTCCAATCTTACAATTTCTGTATTCCTCAAGCAGCATATTCGCCGCCCTTTCGGTATCGGTTTCGCCGCCGCGAATCATCATGCCGCGTTTTTTTCCTATGCGGCAAAGCAGCTCATAGCTGTCGTCCGTAAGCTCCACGCCGTAGCGCGAGGTTATTTTTTCGGGATATTCGCGTGACAGCAGCGAAAGCAGCTGCATTGCAAGCCACTCGGTATCAAGTATTCTGTCTGTAACGGCACCGGTAAACGCTAAATGCTCACCTACCGTTTTATCCTCGAACTTCGGCCACAAAACGCCGGGTGTATCAAGCAGTTCAAGCTGCTTATCCACCGTGAACCACTGGTTACCCCTTGTAACGCCGGGGCGGTTTTCGGCTTTGGCGCGGTTGTTGCCCGCAATGCGGTTAATAAACGATGATTTACCCACATTCGGTATACCCACAACCATAACACGCAGCGGCTTGCCCGCCATTCCCTTTTCCTCATACGCTTTAAGTTTACTTTTAAGCGTATTTTTAACCGTATCCTTAAAAGCGGAAATGCTCTTGCCCGTTTTGCAGTCAAGCGCTATTGCGGGTATTCCCGCAGCGGAATAGTGCGCTATCCATCCGGCGGTGGCGGCGGGGTCTGCCATATCGCACTTATTAAGTAAAATTATAAGCGGTTTGTCGCCTATTATATCGCGCAGCTCGGGATTGCGCGAGCTTTTCGGCACGCGCGCGTCCACTACCTCTGCCACCGCGTCTATAAGCGGAAGAATTTCCTTTATTTTTCGGCGGGTCTTCGCCATATGTCCGGGAAACCACTGTATCTCCTGTCCGCTCATTTATTATCCAACCTTCCGAAGCTTGAAAACGGGAAAACGCGCAGCACCGCATGACCCAAAACATACCTTGTGTCAACCAGTCCGCCATCGCCTATTCGGGAATCACGGCTGTCCATAGAATCGTTGCGGTTATCGCCCAGCACGAAAATATATCCCTCCGGCACATAAATCGGGAATTCCACATCATATTTGCTGGTGGTGGGGGTTCTGGTGTATGGCTCATCTAATTCCACGCCGTCAACAGATACCACGCCGCGTTCAAAATCAATATCCACCGTTTGCCCGCCTGTTGCAATAACGCGCTTTATGATCGGTACCTGACCGGTTTTAACGCTTTCGACCGAATTGTCGGCATTGCGCGATATTACGACTATATCGCCCCTTTTGGGCGTATAGGCAAGATTGGTTATTATGACCTTATCCTTATCCTGAAGTGTGTTTGTCATAGATCTGCCGCTTATTGTTGCAACGCGGAAAATAAAGCTGAATATAATAACTACCGATATTATGGCGGTTGCAAGCACGTCAAGCCATTCAAAAAGCTCATCCACCATACTGCGCTTTTCGGGTTCGGGCTTTGCGTCGGGCAGACTGCTTGCAAATTCCTCGCTTATATTAAAGCCTGTTTCATCCGCAGGCTCCGGATTACCGTTTACTTCCGTATCGGTTTTAAATTCCTTTTCGTCTTCCATAACGCACCTCCTTATAGCAAAAAGGGAGACAGTATAAACCGTCCCCCTTCCTTCTTTTTTGATTAACCGATAAGCTCTTTAACCTTAGCAGCCTTACCGACTCTGTCACGCAGATAATAAAGCTTCGCTCTGCGGATCTTACCCTTGCGAACAAGCTCAACCTTGGCAACATTCGGTGAATGTACCGGGAAAACACGCTCAACGCCTACGCCGTAGGAAACGCGGCGAACGGTGAAGGTCTCGGCAATTCCGCTGTTGTTCTTAGCGATAACAGTGCCTTCAAACACCTGTATTCTTTCCTTCTCGCCCTCTTTGATTCTCACGTGTACCTTAACGGTGCTTCCTATAAGAATTTCGGGTGCGTCTTTTTTGAGCATATCTGCGGTAAGCTCTTTGATTACGTCCATTTTTTCTTCCTCCTTAAATAATACCAGATGTTCGTACTCAACAAGTTGACAGAGGACCATCCGCTTCAATGTCGTTTTCGGCAATGAACCCACCCCGTAAGGCCGGGTGAAATCAAATGCACCTGTTAAAAACGGCGCAGAAAAACACCTTCCGTTTCAAACAGCCTTATCATTCTACCACAAACCTTTAAAAAAATCAAGTATTATTTTACAAGAGTTCCGCCATCGCTTTTAAGCAGTATTAAAATTTGCTCCTCTTCACCCGTCACGGCATTAATATATATTAAAATTTCCTGCTCATCCTCGGTTTCGCAAAGGAATTCATAGCAACGCACCTCCCCGCCCGAGTCGGTAGGAATAAGGGTCAGCTCCATATTCCGTATTTTAAGCTTTTTATTCACCTTTTCAGCGGCTTTTTCTATTGTCACCGCCGGGCTTTCAAAGGCGCGGTCGGTATGGTTAGAAAGATATCCGCTCGTCTCCAAAAGCATTATTTCGCCGCTGTCCATCGCAACGCCCACCTTCACAAGATCGGTGTAGCACACGGTTCTGCCGTCAAGATAGGCAAAATTTATAACGCAAACGCCCTCGTCGGTGAAATAGTAGGTTTCCTTAAAGCCCGCAAGACCTATTTTTTCAAGATATCTTTTCGCCTTATCGAGCGCCTGACGGTACTCAAGGATAAAATCCCCCATTTTACCCGTTTTGCGCATATAAACGGGATACCCGCCGCGGCAGCTTATCGCCGCGACAGCGCCGTTCGCCGAAAAACGGTAAACTGAAATCTTCCCCGAGGTTTTTTCGTCCATAGTCAGCTCATCCGCTTTAAGCCCCGTTATTTCCGCCGCCTTTTCAAGCGCCTCATGCTCGCTTATTTCGGCGGCGTTTTTAATCATTTCCGGCTCTTTTTCCAAAATGTGATCGGAATACGGTCCGTCGTAAACAAGGGTCGGATAATCCGAAAGGCTCTCTTCAAGCGAACCGAGCGCCCCCGCAAGCGACTCCTGCGGTACGTTCTCCCCTATTTTACGGTCAAGCTCCTCTGCCCATTTGTCGGAAGTGCCGTAGGTAATATCTGCCTCCTCAATCGCGTCGGATATTTTTTCGGCGGTATTTTTAAGCAGCCTTATATTCTCCGCATATTCAGCATTTTCTTTTCCGTCCGCCAGACTTTTGGAAACCGACATTGCGTAATTCCCCACCTGCGACAGAAAACGGTTCAAAATCGTAAGTTCACCGCCGTTCGGCAGATTCGAAAGCGCGTTTTTCGCATTTTCCGATTCGGTAAGCAGCTGCGCCGCCATATTGCTCATCTGCTTCGCAGAGCTTGTGTATTCGGCTTTTTTCAAAATCACAGAGATATTGTTCACACCCGACAGCAGCTCCTCGAGCGAACGCGAATACCCGTTTTGTATCTGAAGCCTATAGTTCTTTGTTTCCGTGCGGCTCTTTAAGGCAAAGCCCGCAAATATAAGCGCCACGGTCACACAAAATGAAATTACCCGCACAGCGGTTCTTCTCTTCATGATTCATCCCTCCGATTTTCATATTATTGCCAAAAAAACGGAGAATAAACAAAGAAGACCCGCCTAAGGGAAAGTCATCTGTATGGCTAGGCAAACGAGCGTTCGGCTTATCCCGAAAATTTAACAGCGGCAATGCTTCCGCCGAAAGCGCCTTTTTCATTGGCTATATCAAGGATATGATTGCACAAAAGCTCTGAAAAAGTTTCCCTCGTCGAACTGCACCACCCTTCTTTATCAATGTTTATCGCTTTGTGAATAAAATACAAATCATCCGATATGTCGTCGGCAGAGGCAACATATACCAAATGGCTCTTTACAAGCTCCATACCGTTTGCTCTTTTCTTAAATATTTCGGATAAAGCCCTGCACACCGCATCCTTTAAGGCATTTTCTTCAAAGCCCACAGAATTTGAGCAAAATTTATCCGCATAATCAAGACGGTTAATGCATCTCCAGTAGTGCATTGTGCCGTTTTTCTTTTTAACCGTCTTTCTTCTGAAATGACCGCCGCAGTCCCCGCAGACTAACAGTTCGGAAAAGGCATACTTACTGCTGTATCTGCCGATACCGGTTTTGGCTGAATCGGGGGTGCTTCTTTTGGTTTTACGCCTTGCAAATTCTGCTTGAACGGCATAGAATAAATCTCTGTTTACTATGGGCTCATGGTCGTTGGAAACAAGATACCTGTTTCGTTTTCCGTGATTTACAATCTGCTTTTTACTCATACAATCTAAGATATATGTTTTTTGGTACATCACATCTCCGCAGTATTTTTCGTTCTGCAAAATATTCATAATCGTGCTTTGATGACATTTATCACCGCCGTTATAGGTCTTAATATTATTCTTTTCAAGCTCTTTGGCGATTTTATGTGTGCTCGTTCCGTCTAAAAAGTATCGGTATATCAGCCGTACTGCCTCGGCCTCTTCGGGACAATATATGTCTCTTTTGTAACCTTATCTCTGCGGTAACCGAACATATCCATTTTAGAAGAGTATGTGCCGTTCCCCATTCTTCTTAAAATACCCCAACGGACATTGCCGCATATGTTTTCGCTCTCGCTTTGTGCTATCGAACCGAATATGCCTATATACGCCTCGTTTTTTCTTTGAGCGAATCAATATGCTGTTCCTCAAAGTATATACTGATTCCCATTGCATAACCATTTTGTATGTGATAAACTATTTGTGCTGTAAGCCATTAAAATTCTCCTTTCGCAGTACTTTAAGACTTGAACAACCTTATTTATGACTACACAGGGCAGAAAATGTTACAGTTTTTTTGTTAATTCCTAATTTCCTTGTCGTCTGTTGAGAATATAATACTATTATAACAAAAAAATATGACAATTTCCTCCCTACTGCAATTCATCATACTGTCGACCTTTTTGGGTTGATTAATTTGCTTTCCTTAAATCTCTTGACAGGCAATTGATTTTTCTATTGACAACCTACCGTTCGTTAGTTATAATATAGACAGAAGACTTTAGTTGTAGTAAAGGAGGTTTCGTTATGGAACGGGGAAACACAAAGCAAGAAATTTTGGAATCAGCACTGGAACTGTTTTCCGTACAGGGCTTTGAAGCAACCTCAATTTCTCAAATTGCGAGCGCCGTCGGCATTAGAAAGGCGTCGCTTTACAGTCATTTTGAAAATAAGCAGGCTATTTTGGATGAATTGGTTAGAGTAGTGTTAGAACAGTATGCGGAACATTCTATCTTTGCCAAAACGGATTGGGAGAAAGACACCGATAATCTTCCTGTGACCCCCGACGATGCCGTGAAAATGATTGGGGGACAGATTCGCTATTTACTCCACGATTCCGCTATAAGCAGGGCGAGGAAAATGCTGGTGATTGAACAGTTTCAAAATCCTGAACTTGCAAAGTTGCAAACGAAACAGAATTATTTAGACGTGCTGGGTTATTTCACCGGGCTTATCAAGTGCCTGATTCTGAAAGGGGTTCTGGATAAGGATGACCCCGAAATTATGGCAGCTCAGTTCTGTCTGCCGATCTCGGTTTGGATCAATTTGTGCGACCGGGAACCGGAGCGGGAAACGGAGGTTATGGAGCTGGTGGATAAGCATATCCGCCAGTTTTTCAAACGCTATCAGCGGTAGTCACGGTGATTTAATGTAAGATTTGCAGCATCAGTTAAACTCTATGTGCATAGCAACGCGGTTGTGTCCGTTCGGCACATCCGCTTGATTTTAAGGCTTATGACTAACGAACGATAGGTTGCAAAAGACGAAAAGGAATTTAAGAATATGAATGAAGAAGAAAAGACTGTATGGCTTGATGAGGAAAACAAAATCTTGTCCTTCCATATCATAGACAACGGCAAAATGATAGGTAAAACAGCAAGCCTGTTTTGGGATTTTATATTCGGACTGACAAGCTCCGGATACCGAATTATGTGAAAGTAGATTGTTTTTATATGAGAGGAATACGGCGGGGGGACGCACATAAATTTGTCTATCTAAAAAAACGACACATTTTTATATAAAACCACCTATGAAATTTCGGGATAATCTTGTATAATATAGGATGTAAACTGCCGAAAATATCGAACCAACTTTGAAGAGAGGTTTACAATGATGAAAATTACCGTTATTCACGGACAGAGCCATGAAGGAAGCACTTGTACGGTAGCAAGGGAGCTTGCAAATAAGGTTGGCGGGGAAATTCGGGAGTTTTTCCTGCCTCGGGATTTTAACAGCTCATGCCTTGGCTGTTATACCTGTTTCAAAAATGACTTATCCGACTGCCCGCATTATAAAGAGCTGGAGCCCCTTGTTACGGCGATTCTTGACTGTGATCTGTTGATACTGGAAAGCCCTGTGTATGTATACCATGCCACGGGTCAAATGATGAGCTTTCTCGATCACTTCGGCACTTGGTGGATGGTTCACAGGCCTTTGCCTCAAATGAGCGGAAAGCAGGCGGTCGCCATATCCACAGCCGCCGGCGGAGGAATGAAAAGCACCGTTCGGGATATGGCGGACAGTCTCGAAATGTGGGGAATCCGTAAGGTATATAAGCTAGGGCTTGGCGTACAGGCGGTGAAGCCCGACGAGATACCCAACAGAATAATGCAAAAAATTCATAAAAAGACAGACCGTCTGGCGTGCCGTATCCGAAAAGGTGCAGGCAAGCGTGGGTGCAACGGTCGGGCTAAAAAGTGGTTTTACCTGATGCGCTTTGCCCACAAGCATTTACAGCCTTTAGAACCGGACTATGGCTATTGGGAAAAGAAGGGCTGGCACAAAAGCTGCCGCCCATGGAATTAAAAAAATAATCGGAGGAAAACAAAATGCTTAAAATCGAACATCTTACAAAAACCTACGGTGAGAAAAAAGCCGTGGACGATCTTACCTTACATATTGCTCCCGGTGAAATCTACGGCTTTATCGGTCACAACGGCGCAGGCAAAACCACAACGCTTAAATCCGTGGTGGGGATTTTGCAGTTTGACGATGGAGAGATTTTGATTAACGGGAAATCCGTCCGTACCGCTCCGCTTGACTGCAAACGCGATATTGCCTATATCCCCGATAACCCCGATTTGTATGACTATATGAGCGGTATAAAATATCTTAATTTCATCGCCGATATTTTCGGCGTAAGTGCCGCAGACCGCAAGGAGCGTATACGCAAATATTCGGAGCTTTTCGAGCTGACAGCCGATTTGGCACAGCCAATCGCCGCCTATTCCCACGGTATGAAGCAAAAGCTGGCTATCATTGCGGCATGGCTACACAGTCCTAAGCTTATTATTATGGACGAACCCTTTGTAGGTCTTGACCCCAAAGCCTCACATCTTCTTAAAGGTATGATGCGTCAGGTCTGCGACGAAGGCGGGGCTATCTTCTTTTCCACCCATGTGCTTGAGGTTGCCGAAAAGTTATGCGACAAGGTGGCAATTATCAAGGGCGGAAAACTTGTCCGCTCGGGTACGATGGAGGAGGTAAAGGGCGACGATTCTTTAGAGGAAGTATTCCTTGAACTGGAGGAAGAATCATGCTAAAATTGCTCCTTAAAAAACAACTTACTGAAATATTCCGCAATTACTTCTATGAACCTAAGAAGAATACAGCCCGCTCCAAGGCAGGGATTATTGGTTACATTATCCTGTTTATTGCGATAATGGCTGGTCTTTTGGGCGGAATGTTTACATATCTGTCCATAACTTTGTGTGCTCCTCTGTCCGCCGCCGGTATGGATTGGCTGTATTTTGCACTTATGGGAATGCTGTCTGTACTGCTTGGCGTTTTCGGCAGTGTGTTTAACACCTACTCCTGCCTTTATCTCTCAAAAGACAATGACCTTCTGCTCTCAATGCCGATTTCCGTAAATGTGATTATGGCGTCCCGACTGCTTACCGTCTATCTTATGGGGCTTATGTATTCCATTGTTGTTATTCTCCCGGCGGTCATTGTTTACTGGGTCAACGCGACCGTATCGGCAGGCGTGATTTTAGGCGGTCTGCTTCTTATACTGCTTATCTCGGTCTTTGTTCTGACGTTATCCTGCGCCTTGGGTTGGGTGGTAGCCAAAATCAGCCTCAAGCTCAAAAACAAGAGCTTTATCACGGTTGTGATTTCCTTGGCGTTTATAGGCGGATACTATTTTCTATATTTCAAGGCCCAGACTCTGATTCAGGATTTGCTCGCAAACGCCGCCGTTTACGGCGAGAAAATTAAGGGTGCGGCTTATCCTCTTTACCTTTTCGGCAGAGTAGGGGCTGGAGACGCTTTTGCAATGCTGATTGTATCGGCAGTCATACTGGCTCTTTTTGGGCTGATGTGGGCGCTGATTTCCCATAGTTTCCTTAAAATAGCAACTTCTTCGGGAAATACAGCTAAAAAGGTATACAAAGAAACTGCGGTAAAGCAGAAAAGCATTGCCTTAACACTTTTGTCAAAGGAATTTGGGCGGTTTACTTCAAGCCCTAACTACATGCTCAACTGCGGTCTCGGTATTATTCTCCTGCCGATTGCAGGCGTAATGCTACTCTGGCAGGGTTCAGCCGTAATTTCGGTATTAAATGAGATTTTCGGTGAACGGGCGGGCTGTACCCCTGTACTGCTCTGTGCGGTGGTATGTACGCTTGCCTCAATGAACGATATGACATCGCCCTCGGTCTCCCTTGAGGGCAAGAGTCTGTGGCTTATGCAGTCTCTGCCGGTAACGCCGAGGCAGGTGCTTCGGAGCAAGCTTAGTATGCAGCTTATTCTTACGGAAATTCCCGTGCTGTTTTGCACCGCCTGTATCGCTTTTATCTATCCCTTTACTCCCTTAGAACTGCTTTTGACGGTGCTTGTCCCTATGTTATATACCTTGTTTTCCGCGCTGTTCGGGCTGTTTTTAGGGCTTAAAATGCCCAACCTTAACTGGACGAGCGAAATCACCCCCATAAAGCAGAGCGCTCCGGTTGCGATTGCTCTCTTCAGCGGTTTTGGGTATACCGTATTGCTCTGTGCAGGTTATATGCTCTTAAACGGCTGGAAGCTCGGCTTTATCGGGTATATGAGCCTCTTTGGGGCGGTAACCTTGGGTTTGTGCGCCCTGCTTTACTTCTGGCTTAAAAAGAGGGGCTGTAGACTGTTTGCGGGGCTGTAGAAATCAAAAGGAAGAAAAATACTATGCAGGATTGTATATATGATGATCGAAGAAAAGTAAATATAGACCGCCTGTGTTACCTGTTTTTGATCTTCCTGACCGGCTGCCTGGTGGGCTGGGTCTATGAGGAAATCTTCTATTGGATCACTGAGGGGCTGCTGCGCAACCGGGGTATTTTATACGGCCCGTGGCTGCCCATCTACGGCATCGGCGCGCTGGGCATCTATGCCATGAAGCCTGTGAAGAAGCATCCGGTTTTGCTCTTCGTCCTCAGTGCCGTGGTGACGGGAATTGTAGAGTATATTATCGGCTACATCGGTATCCGTTACTTTGATATGCGGCTCTGGGACTACCGGGGATTGCTTTGGAACATCAACGGGATCATCTGCTTTCGCAGCGTGGTAAGCTTCGCCCTCATGGGACTGGTATTCCACTACTGGCTGGAACCGGCAGGGTCGCTGATTGTACAAAGGCTGAAGCCCGTAACCGTTCGAACTGTATGCCTGGTATTGCTATCGGTGTTTTCTACCGATTGTATCTTGAGCGCGCTGTTCCGCACGCCGATTACCTATTAGGAGAAAACAGGCTCCCTTTTCCAAGCGGAACAGTAGGCGTATTTGGCAATTACATATAAATAGGGACAATATGGATGCGGTATTTGATTTTCTTCGGGCGGCGCTGCCGTGGATTGCGATTGGTTTATTTCTGGCAGTATTTTTTGCAAGAAGCGCGGGCAAGAAAAAGAAAGAAAAACAGAACGATGACAAAAAGGAATAAAGCTGTTTTGATCGTGGTTTTGAATTGTCCGCTTGTCTCCGATAGAAACAGCGTTAGGCGAGATTTCTTTACAAAAACGAAAAGAGAATGCTTAAAAACTCTTTCAGTGCCTACAATTCACTAAGTTTTATCAATAATTTTGAAAAAACAAGAAGAGGTTTGTCGCGAAGAGGTAATAATTACTCCCCCAAAAAATGTATTAAGAGGTTATAAGAACATGAAAAAAAGAAAATCACATACACGCAGGTCAGTTTCGATTTTGCTTTGTGCGGCGGTCTTAATTGCCGCATTTATCGCAGTATATAATATTAAAATGAAGCCCGAGCAGGATAGTGGGAAATATGCGGGTGAAAACGGAAAGAGCATAGTTCAAACAGCTAATTTAATTTCTTTTGACACCGAGCTTGTAAATGTGGGCTGTATAGGAGAAACTGCGAAAATCGATCTTATTACCCCAGGGCTTGATATCTACTCAATGAGGGTTGCAATCTACGATTTAAAGACAGATAAGCTTCTTTCCGAAACAAATTTCCCGGAAGGAGACTGGATAACGGGGCAAACCGAAAACGGCTTTTACGTCGTGGAAAAGTCCGAAAAAACTCTTCAAATTTATGATAAGGCGGGCAAACTCAAATATGAAAATACCTTTTCGGATAAGGAAGTTTGGTCGCCCGTATGCGGTGTAAGCGAAGACGAAAAATATTTTATTTATACCGCCGCGTTCAATGGCGATGTTTATGTCTACAATCTTCAAAACAATACGAAAAAAAAGCTTGCGGACAAAACCGCCTTCCGGGAATCACTCGGTTTTCATAACGGAGTACTCTATGCCGCAGGAATAGACGGTGCGGTTTTTGCTATTGATATTGCCGATTCCTCAGCTCTAACCGAGGTGTACAACGATAAGCGGCTTAACACATACAGTCCCTTTTACAGTCTCGGAACTACCGAATACAACTTTATCGCGGCCTCCGGAAGCGGTGTAAAATATATTCCGTTTAGCTCTACTGACGAACTTGCGGTAGGTATCGGAAAACAGGGCTTTACTACAGCCGTTTCCGGTGAAAGCGGCGACAGACTTCGGATTTACAATCTTAAGAATAAAACGGTGGCTGAAGCAAATGTTAACGATACGGTGGAAAGCGTTTGCTATACGAACAACGACGGGCTTTTAATTGTGACGGGCGACGCTTCAAGCAAAAAACACAGTATTTATTTTTGTGATTTGGAAGCGTTGCACACGTCACCGCTTACCGTGAATGATTTTGATATTCCAGAAAAAACAGAGCCCAAGATAAATATACCCGAGGCGGACATGTCTGAAAAAGCAAGGGTTATTGAGGGCGTCCCCGTTTTGTCGCAGTTTCCCGATTTTCCGACGGGCTGTGAATCGTTAAGTGCGGTTATGCTGCTAAAGTTTTTCGAAGAAAATATCTCCGCCGATGATTTTATTGATAAATATTTGCCAAAAAGTACCAAGTTTTACTATGAATGGGGGAAAAATACGGACCTTCGCCATATGAGTATTTTATAGGAAATCCTCGAACTGCGGCTTCCTACGGATGTATGGCACCTGTGATTGAAAAGGCATTTTGCCAGTATTTCGGTAATTCCGAGAGGGTTAAAAACACAACAGGTGCTGAGCTTGCACAACTTTGCGAAGACTATATCGACAACGATATCCCTGTAATGGTTTGGGCAACGATAAATATGCTGGAGATTGACCCGAAAAATTCATGGTACTTAAGCAACGGAAAGCGTTTTACGTGGCCTGGCAACGAACATTGTCTTGTGCTTACGGGCTATGATAGCAACAGTTATTATTTCAACGATCCTTACGCAGGCAAAACCGTAAAATATGAAAAGAAAACGGTAAACCAAAGATACATCGAATTAGGAAGGCAATCGCTTGTTGTCTTAACAGAATAAGCCCTTTGCTCTATTGTGCGGACGTTTGATTATAACAATTATTTAATGCGTTTGTTTCTGGAGACAAGGGGGCGGTACGAAACAACTGAAAAAGTCAAACAAAGCGGTCGAATGTGTCATATAAAAGAAGCATCAAATAAGGACAATGACGAAAAGAAATGAAACTATTTTGATTATGCTTCCCCTGCCGGATGCTGACAGAAAAGTGGCCGGCTGCACATTTCTCCGGTAATCGTTATGACGGGCGGAGAGTTTTTATCCGATGAGCTGCGCGAGCGTCTGACGGATACGTTCCATTGTTATTTCCAGACCTCATATGCCTGCGTGGAAGGCGGCACCGTAGCCTGCAAATGTACCCTGCGGCATCTGCATATCAATGACGACTGGCTGATTTTGGAGCCGGTGGATGCGCAGGGCAATCCCGTGCCGGACGGCAAGCTGGCAGATAAGTTTCTATTGACCAATCACTATAATTTCACACAGCCTCTGATTGGAGTGTTTTAATAATGAAAAGGAAAAAGAATGGTAAGGTTGTGTTCGGATGCAGTATCGTTGCCGCAATATGTTTTGGAATCATCAGCTACGGTCATTTTTACCGTGGTCGGATGGAGCCTGGCTGGACATTTGCTATTCTGACGGTGGCACAGTTGGCGCTTGCGGTGATGACTGTACGCCTGTCGAAAAAATAGATGATTCAGAATCTGTATCGGAGGATATTGAATGAAACGTTTGCGGTCGATGAATTGAAAAACAGGGTCATTAACGGGTTGAGTTTTTAACAAGCAATCCATAACTTGAAATAAAGCGGCTCTTAAATGAGGTGAACCTTTTTTGGAAATAGTTCTGTTATGCGATTCAAATTTACCGGATTCATACGGCGGTGCCTCAAGACCGGCAAAGCAAACAAGAGATTCTTTCTTTTTAAAGCGTAAAACATCTCCGACCTCAGCCATAATTTGCGGGCCGAGTATTCTGCCCACACCGTGAAATTCCATAACAACAGGATATGTATTCGTCTGCAAGGAGGAAAAATAGGCATAAAAAAAGATCGTAAAATCTTTATAGGAACAAAAGAAATTACGGTCTGAATATATGTCGTGAGTTCGAATCCCTGTGGAGGAGTAGGGTAAGCCGCTCGTAAAGGGAGCGCAAAACCTGATCGTCAAGCGAGCCGGTAGCCTCCTTGCGGTAACACGCAATAAACGGTATGGTATTGCCGTCGTCTATAATCCTTACGGTATTTTCAACCTGAAACGGTTTTAAGGAAAATTCTTCCATAAGCGTTTTTATAATATCCATTTTATCACCTTGCCTAAGTTTACCATAAAGCGGGATTATGTGCAATAAAGAAACGGCTTTTGCCGTGGTTTACGCGGTAAAAGCCGTTTCTTATAGTTTGATTATTCTTCTGTAAATGCGTCTTTACTTAAACCACATATCGGACATACCCAATCTTCAGGAACATCTTCCCATGATGTTCCGGGTGCGATTCCGTTATCAGGATCACCGACAACAGGGTCATAAACATATCCGCAGGGACATTCGTATTTTTTCATAGTAAAAACCCTCTTTCATTTTTGATTACTTGCTCATTATCTTAGATATTGTATCCATAATTTTGTCATGGCAACCACCGCATCCGGTCGAACATTTTGTGATCCTTTGAACATCTTCAAAAGCTTTTTCCACATTCTCAAATTTTACTTCACGGTGAAGTGCATTTTCAACATCTGCATAGGTTACCTTTTTACAATTACATATTGTATAGTTTTCCATCATATATTACCCTGTACATTAACCGAAATATCTCTTTAAAAGACCCTCAAAAGCTCTGCCGTGGCGAGCCTCATCCTTTGCCATTTCATGAACGGTATCATGGATAGCGTCAAGATTAAGTTCCTTAGCAAGCTTCGCAAGTTCAAACTTGCCCTTTGTAGCGCCGTTTTCGGCATCTGCACGCATTTCAAGGTTTTTCTTGGTGCTGTCGGTTACGACCTCGCCCAAAAGCTCCGCAAACTTAGCGGCATGTTCGGCCTCTTCAAAAGCTGCTTTTTCCCAGTACATACCGATTTCGGGATAGCCCTCTCTATGAGCTACTCTTGCCATTGCAAGATACATACCCACTTCCGTACATTCTCCGTTGAAGTTTTCACGAAGACCGTCGATTATTCTCTGATCTGCGCCCTTGGCTATACCCACAACATGCTCGGCAGCCCATGTTTTTTCCGCAGACTGTTCAGCGAATTTAGATGCCGGAGCGTGGCATATAGGACATTCCTCCGGCGCAGATTCGCCTTCATAAACATAACCGCAAACAAGACATACAAATTTTTTCATTTTTAATTCCTCCGTAAATTGATTTTAATCAGCTCTGCATTTACTGCACACACCGTACACGATATATACCGTTGTTTCGCTTGAGAAGCCGTTTTCCTTTGCCGTTTCCGACAGAATATCCTGCTTTAACGGAGCGTCATAAATTTTTCCGCAGCGTTTGCAATGCAGATGCGCGTGCGGAGCGCTGTTTCCGTCAAAGTGTTCATATCCGTCGCCGACAGATAAAGAAAGTATAACGCCTTCTTCGCTTAGAGCCGCAAGGTTACGGTAGACCGTTCCGAGACTTATATTCGGAATAACCTTGCGTACCTCGTTATAAACGGCAGATGCCGTGGGGTGTGTATCGGTTGAATGCAAAACCTGTAAAATTGTTTCACGCTGCCGTGAATAATTTTTCATTTAATCACCTAAATCAGTAATGATTACTATTTTATTATACACGCAAATTTGATTTTGTCAAGAACTTTTTTCAAAAACCTTAACATTTTTTCATAATAAACTATTTTTATATTAGTATTAATGTAATTTTGAAAGGGTACATTTTATTATGGGAAATAATATAGTATCTAATTCAGTAATAAACGGTCAAAATATTCGAATATTCTTGTAAAGAGCGCCAAGGATCTGACAAAATCAACCTGTAAATCAAGTAGCTGCCTTACCGGCTGGTAAAGTCTGTTTACAAGCGCTACGACAACCGAAATATCACCGATCGTAAGCGAGGAATCCGTGCGGCTCATTATTAAAAATCCGCCCGCAAAGTATATAAGCAGCGGCGCTATCTGTATAAACATACCGAGAAATACATGAAACCAACTGTCGGCGCGCTGTTCCCTTATCGTGATTTTTGTTGTTTCATTGTTTACGGCGCGGAATTTTTCGTATTCCTCGTCCTCTTTATTAAAAAGCTTTACAAGCATAGAGCCGCTTACCGAGAGTGTCTCATCAACATGCTGGTTAAGTTCGTCCTGCTTTTCCTGAGCCTCGCTTACAAGCTGCCACCGTTTTTTTCCTACGGCCTTGGTCGGCAGAATAAGCAGCTGCCGTAAATTAGATGAAAAGACCTTTATTGCCGAGGCGTCTGCTTTCTCTGAAAGCTTGTTTCGGATTTCACGCTCTATCTACGGGAATATCAGCCTTATATATGCGTCCTCGGCGGCGACTTTTACGGTGTCTGTCGCGGGAGAACCTTCTTTGATGTGATTTTTCGAGATTATAAACATAGCCTTGTCACGGTCAAAATCCACCGAGACCTTAAGTATGCCTTCCTTTTCGCCTCTGTTCACGGCAAGTATTCTGTGGTCGGGTATTTTGGAGAGTGGTTCGCTGTAATCCTTATACATTTCATAAACGCCGATATCCCCCGTGATTGCCTTGACGGTAAGCATACCGTGCGCAAGGCAAACAAATCTCATACGTTTGCGTATGTCGGCGTCGTCGGAAATTTTTTCGGCAATTATATCCATAGCTCCCGTAAGCGCTTCTTCTGCTGTTTCAACCCCTTTTTCGGGGTTTATATATTCTGCCGCAAGCATCATAGGAGGTTTGCAGTCGGGCGCCTGTCTGTAAATTTCCTCCGCTAACGGCTCAAGACCTTTTTCTTTTGCGGTTTTTCTTGTAGGGACGGTATAAATCGTCAAGCTCGGTCAGAGTTTTCGCTCCGTCTATCGCGGTGGAAAGCTCATCGGTTAAAGCATCCTGTTCGTCTATGGCGGTTTTGATTTTTTGGCGTGTTTCCTCCATATTGCGCAGATAGTTAAGCTGCGGAAATGAAAAAAGGGACTTTAAATCCGGAAAATTTCATATCCCCGGTTCAAGTCCCTTTGGTCGAACATATTATTGAATTTTGTGCCCTAAAACTGCTTTTTGATTTTTGCCTCATAAACGCAAGAAAACCCTTGAAATATCAAGGGCACTGAAAAAGGTGTGTTTTTCACAAACGAAAGACATACCTTTTTTCATGCGTGAGCAAAAACCGGGGGTAATGCAGCCGAAAATAAAAAATCCGGGCAATCAACCCGAAATTACTGCTGTAATTCTCTTCATATTTACAACCATAGCGGTGAAATATGCCTGCAATCGCATAGCAACCAAGCCCGCAGAATCCGCTCT
>OLSX01001006.1_pt1 | contig 27747 bp, 20 predicted proteins | sample 1673141 | NCBI WGS metagenome assembly OLSX01 (sample SAMEA3136759, study PRJEB25190) | human gut metagenome | biome: human gut; feature: human-associated habitat; material: faeces | place: Austria | collected 2013
AAAAAAACCTGCCTCACGGCAGGTTTTTTCGTGGTACGCCCGAGCGGATTCGAACCGCTGGCCTACAGAGTCGGAGTCTGTCACTCTATCCAGCTGAGCTACGGGCGCATATTCAGCAGGAGTTATTATAGCAAAGTCCGGCCGAAAAGTAAAGCAGGATTTTCTGTTTCCATTCGGCAGAGGATATGCTATACTGAGAAAAAAGCAACCTGTATCGGAAGGACACACCCTCTATGAAGCATACACATCTGCACACCCGTCTGCTCGCGCTGCTGCTGTGCTGCGCGCTGGTGCTGCCGCTGAGCGCCTGCGGCGAGGCGAAAAGCACCACGCAGCAGATCTTTGCCATGGACACCGTCATGGATCTGACCGCCTACGGCAAAAAGGCCGACGACGGCATCAACGCCGCCATCAGCATCATCAACAGCATGGACAAGCTCCTCGACCCGGAAAACGAGCGCAGCAAGACCTATGAGATCAACCACGCCATGGGCTCACCCGTCGTGGTCAACGAGCAGATCGCCAAGATGCTGCGCACGGCGCTGACCGTGTACGAGCGCACAAACGGTGCGTTCGATCTGACGACTTATCCGCTGAGCAAGCTCTGGGGCTTTATCGACCAGAACTACCGCGTGCCGTCGGATGCGGAGATCGAGCGTCTGCTCCCCTGCGTGGATATGAGCAAGGTGCAGCTGGCCGCAACGGACGACAGCGCAAACTCCCTTGTCACCATGCCGGCAGACATGGCGCTGAGCTTCGGCGCAGTGGCCAAGGGCTGCGCCTCGGACTATGCCATTCAGGCGATGCGCGCCGCCGGCGTCACGAGCGGCGTTGTGTCCCTCGGCGGCAACGTGCAGACGCTCGGCAAAAAGCCGGACGGCAGCGACTGGAACATCGCCATTCAGGACCCGAACGACACCGGCAGCTATCTCGGCTATCTCACCGTGGGTGAGACGGCGGTCATCACCTCCGGCAGCTATCAGCGCTATTTCACCGAGGGCGGGCAGAAGTACCACCACATCCTCTCCCCCGCGACCGGACGCCCGGTCAACAACGGTCTGCTGGCCGTGACGATCGTGTGCGAGGACGGCACGCTGGCCGACTGCCTGTCGACCGCGATGTTCGTGCTCGGTCCGCAGGCGGCGCTCAACTACTGGCGCACCTACGGCGGGTTTGAGATGCTGCTTGTCAAGGCCGACGGTCACGTGGTGCTCACCAACGGTCTGTACGGACAATTCACCCCCAACGGCGACAGTTATGTCGTCGACTATGCGAGCTGAGAGCCATGAAACTGCAGGATCGGGAATTTTTCCGGCGCGACGTGCTTTGCGTCGCGCCGGAGCTGGTTGGGCGCATTCTGGTGCGCAGGCTGCCGGACGGCACACTGCTGCGCGCGCGCATCACGGAAACGGAGGCCTACCGCGGCGAGCAGGACACCGCCTGCCACGCCAGCCGCGGCCGCACGCAGCGCACGGAGGTGCTCTACCATGACGGCGGCACGATCTACGTCTACCTCTGCTACGGGATGCACTGGATGCTCAACATCGTGACCGGGCACGCGGACGAACCGCAGGCCGTGCTCATCCGCGCGTGCGCCGACGGTGCGAACGGACCGGGCAAGCTCACAAAGCGGCTGCAGATCGACAAGACGTTCAATGACCGCGACATCCTTGCCTGTCCGGAGCTCTGGCTCGAGGACGACGGGCAGCGCTTCGCGCTCGGGACCGACACCCGCGTCGGCATCGGCTATGCCGCGCCGGAGGATCAGGCGCGGCTCTGGCGCTGGAAATGCGGCGCACAGGAGGCGACACCATGACCTACACACCGGATACCCCGCTTGAGGCGCTGACCGGCATCGGGCCGAAAAAAGTGCAGGCCTTTCAAAAGCTCGGCGTGGCGACGCTGCGCGATCTGGCCGGACTCTATCCCCGCCGCTACGAGGATCGGACGCAGTTTCGCACGATCGCGGCCGCGCAGCCCGGTGAGGCCGTGTGCATCCGCGCGACGGTCGCTGGCGAGCCGCGCACACAGTATGTGCGCAGCGGACTCACGCTCGTCAAGGCGCGCATCGCCGACGACACCGGCGCGCTCGACGTGACCTACTTCAACCAGCCCTACCGCAAAAACAGCCTGCACGCAGGCGAGGAATACATCTTCTACGGCAAGGTAGAGGCAAACGGCTTTCGTAAGACGCTCACCAACCCCGTCTGCGAGCAGGCGGCGCGCTGCGGCAGCGTGACCAACTGCTTTTACCCCATCTATCCGCTGACGACGGGCGTGACGCAAAACGACGTGCGCAAGGCCATGCTCCCCGCGCTGCACGCCTGCATTGGGCAGCTGCAGGACGTGATCCCGGCGGACATTGCGCGCACCTACGCCCTCGCGCAGCAGGACTACGCCCTGCAGAACATCCACCAGCCGACCGATGCGGCGGCACTCACGCTCGCGCGAAAGCGCCTGGTGTTCGAGGAGCTGTTCGTGCTCTCGACGGCCATGGCGCGCATCCGCTCGCAGCGGCGCGCCGAGGGCGGCATCCGGATGCAAAGCGCCGACCTCGAGACGTTTTACGCCACGCTCCCCTTCTCACCCACCGGGGCGCAGCGGCGCGCCGTCGCCGCTGCCGTGCAGGACATGATCTCCGGCGTGCCGATGAGCCGCCTTGTGCAGGGCGACGTCGGCTCCGGCAAGACGCTCGTCGCCGCGGCGTGCATCTGGTTTGCGCACGAAAACGACTGCCAGAGCGCCTTCATGGCGCCGACCGAGATCCTCACCGAGCAGCACGAGCACACGCTGCGCACGCTGCTCGAGCCGTTTGGCATCCGCGTCGGACGCCTGACGGGTGCGATGAGCGCCCGGCAAAAGCGTGAGGTAAAGCAGGCGCTCGCCGGCGGACAGCTCGACGTGGTCGTCGGCACACACGCGCTCATCAGCGACTCGGTGGTGTTTTTCCGTCTCGGTCTCGTCATCACGGACGAGCAGCACCGTTTCGGCGTCGAGCAGCGCGCCGCGCTCGTGCGCAAGGGCGAGCAGCCGCACACGCTCGTCATGAGCGCGACGCCCATCCCGCGCACACTGGCGCTGCTGGTGTACGGGGATCTGGACGTGTCGATCATCGACGAGCTGCCGCCCGGACGGCAGCCGGTGCAGACCGTGTGCGTGGACGAGCGCTACCGTGCGCGGCTCAACGCCTTCATCGACAAGCTCATCGGTGAGGGGCGGCAGGTATTCGTCGTCTGCCCGAAGGTCGAGGACACGGACGATATCCCCTCCGAGCTCAAATCCGCCGAGGAGCACGCGCAGGTGCTGCAGCGGACGTTCCCGCAGCACCGCGTCGCCTGCATCCACGGCCGCATGAAGGCCAAGGACAAGGACGCCTGCATGGCCGCCTTTGCCGCCGGAGAGACGGATATCCTCGTCTCGACGACGGTTATCGAGGTCGGCGTCGACGTGCCGAACGCGGCGCTGATGATCATCGAGAACGCCGAGCGTTTCGGCCTCTCGCAGCTGCACCAGCTGCGCGGGCGCATCGGACGCGGACCGTTTCAGTCCTACTGCGTGCTCGTGTCGGACACGCGCACGGAAGAATCGCGCGCGCGGCTGAAGGTGCTGTGCGACACGGCCGACGGCTTTCAGATCGCCGAGGCCGACCTGCGCCAGCGCGGCCCGGGCGACTTCTTCGGCAACCGGCAGCACGGTCTGCCGGTGCTGCACATCGCAGACCTCGGCACGAACATGGCCGCCGTCAACGACGCGCGCGATGCGGCGCGTGCGGTGCTTGCCGCCGACCCCACGCTCTGCGCGCCCGAGCACGCGGCGCTGCGCGCCCAGTGTGCGCGGCTCTTCGCCGCAAACGACGGGCATTTTAACTGACGGACAACGGAGGCATCCCATGACCATCGCACAAATTCTCAGCAAAATGATTGCCGCATCCAATGGCAATATCCACGATATTGACCATCTCCTGCGCGTCTGGGCCTACGCCCGCACGATCGGCGAATTGGAGGGGCTGGACGCGGAGACGCAGTATCTTCTGGAGGTCGCCGCCATCACGCACGACATTGCCTGCCCGCTCTGCCGCGAGAAATACGGCAACACCAACGGCAAGTATCAGGAGCAGGAAGGCGCTGTGCTGGTGCGCTCGTTTCTCGCCGGCACCGGCATGACGGAGGCGCAGATCGCGCGCGTGGCCCACCTCGTGGGGCATCACCACACGCTGCGGAACATTCACGGCCCGGACTACCAGATCCTCATCGAGGCGGACTACATCGCAAACGCATCCGAGAACGGATACGGCAAGGAGAGCATCGTGCATTTTCTGGACACGATCATGAAAACCGCGAGCGGCAAGCACCTCGCCGCCTCTGTTCTGGGCATTTCCGCAAGTAACCTCGGCTGCGCCGGCCGCTGACGGCGGGCACGCTACGAAACACACAGGAGGCAACGGTATGAAAATCCTGCTTTTGAGCTGCAGCACCGGCGAGGGGCACAACCACTGCGCGCTCGCCGTCAAGGAGGCGCTCGACGCGCGCGGACACGAGACATCCTTCCTCGATATGCTGCACATGTTCGGCGACCCCGGGCCGCTGAGCTTTGACAAGATCCTCAACCGCATCTCGACCAAGGCGCCGGACGTGTTCGGCATGATGTACCACGCAGGCGCGATGTACAGCGCGACCGGCGTCACATCGCCGGTCTACATGGCCAACATCCGCCACGCGCGGCAGCTCAACGCCTTCATCCGTGACAACAGCTATGACGCCGTTGTCTGCTCGCACCTGTTCCCGATGGAAACACTCACGTTCCTGCGCCGGTGGGAGCGCTGCGACGTGAAATGCTGCGGCATCCTCTCGGACTATACGTGCATCCCGTTTCTTGCCGAGACCGATCTGGATGCTTACTTCCTGCCGCACAGCGAGGTGCGGGAGCTGTGCATTCAGGCCGGGATGCCGGCCGAAAAGCTCATCGTGTCCGGCATGCCGGTGGCGGCGCGCTTTCTCGCGCCGATGGACAAAGCCGCCGCGCGCGCAGCGCTGGGGCTGCCGGCGGACAAGAAGATCTATCTCATCATGACCGGCGGCATCGGCTGCGGCGACGCCGTGTCGCTGTGCGACGCGATCCGCCGCGTGCCGGATGAAAACGCGCTGCTGTGTGTGCTGCCCGGCCGGAATGAGGCGCTGCGGCAGGCGCTCGAGGACGCCTACCACGGGCAGGGCGTGCTGACCGTGCCGTTCACGAATCAGGTGCCGGCCTATATGCACGCGGCCGACGTGCTGCTGAGCAAGGCCGGCGGCATCTCCAGCTCCGAGGCCGCCATGCTGGGCGTGCCGCTCGTGCACACGATGGCCATTCCCGGCGTGGAGACGGAAAACGCCGCGTTCTTCGCCCGCCACGGCCTGTCGTTTTTTGCGCGCAATGTGGACGAGGCGGCGCGCTTTGCCGACCGGCTCATCTATGACCCGGCATGCGCCGAACGCATGCTGACTGCGCAATCTGCCTGTCTGCCGCGAGACGGCGCCGAGCAGATCGCAGCCGCCATCACAGCATAATAAAGAGCAGAAACCAGCGCCCTGTGCAGGAGGAAGTTCCCGTGCAGGGCGCTGGTTTTATAGATATGGATCTAGTCCCGCTCGAGCGTCTCGGCCAGCCGCGCGGCAAAGGCCTCCGGCTGCCCGGAGACAAACTCCGCGTGCGCACAGTCCGGAAACGGGACGAACACCGCCTCCGGCAGCAGACGGCGCACATGACGGATGTCCAGCGCGCGCTGGGAGTATTCCTTTTCTCCGTACCAATACGACACGCGCGCCGCCGTGCAAAGCTGCTTCGGCAGCGGATAGTAGAAGCAGGAATCAAACACGCGCCAGACATCGCGCCGGTCCATCCGCCCCAAGATCATGCAGACATCCTCCACCGCCGCCTGACCGAAGCGCTGCGACGGGAACGCCCGGCGGATCAGCGCCAGGTGCCGCTGCGCAAACCGGATGACGAGATAGTTGCGCAGGGAAAAGCCCCGCGTCAGCCACCGCGGCGCGCGGTACGGCGTGATGGCCGCGTCAAGCACACACGTGCGCACCGGGATCTTTCCGTCCGCCAGCAGCCGCAGCGCGACCGCGCCGCCCATGGACACGCCGTACAGCCCCCAGAGCGCGCCGATGCCCCGCTGCGTCAGCCAGCCGCCCAGCTCGGCCGCGATGGCCTCCACGCTCGTGTATGGCGTCTTTTCGTCCGGATCATGCGCCGGCAGCGCCGGAATGATGAGATGATACTGCGTCTGCAGCCGCTCCACTGCCGGACGGAACATGCGCCAGCTCAGACAGGCGCTGTGCAGCAGCAGGACGGTCTTTTCGTGTTCGGTTCCAAATTCATGTATGCGCATGGACGCTGCCTCCCGGATTTACACTCTGAATTATGATAGGCAGATACACGCCGCGTTGTCAAGCGCGGGCAGCAAAAAATCGTCCGCCGGAAGGGGAATTCGGCGGACGATTCTTTTGCTGGGGAGCAGCAGTCACGCACAGGCAATATGCGTGGTGTCACACTGCTGCAGGGAATGGGGGAAGAGAAGAGAGGTGATATGGCTTGATGCCTGTTGTTGGTATCGGTAACCGGAGGGGGATCCGGGTACGATCGAAAGAAATCAGTCGACGAGCGCCTTGCCCAGCGCCTGACAGGCCGCAAGGGCTGCATCATCGGGCGCGTCGTTGCAGATCACGCTGTCGCACGCGAGCTGGATACCGGAGCTGCGGCAATCGCGCTCCCAGTTTTGCATCCACTCGCCGCCGCCCCAGCCGTAGGAGCCGAACAGGGCGACACGTTTGCCCTTCAGGGCGGACTTGCAGCCTTCGAACATCGGCTCGAACTCCATGTCCTCCAGAACCTCGGAGCCCATGGCCGGGCAGCCGAGCGCCACGGCGTCATATCCGCCGACGGCGGAAGCGTCCACATCAGAGGCGGTCAGAAGCACCGCGTCCGCTCCGGCATTTTTCATGCCATCGAGCACGGCGTTGGCCATGGCCTCGGTGTTGCCGGTGCCGCTCCAATAGATGACTGCTGCTTTTTTCATGATGGTAACATCCTTTCCTTTTGTGCTGTATTCGGCCGCTGCACGTTCACGGCGAGCTGCGCAATGCTCAAGCCCGCGTGCAGACGTTCACAGTAGATTTCCGTGCAGCGCCGGTATTTTGCAAAGAGATCGCGCGCCCGCTGCTCGTCGCCGTACACCTTCCAGAGGCCGGCGTACTTGAAATCCGCCGCGTGGTGCTCGATGAATCCCTTGACGTCCTCCGGCGGATAGCTCAGAAACAGGCCGATCTCATGCGGGAATTCATCGTATGCACGCAGCCGCTCAATGAGCTGCATCAGACACTGCTCACTGCCGGTGCAGGCATAGCCCGCGTGCTGCAGGATCTCCGTTGCCAGCCGGTCCTGCAGATCCCGCTCCAGATCGCACGGTCGGTACAGATACAGCAGCGCGCTCTTTTCCGTAAACCGCAGTGGCAGGAGGCAGAGCCCCTTCGGGACGAGCACCTGATTGTATCGGCGGATCTCCGTGAGCAGAGTCTCCCGGCATTCATACGGGCACGGGAACAGGCTGCCGGTCTTGATCCCGGCCAGCGTCGGTGCACAGAGCCGTACAACGTTTTCCTCCGACATGGCTTGCCTCCTCGTCTGTGGTCGTTTACCGGTTTTCGCGCAGTGAGCAATTCTGCGCGCTCATAGGTTAAAGTGATCTAACCTACATGTGAAAAGTTACGCGCTTTGTTCTGTCTGACGTTAGGATACAGCACATCACCCCCGGCATCCGCTCCAATTCATCGGAACATGGCTCCAAAATGAAACTATGCTTCCCGCCGTCAGACCACGGGTGCCTTCGGCGCGCAGCTGTCGCAGTCGATGCCGCTGCGGTAGGCGTTGGGTGAGACACCGATGACATCCCGGAATGCTTTGGCGAACTTGCTGCCGTTATCATACCCGAATTGCCCGGCAATATCCAGCACCGTGCGGTCAGTCCGGCGCAAAAGTCTGGCAGCGCCATGCATTTTCTGCGCACGCAAAAACGCCGCCGGCGACATGCCGTACACGCCGCGAAAGCTGCTGTTGATCAGTGTAGCCGAAGCGCCGAAGTACCGCGAGAGCTCCGCAACCGTCAGCCGCCGCTCCGTGTTCTCGAGCAGGTACGCGCCGATCTGCTCGGCGAGCTGCACCTGCGACAGAGAATAACCGTGCTGCGGCTGCGCCGCCTGAATGGGAAACGCACTCAAAAACAGCAGCAGCTCCAGAATCTTCACCTTGAAATAGCCCTTGCGGATGCCCTCCGGCACAGAGTAGAGCTCAGAGAAAATGTGCGCCACGCCCGGAGACGAGCGCGTGACAAAGCAGGCACCGTCCGCACAGAATTTTTCGATGAGCGCACTCGGCCGCACCTCGACATCCTCCAGAAAGCACGACAGGCAGTCCGGCGCGCGCGCCGGGTCGATCGTCACCGTGATGCCGTGGTAGTGCCCGGTCGGAAAGCGCACCGGGACTGCTTCTGCCGCGCGCTGCACGATCGCCAGATCGCCCGGCGCGAGAAAAAAGCAGGCATCGCCATATGGGTAAGCGATGCGCCCCTCGCGGCAATGATGGATCTCGAGACAGCCGGCCGCACACGCGCGCTGCGTGGCGGCGCTTGCCGCATGGACGTCGTGATACGCGATCTCGATTCCCGGGAAAACCGGGTAAGCCGTCCGTGCCGCTTCCCCGTCTGAATCGACAAGGCAGGTAGCTGCGTGCACATCGGCCGGAAGCGGCGCCGGCTGCGGTTTCCCGCCTTGCCATGCAGCCGCCTTGCGTTCTGCCTGAAATTCGAGTTTCTTTGCTGTGGCCATTGCACCGTGCCTCCTGATATCGCGCAAAAGTTAGAGTAATCTAATCCGAAGAGCACAAAAATGCCGTCCCGGACGGCTCTGCGGATACTGCGCATATTTTACTTATTATACCGTGCCCCGATCCCTGCGTCAAGCATGGAACGCAAAAACGCCCTACGGTCAAGACCGCAAGGCGCTTTGGAGCTAGTGATGTGACTCGAACACACGACCTGCTGATTACGAACGTTAGCAAAGTTGTCAATTCATTATTTTCCGATGCTTTTTATCATCTTCGTATCGGGCACAAGGAAATACGCAAGCAGGCTGCGCCACTGTCCATGCACGGCGGCATTTTCCCTCGGGGAGAAACCCGTCGTATATCAAGTTCTGCAGTGCTTTCTGGTGTTTTTCTCAAAAATCGTGTTGAGAAGAATCCCTGCCGCAACCAGCACTCCACCATAGAAGACACGTCCGGACGAATCCGTACCCATAAATATATCAATAGCTGCACTGGAAAACACTTGACCAACAAATAGCAGTAACGACACTTGAAACGTGGAAAGCTTTCTGAGGACAACGTTTGTTATGACAATTATGAGCACACCTATAATCCCGCCCAAGTATGCCCACATCGGTACGCCGGTTAATTTTTCCGGAAGCGCCGTCAACTCACCGCTGCCAATGGTCAACAGCAGCAACACCGCAAGCGGAAGGCCTGCCATATGATTAATAAATGAACTGGCCACAGCTCCGGTATGCTCGGCAAGCGCAGCGCTCGCGGCTCTTGACACGACAAGCCCAACGCCAGCGGCAAATGATGCGGCAATGGCAGAGAAAACACTCAGCTCCGAACCGTAAAGCATATAGACGATACCGCAAAAAGAGAAAGCTATGCAGGCCCATGTCACGGGAAGCACTCTGCGCTTCTCAGCTCCAAGCAGTCCGAGGCAATCAATGACAAGGCTTGTGAGCATCTGTGCGAGCAAGCCAAGTGCAGTAATAGCAATAAGGCTTATTTTCCCAAACGCGTAATTGCTGCACAGCGTGCACGCCACGCTTATAAGACCTCCGCAATACATCCACAGCGGGAGTTTTTGCTTTGGGATGAATGATTCCTTCTTGATCCAAAGGATGATGAGCGCAAAGATAATTGCCACCACATGGATGATCGCCGTTGTCAGGCAGAGCCCCGCCTCAGCAGTCAGCCTGCCGTTGAACACCGCCATCAGCGATATAAGAACACCTGCAGCAAGCGCAAAAAAATAGTACATAGAGTTCCCCTAATGCTCTGATTTCATCCGTATAATGTATACGTATTCTTCCAGTCAAGGCTGCGCCGGACAGACGGAGCGCAAATTTACACTTTGGCGTCTTTTTTATAAAACCGAAGCGTAACAAAGCCGAGAATCAACATAATGATTGGTGAAATGAACATGGCAGTGTCAGCACTGCCGCCAAAGGCCTCAATAAGAGCAATATACGGAGTGCCGAGGAACGCGCCGATGTTAACACCGGATTCGGCAATAGAAGTCGCAAGGAACTTATTCTCCTCTTCCACGCTCTCACTAAACGCGCTGATGCAGGCAGGGATGATGCCGGTGGAAAATACACCGCTGACGACCAGCCAAGCAGCAACCGACGCAAAGCTGTGGGAGAAATACAGGCCAAGCATCGTAACGCCGGTAACAGCAAGCATGACAAACATCGTCTTATTCTTAAGAAGCTTTTCGGCAAACCCGAAAACGATGCCGCCGGCTATCGTCGCAACTGAGTAAAAAACCATCGCATTGCCGACTGTGACAGAGTTGCCGATACCGCGTCCGACAACGATCTTGGAGATAACGAGAAACATGGGGTAATAGCAGAGCATATACCCGATCGCAATAGCGGAAAAGACCCACACGATCGGCGGCAGCTCCTTTATCGCACGAACCAAAGAGCCGGATTTCGCCATTTCCTCAAGTTTTCCGCCGGTGGTAGACGTATCATTTCTATCCAGCTTGAATTTTGGGCAAAGGAAAAGAACGATGAGGAACGGGATAGCACTCCAAAGGTAGACGAAGAAGCTGTAATTCCATTTGATCGCGCAGAGATGACCCACAGCGACCTGCGCGATCATATTCATTGCATATTGAGCGGCGACCGCCCAGCCCATGGCATGGCTTCTGAATCTGCTGTCCTCCACAAGCTTGAGACTCATGGAGATGCCAATGCCCTGCATAAGACCGTAACCGATGCCAAAGGCAAAGCGGCCGAGGAACATCATGGCCATACTGGTATCACCAAACAAGGCAGGAAGAATACCGCCTACGCAGTGGCAGCCGATGCCAATCAGGAGCATGTTGCGCAGGGTGATCTTTCTGTTTACAAGAACGCCTGCGACGATCGTAAAGATAACTGCGCAGAGATTGGGGATATTGTTTACAAAAGTGATAATGCTGTAAGGAACGTCCGGAAACACGCTCGCTATATCAGCCAGCGCGGAGGAGCACCACTCCGCACCGCCGGCGGCGGTGTTGGCAAAAATCAGAACGATGATCCCGATGATAGTTCTCGTCTTTGTCGGTTTATCCATATTTAACTCCTCAAGCTTTCTTGCGTTAGTGAAATAAATAACTATTAATTCTGCTCAATCACCATACCGCCCTGACAGCGGTATGGTGATTACGCTTTTGAGAAAATCCTGTAAACGCGGATTTATGCAGCTCTTTTCTTCTTCGTGATGGAGACCGCCAGAGCAACGAGAAGCGTCAGAGCAGCGCAGACACACGCTGCAAAGAGGAATCGGAAGGATGTGTCATTGGGTTTGATGAGGCCGGCGACCGGGGTGTAGAACAGCGCAGAGCAAACCGTGCCGAGCTGGCCTGCCATGTGGATGACAGCACAGCCCGCCGTGGAGGCTTCAACGGTGTTGTAATTGGTGGCATAGAGCAGCGTGCCGGGCATTTCAAAGCCAATGGAGGTACCGACTACAAAAGCACCGATGAAGAGGATCACGAGAGACTGGGCAAAGTAGATGATCAGGAAACCAATGACCAGAGCGATGAAGCCGCAGCAGAGAACATACTCACGGAGCTTCTTCTCAAAGGGGCTGAAGATCAGGCCGCCGAACATACCGCCAACAAGGAAAATGGCCATTGCAGTTCCGGTAAGTGCAGCAGTGCCCATACCGCGCTCGGTGATGATGAACGAGATGTTCGCGCCCATGACGCCGTAGGAGTTAATGAACACAAAAATGATCGCGCCAAACAGCCACGTAACGGGGGCAATCTTGAGATGGCTTTTCTCGCCGCTCGCCTTAGCGGGCTTGTCAGCAGGGAAATAGATGCATCCGAGCACCAGCGGGATCAGTGCGTAAAGGAAAGCAAGGTAGGTGTAGTTCCATGCTTTGGCGGCAAGAACGCCGCCGATGAGGGTCAGGTACATGCCGCCGCCGTTGGTGAAAAGGTCCTGAATACCCATGAGCTTTCCGCGTTCATCTTCGGCATAGTTCTCAGCGATGATGCCGTTGGATGTGGGCATAAGGAAACCGAAACCGAGGCCGAGGATGGTCTGCCACATCATGAGCTGAATAAAGCTGGTGTGCAGCGTGAAGCCGAGGACGGCATAGGCAACAACAAAGCCGACACCGATCTGACAGAGCACCTTTTTGGACACCTTCGTTGCGAGCAGCGTGGACAGCGCGCAGCCAAGAAGCATTGCGAAGCCGGGCCAGTTGGACATTTCCTGCATCCACACGGTGGGAATGTCGGGGAATGCGGCGGCAATATCAGCCAGCGCGGGCTGAAGCCCCATTCCCCCCATTTCAAGTGCGGACACAAACAGGATCGCCAGAGACATCAGTCTTTTGTTTGAGACTTTTGCATTCTCCATTTTGTCTTCTCCTTTCTTATTGACAGGCATATTATCCGTTTTCACACTTCAAGCGCCATATTAAATGCGATCTGATTTGCATTCTTGATGTTTTTAACAACATCGCAGTCACCCACCGCTATGACGTCGGGCATAAGCGCTCGGAGCTGTTTCAGGAGCGCATCGTTTTTCCTCATGCCGAAAGCGGCAACAACATCGTCACACTCGATAGTAGACTTTGTGCCATCCTGTGCCATTACCACGACACCGTCATCGTTGATGCCGCAAACCCGGACACCGCCGACAAGCGCAACGCCGTACTTTTCCAGCAGCTGCAGGAGCATCCCCCTGGGAGCCGGGGAGTGATCCCTGGCAAACTGTTCAACGGGGAGCATATCTACAACCGTAACTTTCTTGCCGTCCATGGCAAGCTGGAGTGCCGACTCCGTACCTGACAGACCGCCGCCGCAGACAACTACTCGCTCTCCGACCGTCGCCCTGCCGGTGTCGACATCCAGAACATGGTGGACATTCTCCCTGTCGATGCCCGGGATCGGAAGGGTCAGCCGTTCAGCACCGGTAGCAACGAATACCACGTCGGGCTTCAGTCCCATGATGATTTCCGCCGTCGCCTCGGTGTTGAGCATGATCTTTGCACCGCTTTCCATGGTGCTGCTCATAAGCCAGCGGAGGTGTTGGCGCATATCGAACTTGAAAGACAAGCAGCTGATCTCATGAAGTCTGCCTCCGAGCTTGTCTCCCTTTTCTATCAGGATGACATCGTGTCCGCGCTCTACAAGCGTTTTTGCAGCCATGCAGCCCGCAACACCGCCTCCGACCACGACAACTCTCTTTTTGTGCTTTGCACAGGGCAGCTCTTCCGGGATCTCGGACTCGCGTCCGAGACGCGGGTTTGTCGCGCAGCGAAGGTGAACGATGTCGGCCGGTGCGCATTCATGGCAGCGCAGGCACGGTCTGGTTTTTTCCTCCATTCCGCGATAGGCGTTATAGAGCAGCTTATTATCGCACATCAGCTGCCGCGCCATCGCCACCATGTCCGCTTTGCCGGAGGCGATGATCTCCTCAGCTTCCGCCACGGTCGTGATACTGCCGACAACGGTGACGGGAATATGAATATCCGGATCCGCCTTGATCTGCTCGGACCATTTCACATTGTGACAATGCGGAAGATAGAATGCCGGCATGGTATATGGCATATACTTGGGCTCAACAATGAGTCCTTGAGAGACATGGACGGTATCTATGTATTCCTGAGCAAGACGGATAAACGCCTTTGTCTCTTCGATTCCCATACCGCCCGGAACCAGTTCATCGCCGCTGATACGCATATCGATGCACAGGCCTTTGCCTACACGCTCCCGCATTGCTTTTAGCACCGAGAGCGGCCAGCGGGCTCTGTTTTCAAAGCTGCCGCCGTATTCATCCGTGCGCTGATTGTATTTGGGAGACAGAAACTGTGCAAGAAGATTCCCGTGCGCCGCGTGTACCATGACCATATCAAAACCGGACTTCATCAGGCGCTGCGCAACGTCACAATACTCGTTACGGATGGTTTCCATATCCCGCTCATCCATCTCGCGGATGTCGGTCGGGCCATTTTCAACGGGGATCGCAGAGGGAGCGATCGCCGGCGAGTTGGGGCGAAACTGCTTCGGAGCGGAGCGGCCCGCGTGGACAAGCTCGCAGGAAATCTTCGCGCCGTAGCGGTGCACGATCTCGGAGATGCGGCGCAGATCGGTCATATTGTCATCACTTGTAACGTCAAGCGCGCCAAAAAAGTCAACACCGTTCGTGTGGTTGATGGGTGTAGAACCGATCGTGATAACGCCCACGCCGCTCTGGGCCTGATACTTGATGTATCCGAGCAGCTCCGGAGACACGGCGCCGGTGGGCGTTGAAAGGCTGGAGACCATAGGAGAGAACTGCACGCGGTTCTTGACCTCCATGCCGCCTATCTTTATGGGCGAGAAGACATGCGGATATTTATTAAATGAGCTCATAGTCTGAACACCTCGTTACATATAAACGCTCAAAGGCGGCCGATATCTCTTGCGGCATAGAACGCCTGAGATGTTGCCTGATAGATCGTCGCAGGAGTCACGCAGTCTCCGATCGTATAGAACTCCGGCGCACAGAAACGGAACTGCTCCGCCTCCTCGGCAAGCGGACGCTGACCGACAGCATAAATGACGGTGTCTGCCGGATAGAGCTTTTCTCCTTCCGCATTTCTGCCGATAACGCCGTCATCGGTAATTTCAACAGGGCTGGTGTTGAAGGCCGTACCTACCTTGTGAATGCGAATCTGCTCATTGATTGCCTGACCATGCAGACCGTTTGCGCCGCACTTGATGCACGCATGACGATGCATGATGGTGACATCCTTGCCGCAGCTCGCCAGATGAAGCGCAAGCTCTGCACCGACGAGACCGCCGCCAATTACAACGACCTTGCCGCCAACCTCATCGGTATGGGTGTAGGCGTACTCCGCAGGCATGACGTTCGCCTTGTCATAGCCGGGCAGATAGGTGGGAATCGCAGGCCGGGAACCAAGGGCCGCGATAACGGCATCAGGCTCCATGCTGCTGACAAGCTCCGGCGTAGCCTCGGTGCTGAGCATCACAGTGATGTTGTCATTCTTCATGACCTTTCTGGCTTGCGTGTCGATATACAGCTTGAGCTTGGCTTTGAAAGAAACGTCCTCCTCAATGAGGAGCACGCCGCCGAGTCTGTCAGCCTTCTCGATGACCGTGACCTTATGGCCGCGCTCGGCAGCGATCAGCGCCGCCTCCATGCCTCCGATACCGCCGCCGATAACCACAACATTCCGCTTATGCACGGGCGGCGTATCATATTTGCACTCAAGCTCGCGCCCTGTGGTGGGATTGATCGCGCAGCCATACTGTCCGGTGGTAATCAGCTGGCTGAAACAGGTGTAGCAGCGCAGGCACTGGTTGATCTCGTCCGCCTTACCCATTCTCGCTTTGTTGGGCAGGTCCGGATCGGCAATAACGCCTCTGCCGATTTCGATGACGTCTACCAATCCGTCAGCAAGCGCTTTTTCCATCATCGCCGGATCGCTGAAGGAACCGACGGCCGCAACAGGGGTCTTGACATGCTTTTTGACCTCAGCAGCAAACTTCATGTTGACGCCATCCTCAAGGAACATGGACGGATGCATGACAACAAACGACTCAATGACCTCGTGATTGCCAACAGAGCAATGGATGATATCGCAGTGACCGTCAAGCTGCTTTGCGCACGCAACGCCATTTTCGATACCATAGCCGACAGAGTTGACCTCGGATGCGGACATTCTGAAGTCGATCATGAAATTCTTTCCGCAGACCTCTTTGATCCTGTCACAGACCATGACCGCAAACCGGCATCTGTTCTCCGCGCTGCCGCCCCATCGATCGGTACGGTGATTGGTAAGCGGGCTCATGAACTGATGAAGCAGCCAGCCATGGCCGCCGTGAAGAAGGACCATTTTGAATCCCGCAAGCTGAACGCGCTTTGCTGCCTGCGCGTAAAGCTCAATGGTATTCAGGATCTCCTCCTCGGGCATTTCCGGAAGAAACGCGCCGTTGAGACGCGCGCTCGCTTTGTCGCTGTCGGTCTTAATGACCGTGTCCGACGGTGCCCATACCTGATGCCCCTCGATATATGACTGACTGGAAAACATACCGGCGTGCATAAGCTCAATGGAGGCAATGGCACCGTGCTTATTGATCGCATCGGCAACTGTTGCAAGGTGGGACACACAGTCGTCGCTGTCGAGTTTGAGATATTTGGGGATATCCACACCGTGTACGGAATCGATGTACGCCTCACCCACATGTACAACGGCGCAGCCGCCGCGCGCCTTGCTCTCGTAGTATGCCATCAGGGGCTCGGTCGCGATATTCTCGACTGTAAGGTCACAGTAACCGGTAGGAGCTGCAAAGATCCGGTTGCGCAAAATAGTATTGCCCAGCCTAAGGGGCTTGAAAAGATTTGGATACTGGCATTCGTACATATCTATGATTTCCTTTCTTTCAATGGCGCGATCTGCTTCTGATTTCTTCCCGGGAAAAGTTAATTTATTGTCATTTGCTGTTCTGATTATAGCACCCCTGTTAAACGTTTGACAGTAAGACCTTTTTGTGCTCGTCACAACAAGTAGTTGTGGCAAATGCAAAAAGATAAGCTACCGGCAAAGAATCTGCCGGTAGCTTGCGCTGTAGAAATAATTATAGGCTTTGCCATGGAACATGCAGGCGATATTATAAGGCGTATATCACCATTTGCGGAAGCATTTGATCAATTCAGCCTCCTGTGCAGTCACGCCGTGACCTGCAGCAGTGCAAATGCAGATTGAAAATTCCCACACGTGCAGCTTATCCGGGACGATTCTGAGTCCCGGAAGTTCCAACGGGCGTTCCCCCGCATACACCCCTATTCCCAAATTTTTGCGGCACAGCTCCATCATCAGTTCCGTATCTGCAACAGTCACGTTTATATTGGGAAAGAAGCCTGCTTTGCGGCAGCGTTCGAGAAAGCTTGTGCGTCCTTTCCCCTCGTCTCCCATTGCGATAAAGCTGTCGTTTTTGAGCTGGCGCAGATCGAGTGATGCCTCTCCGGCAAGCGGATGCGCCTCACTAAGCATGAAATAAAGATTCATGTTATGCGTATGCTGTATGTTCAGCTTCTCTTTGTCTACCGGAACAACACAGAATCCGATATCAATGTCTCCTCTCACCAGCGCTTCATCAACCTCTGTATCTGCATACTCTCTGATTGAGATCCGGACGTTCGGATGGCTTTTCAGATAAGTCTCAAAGATTTCTGCCGGAAAATAATTCGCAATCCCGTTAGGGAAGCCAAGCGTTATACCATTTCTATCGCGGTTCTTTTCAGTATTGATTTCTGTAAGAACTTTCGTATAGTTGTTCACGAGATCCTCTGCATAGCGCTGAAGTATCACGCCGTAATTCGTCAGTGAAATGGAAGAATTCGTGCGCAGAAAGAGAGAAACACCTAATTCGTCCTCAAGGGTCTTTATACTCTTGCTGACCCCTTGCTGGCTGATGTACAGATTGCTCGCCGCCTTTGTAAAGCTCATCTGTTCACAGACTTCCACAAATGTCTCAAGCTGTCTGAAATCCACAAGCAATTCCCCCCTGGTCGATTACTATACAAAATATTATAACAAGCATTTCATTTCAATGCAATCCATGTCCTCCTGCGCACCATTTGTCTATGTCACGGCTTGTGAAAACGCAGTCGCACGGAGTGATTTACGGACAATTGCCCAGTGTTTTGGTGCATCGCAGGTGCAGCATCACAGAGCATTTTATAGCCGAAAGGAGCCCAATTTACTCCTAGATTTTTACAGCCTCAAAGCAAAGAAAAAACCCTGTAACCATTGGAATTACAGGGTTTTTAATGGAGCTAGTGATGTGACTCGAACACACGACCTGCTGATTACGAATCAGCTGCTCTACCAACTGAGCTACACTAGCGAATTTCTAACAGCTTGCACATTCTATCACAAGTCTCTGCGGATGTCAACACCAAAGTTCGATGATTACTAATTGTTTTCATGCATGAAAAAATGTTGTTTTTTTGCACGTTTTGTCGGTTATCTTCGATCCATGTCGCTTGTGCAGAATTTGCACTGTTACCCGCCGCCGCAAACCCGCGTTATTTCAGGCATTTGCGGATAGGGTGCAAATCGAAGTTCTTACATTTTCGTGACATTATGTTTACATAACATTCTATCGTCTTCGCCTTTGCTGTGAGTTATCAACATTTTCAACAGGGTTTTCAACACGCAAATATTCCAGTGTTTTCAATGCATTGCCGCTCTTTTACACAAAACATCCAAATCCGGAAACGGACTTTGTGGATTTTATAAACCGCAATTTTGTTACCATAATACAAATCTCTCGCGTGAGCGAGAGATTTGAAAAAAGGCTTGACAGGCAAAATGCAGGATTTGCGCCGCCGGTGATGATTCAGAGCAGGCCGCTGTCGGCAAACGACACATAATCCTCGCCGCAGACGATGATATGATCCGCCAGCGTGATTCCTACGAGCAAAAGTGCATCGCGCACACGCTTGGTCGTCAGCTCGTCCTCGCGCGACGGCAGCGCGTAGGCGTCGACGTGGTTGTGGCTGAGGATGACGGACACCGCCTTTTGCGACAGCGCCGTCTCGACGATGGTGCGCACGGACACCTCAGCGGCATTGACGACGCCGCGCCCGACCTCCCGGCAGCTGATGAGGCCGCCCTTGGCGTCCAGACACAGGAGGTAGACGACCTCGGCGCGCTCATACAGATACAGCGGCACGAGATACCGCCCCGCCTCCTCGCTCGAGCGCAGGAGTTTCTGCTGGCGGCGCTTGGCCAGCTGATAGCGGCGGCTGACCTGCGGGACGAGCGTGAGCAGCGTCGCCACGTTCTCCCCCGCACCGGGCACCTGCATCATGTCCTCAAAGCTTGCCTCAAAGACCGCGTCAAGCGTGCCGAAATGGTCCAGCAGCGCGTGCGCGAGCTCGTTGACGTCGCGCCGCGGCACGGCATAAAACAGCAGCAGCTCGAGCACGCTGTGATCGTCGAAATTATCGAGCCCGCAGCGCACGAAGCGCGCCTTCATGCGGGCGCGGTGCCCGTCATGCGTGCCCATAGAACGGGACCTCGGAGATCTCCATGTTCGCCCACGCGTTGAGCTCGCTGCCCGCGCGCGCACCGCGCAGGTACTCGTAGTACGCCTGGCAGCCGATCATGGCGGCATTGTCGCCGCAGAGTTTCAGCGGCGGGACGAACAGGCGGATACCGGCCGCATCGCAGGCGGCCTGAAAATCACCGCGGATGCAGGAGTTTGCCGCGACGCCGCCCGCCACGGCGAGCTTGTCATAGCCGAGCTCCCGGACCGCCGCCATCGTGCGCGGCACAAGGCTCTCGCTCATGGCGCGGCAGAACGACGCGGCGAGCGACGCCTTGTCAAGCGGCTCGCCCTTCTGCTCCGCCGTGTGGGCGAGGTTGATGACGGCTGTTTTCAGCCCGCTGAAGCTCATGTCATACGGGCAGCCGTCGACGTGGCCGATCGGCAGCTTGTACTTGCGGTCGTCGCCGGTCTTGGACAGATCGTCGATGGGCTTGCCGCCGGGATACGGCAGGCCGAGCACACGCGCGGTCTTGTCGAAGCACTCACCGGCCGCGTCGTCGCGCGTCGCGCCGAGGATGCGCAGATCCGTATAGTCGCGCACGTCACAGATGAGCGTGTTGCCGCCCGAGATAGCCAGACACACGAACGGCGGCTCCAGCTCCGGGTAGGCGATGTAGTTTGCCGCGATGTGGCCGCGGACATGGTGCACCGGGATGAGCGGCACGCCGAGCGCGAGCGCGGCGGACTTGGCAAAGTTCACGCCGACAAGCAGCGCGCCGATGAGCCCCGGCGCACACGTGACGGCCACGGCGTCAATGTCGCCGCGGCTCAGGCCGGTCACCTGCAACGCGCGGTCGGCAAGCTGGGAGATGACCTCCACGTGCGAGCGCGACGCGATCTCGGGCACGACGCCGCCGTAGACGGCGTGCAGGTCGGCCTGCGAAAAGACCTGGTCGGTCAGCACCTCGCGCCCGTCACGCACGAGGGCGACGGCCGTTTCATCACAGGAAGATTCGATCGCAAGAATAATCATATTGTCTCCGCCTCTCTCCGGAACCAGGTCATGAGGAGTGCATCCTCGTCCGGCTTCTGATAGTAATTGCGGCGCTGACCGACGGTCTGAAACCCGTGCTTACGGTACAGCGCGATGGCGGGCGCATTGGATGCGCGCACCTCCAGAGTCAAAAATGCGAGATCAAGCGCCGCCGCGCGCGCACACAGCGCCTCGAGCAGCGCATCCGCGATGCCCTGCCGCCGAAACTCCGGCGCGACGGCGACATTTCCGATGTTGCCCTCGTCGAGCACGTGCAGGAAGTTTGCGTAGCCGAGCACCGTCTCCCCCGCTACGGCGATGAGAAACACGTGCCGGTCGTCCGGCAGCTGACTCGCCAGCTGCGCGCGTGTCCACGGCGTGGAAAAGCACGCGCACTCAAGTACCTCAAGCTGCGGTAGGTGCGCGCTGCACGCATCACAGATCGTGACGTCCATCAGTGCGCCTCCGCCCAGCTTGCGCCGATCTTCGCGTCCACGAGCAGCGGCACGCGGTAATCGACCACGTGCTCCATCTCCTCGGTGAGGATGGCCTTGACCGTCTCAGCCTCCTCCGCGGGGCACTCGACGATGAGCTCGTCGTGCACCTGCAGCAGCAGCCGCGCCTGCAGCTTTTCCGCGCGCATCCGCGCATCCACGCGCACCATGGCGGCCTTGATGATATCCGCCGCCGTGCCCTGAATGGGCATATTGAGCGCCACACGCTCGCCAAAGCTGCGGAGGTTGAAGTTTGAGGACTTGAGCTCCGGCAGATCGCGGCGGCGGCCGAAGAGCGTCGTGACATAGCCGTCGGCCTTGGCCTGCTCGACGACGCGCGTCATATACGCGTGCACGCCGTGGTACTTGGCAAAATAGCTGTCCATATACGCCTTGGCCTCACTCTGGAACACGCCGATGTCCTGCGCGAGGCTGAAGGCCGAGATGCCGTAGACGATGCCGAAATTGACGGCCTTCGCGTGCGAGCGCTGCAGCGGCGTCACCTCCGCAAGCGGCACGCCGAACACCTGCGACGCCGTGACAGCGTGGATGTCCTCCCCGCTGCGGAAGGCAGCGATCATCGTCTCATCGTTTGCGATGTGCGCAAGCAGGCGCAGCTCGATCTGGCTGTAGTCCGCGTCCACGAGCACCCTGCCGGGCGAGGCGACGAACATCTTGCGGATCTGCGCGCCGAGCTCGCGGCGCACGGGAATATTCTGCAGGTTCGGCTCTGTCGACGACAGGCGCCCCGTCGCTGTGACGGTCATCTGGAAGTTCGTGTGGATGCGCCCGTCGGCGGAGATCTCCTTGAGCAGCCCGTCGGCATAGGTGGACTTGAGCTTTGTAAGCGTGCGGTAATCGAGGATCTGCTCGATGATCGGATGCTTGCCGCGCAGCTTGTCGAGCACGGCGGCGTTTGTGCTCCAGCCGGTCTTGGTCTTTTTCCCGGCCGGAAGCATGAGCCGCTCGAACAGAACGTTGCCAAGCTGCTTCGGCGACTGAATGTTGAACGGCTCGCCCGCGAGCGCCCAGATGCTCTGCTGGAGCTGCTCGATGCTGCTCGTGAGGCTCTCGCCGAAGTCGTTCAGCGCCTTGCGGTCGACCAGAAAGCCCGCCTGCTCCATGCGCGCCAGCACCGGGCACAGCGGCAGCTCAACGTCCGTGTAGAGCGGCAGCATGGCCTGAGCGTCCATTTTTTCGTGCAGCACCGGCTGCAGCGCCCAGACGCTCTGCACATCCGGCAGCTCCTCGCCAAGATACGTCTGCGCAAGGCGCGGCAGGTCATAGCTTCCGGCCGTGGCATCGAGCAGGTAGGCCGCCAGCGCCGTGTCGAACACGAACCCGTCCGTCGGCAGTCCCTCGTCGAGCAGCGCGCGCATGAGGTCTTTAATGTTGTGCCCCGCCTTGCGCACGCGGTCGGAAAACAGCAGGCGCAAAAATGCGTTATAATCATCGCCGAGCTGCTCCCATGAGAGCGCATAGCACGCCTTACCGTCGCAGAGCGTGAGCGTGTCGAGCCCGTCGGGCGCGAGCACCGCGACATAGGGCGCCGCCGTGACCGCCTGCTCAAGCGCGCGCAGCGCATCGTCGTCCGCCACGTCCACGGCCGGCAGCGCGCTCGACGGTGCGCCCGCGCCGTCCGCCGGCTGCAGCCCCCACTTTTCCAACAGTGACGTGAAGTTGAGCCGCCGGAACCAGTCGTACAGCTCCGGCTGATAGTCGTGATCCCAGACGGCCGACTCGAGCGCAAAGTCGATCGGAGCGTCCGTGCGGATGGTGGCAAGGTCGAACGAGAGCTGCGCGCTCTCGTGCCCCTCGGTGAGCTTTTTGCGCACACCGGGCTTGATGTCCAGCGCATCGAGGTCACGGTAAATGTCCGCCACCGTGCCGAAGCGCACGAGCAGATCCTTCGCCGTCTTTTCGCCGATGCCCGGCACGCCGGGGATATTGTCGGAGCTGTCGCCCATGAGTGCCTTGAGGTCGATCATGCGGATAGGGTCAAAGCCGTACTCTTCACGAAAGCGCTCGGGCGTGTATTCGATCGTATCCGTCTGCCCCATGCGGGTCTTGACGTTAAAGACATGGGTGCTGTCGGTGATGAGCTGCAGGCTGTCCTTATCGCCGGTGACGACGTCGCACGTCCAACCGGCGGCCTCGCAGCGGCGCGCGACCGTGCCGAGCAGGTCGTCGGCCTCCCAGCCGGCCAGCTCCAGCCGCCGCACGCCCATGTAGTCGAGCGTCTGCTTGAGCAGCGGCATCTGCACGGCGAGCTCCTCCGGCATGGGCTTGCGCTGCGCCTTGTAGAGCGCATACTGCTCGTGGCGGAACGTGGGGGCGTGCACGTCGAACGCGACGCACACCGCCTGCGGCTGCGCCAGGTCAAAAACGCGCCGGAACGTGCTCAGAAAGCCGTAGACCGCGTTTGTCGGCGTGCCGTCGGGCGCGTTGAGCATCCGGATGCCGTAAAAGGCGCGGTTGATGATGCTGTTGCCATCGAGAATCATGAGTTTCATTCAGGTGTCCTCCTTGCGCGTCACTGGCCGCGCAGCTCAATGAGCCGGTCGCGCAGCACGGCGGCATACTCGTACTCGAGCATTTCGGCCGCCTTTTTCATCTGTGCCTCGAGCCGCGCGATCTCGGCCCGGCGCTCGGCCTCCGTCATCTTCACACCGTCGGCGCGCTTGGGCGTTTCGACGTCGCCGGAGATCTCGAGCAGCTCGCGCACGCCCTTGACGATCGTCCTGGGCACGATGCCGTGCGCGGCGTTGTAGGCCGCCTGCTTGGCGCGGCGGCGGTTGGTCTCCATGATGGCCGCGTGCATGGCGGCCGTCTCCTTATCCGCGTACATGATGACCGTGCCCTCGGCGTTGCGCGCCGCGCGGCCGATCGTCTGGATGAGGCTCGTCTCGCTGCGCAGAAAGCCCTCCTTGTCCGCATCGAGGATCGCCACGAGCGACACCTCCGGCAGATCCAGTCCCTCGCGCAGGAGGTTGATGCCGACGAGCACGTCAAACGCGCCCGTGCGCAGGTCGCGGATGATCTCCATGCGCTCAATCGCGCCGATGTCATGGTGCAGATACCGGCAGCGGATGCCCGCGTTCGTGAGGTAGGCCGAGAGATCCTCGGCCATCTTCTTTGTGAGCGTGGTCACGAGCGTGCGTTCGTTTTTGGCAATGCGGGCGTTGATCTCGCCGATGAGGTCGTCGATCTGCCCCTCGATGGGGCGCACGAAGATCTGCGGGTCAAGCAGACCGGTCGGCCGGATGATCTGCTCGGCGATCTGGCCCGCATGTTCGCGCTCATAATCGCCCGGCGTGGCCGAGACATAGATGGCCTGATGCACCCGCTGCTCAAATTCCTCGAATTTCAGCGGGCGGTTATCGTACGCGCTCGGCAGGCGGAAGCCGTACTCGACGAGCGAGTCCTTACGCGCACGGTCGCCGCGATACATGGCGCGCACCTGCGGCAGCGTGACGTGGCTCTCATCGACAAAGAGCAGAAAATCCTTCGGAAAATAGTCCAGCAGCGTCATCGGCGCGCTGCCGGGGGCGCGGCCGCTGATGATGCGCGAGTAGTTCTCAATGCCGGAGCAGTAGCCGAGCTCCTGCATCATCTCAATGTCATAATCCGTGCGCTGGCGGATGCGCTGCGCCTCGAGGAGCTTGCCCTGCTGCTCAAACGTTTTCACGCGCGCATCGCACTCGGCGCGGATCTCGCCGATGGCGCGCTCCATCTTTTCATGCGTCGTGACATAGTGCGACGCGGGATAGATCGCCACATGGCTGAGCGTGCGGATGGGCGCGCCGGTGACGACGTTGATGTCCGAGATGCGGTCGATCTCGTCGCCGAAAAACTCCACGCGCACGGCATGGTCGGACGAATAGGCCGGAAAAATGTCGATCGTGTCGCCGCGGACGCGGAACATATTGCGCGCGAAGGCGATGTCGTTGCGCTCATAGCGGATATCGATGAGCTTGCGCATGAGCTCCTCCGGGTCACGCTGCTGACCGGTGCGCAGCGAAATGACCATGTTGGCATAGTCGATCGGGTCGCCGAGACCGTAGATACACGACACGGACGAGACGACGATCACGTCCCGCCGCTCAAACAGGCTCGACGTGGCCGAGTGGCGCAGACGCTCGATCTCATCGTTGATGGAGGCGTCCTTTTCGATGAACGTGTCCGTGTGCGGGATGTACGCCTCCGGCTGATAGTAGTCATAGTAGCTGACAAAATACTCCACGGCGTTGTTCGGAAAAAACTCCTTGAACTCGCTGCACAGCTGCGCCGCGAGGATCTTGTTGTGCGCGAGCACGAGCGTCGGCCGCTGTACGCGCTCGATGACCTTGGCCATCGTGTACGTCTTGCCGGAGCCGGTCACGCCGAGCAGCACCTGCTCGTCAATGCCGTTTTCCACGCCCTGCGCGAGCGCGTCGATCGCCTCGGGCTGATCGCCCGACGGCTCGTAGGGCGAAACGACTTCAAAATCCGGCATGGCACGGCCTCCTTTTACAAAATTAGAATCAGAATATTATACCACCATACGCCCTGTTTCACAAGCGAAAAGCGCCCGGAAGCGGCTGCTTCCGGGCACATACGGTTTCCATCTGCAATTATTCGCCGAAATCGAGCACGCGGCGCATGCGGATGAGCGTCAGGCGGTTGCGGATGGCAGCCGAAACGCTGAGCATATCCTCCGACAGGGCCGGGTCGATGCCGATCTGCTCGGGCTTGTAGAACGCGCCGAGCTTCTCGCACAGGGCAGCAAGCTCCTCGGCCGAGGGGATCTCGGCGATGATGGCGCGGATCTCGTCCCAGTGGTCGACGATGTTCTGCGGATCAAAGGTGCCGAGCACGTCGTTCTCGTTCTCCTTCATGATGCCGTCGGCGAGATTGCCGAATTTCTCGTCCACCCACGCGCGGGTCAGGGGCTCGAAGGGCTTGGCCTTCGGCGTCGGGAGCGAGGCAAGGTAATGGTACTCCTTGGCGCACAGGTACGTGCCCACACCGACGCACTGGCCGTGCATGCCGTGGGCATTTTCAAACCGCGGCGGCTTCATCTCCACAAGGTGCGCCATCAGGTGCTCGGCGCCGGACGCAGCGCGGGAGTGGTTGAGCAGCTGCATGGTCAGGCCGGAGATCATCTGCGCCATGGTCATGGCCTCAAAGTCCGGCTTGCCGCCGGCCGCCATATCATCGGCAGCCTTGCGCATAATGGTCAGCGCCTCCTCGGCGAGATCGGCGACCATGGGGCAGTAATACTCGCCCGAGACGAGGTGTGCGATCTTCCAGTCCGCGAGCGAAATGTACTTTGCCAGAATGTCCGAAATGCCGCTCACGGTCAGCCACAGGGGCGCACCGGAGACCACGTTCAGGTCGCAGACGACGAGCGCCGCAGCCTGCATGGGGATGGACTTTTTCTGACCGTCGATGATGATCGAGCAGATGTTGGCCGTGAAGCCGTCGGAGCTCGCAAGCGTCGGCACGGCGACGAACGGGATGCCGAGCTGGTACGCCGGGTAGCGGCCGAAGTCCATGATCGTGCCGGAGCCGACCGCGACGATCACGTCCGGATGGTCGAGCTGGCGCATCATGTCCTCGATCATCCCCTTCTCGGAGTGAAGCCCCTCAGCATTGAGGACGATCTCCTGATCGGCGCGCACATGCTTGAGCGTCGGAAGATTATACGTGTTCGTGTCATAGATGACAGCGCGCTTGCCGGTCAGGCCGACCTCGTCCATATACTGGTCGAACTGATCGAGCGCGTCATACTCCACGACGACCTTCTTCGTCTCCAGGGTGTGCTCGCGGCCGCACTTACAAGGGCCGACATACTTGCTGCAATCGAGAATCATGCAAAAATCGCTCCTATCTAAAGATTGAATTTTCGTTTACCAGCATATTGATTTTTCACGCCAAAGTCAAGTCCTACGGCCGAATAACCGGTTCAAAATGCAGAAAACGTTCCATTTTTGTTTTTGATAAAAATCGTTCATTCAAAACTTTAAGGGTCCGCGCGAATGTTAACGGTTGCAAAACGCATGCACGGGGTGTAAGATGACAAAGTCACTTTTCACTTTACACAGATTTTAAGTGCATTTTACATTCCGGCGAGCTTTTCGCCTTTTTCAAAAGCTATTCTTTCTATCCGGACGGTGATTTTTTATGGAACTGACTGCGATCGCGCAATGGCTCAACACGGCCTTTGCGGGCTATGACTACACCATTTTGCAGGCGCTGCACAGTTTGGCCGGTACGGCGGGCGGGGTTTTTACGCCGCTGTGCCGGGCCATCACGCTGCTGGGCGAGAAGGGCATTGTCTTTCTCGCGCTCGGCATCGCGCTGATGCTCTTTCCGAAAACGCGCAAGGCGGGCATCTGCATGTTCGGCGCCGTGTGCTGCGGCGCGCTCATCACGAACTTCTGGCTCAAGGACTTTGTTGCCCGGCCGCGCCCGCTGACGGTCGAGCCCTTCCGCACCTGGTGGCAGGCCGCCGGCGCCTATGCCGAGAGTGAATACTCCTTCCCCTCCGGCCATGTGACGGCCGCAATGGCCGGCGTGACCGCGCTCGTGCTCACGGGCAAAAAGCCCGCGCGCTACTGGGCGTTTCTGTTTGTGCCGGTGATGGGTTTTGCGCGCAACTACCTCATGGCGCACTACCCGTCCGACGTGCTCGGCGCGATGATCGTCGGTCTGGTCGCAGCCACGATCGCCTACGCGATCACGCTGCTCATTTACCGCATTGTGTCCGCGCACCCGGACAACGGCTTTTGCCGCTTTGTCCTGCACGGCGGCATCGGCAGCAAAAAAGATCGGCAGGCCGCCTGAGTCTGCCAGAAGAAAGAGCCCGCCCC
>OLSX01001008.1_pt1 | contig 27711 bp, 25 predicted proteins | sample 1673141 | NCBI WGS metagenome assembly OLSX01 (sample SAMEA3136759, study PRJEB25190) | human gut metagenome | biome: human gut; feature: human-associated habitat; material: faeces | place: Austria | collected 2013
CGCAGGGCGTGTAGCCCGCGGTCAGCGCCTGCTCGGCGCTGTCAAAGCCGATGCGGTTATCCGCTTTGACCTGCGCTGCGTATCTGCAGCCGGCGCGGTGATACTTCATGGAGTTGCGGTTGCCGATGTAGGCGGCATCCACTGCGGCGGTCGTCTGCGGCTGTTTGGGTGCGGCGGTCGGCACCGGGGCTGCGGTCTCGGGCGGCACGTTGCGCTCGGTCGTGATGACGACGGCCTGCGCCGGCGAGCGCACCTCGCGGACGGTGGCGACGCCTGCCCATCCCGCCGTGACGGCGAGCGCGAGCACCAGCTCCACGAACCACCACGTTTTCCAAAGCCGTGTGCCGCGCGGTGCGTACTGCAATGCGAGCAGCAGCACGGCCGCCTCCAGCGCGGTAAGACCCCAGCCGAGCTGCCCGCAGGTGAGCAGGGCGATACCGGCGGCGGTGCACACGCAGCCCAGCAGCACCTTCCAGATGCGGCGCCATTCGATCTGCATTCCGATCTTCCTCCCTTTGGCGGCAAATGTGCGCGCCCATTGCGTCGTTTTGCTCTGTAAATTGTTTATTCTATCCGGTTTCACAAAAAAATCAAGACCTAAATGAAAAAAGCTTACATTTTCTCAAAATTTGTGTTACACTATTTCAAGGGGGCAGGTTTGCGGCCGCAGTGCGGCCGCATGGCCGCCCGATTTGTTTGTTTTTGAGGCTTGGCGGAGGAAAGGATAGTCAAATGTACGAGATTGGTCAATTGATCGTGTATGGAAACGAGGGCGTCTGCCGCGTGGAGGAGATCGGCACGCCGAAGATCTCCGGTGTGGACAAGCACCGCGATTACTATACGCTTGCGCCCATTTACCGCGAGGGGAAGGTGTTCACGCCTGTGGACAGCAAGGTGTTTATGCGCCCGGTGATCTCGCGCGAGGAGGCGCTGGCGCTCATTGACCGCATCCCGGCGATGACCGCGGAGGTCTATGAAAACGCCAATCTCCGTTTCCTCAATGAGCACTATCAGCACTGCCTCCAGAACTATACCTGTGCTGACCTTCTGCAGCTGATCAAGGACGTGCGCGCCAAGCGCTGCCGGATGATCGAGCGCGGCAAGAAGCTCGGCCTCGTCGACGAGCGCTATATGAAGCGCGCCGAGGAGATGCTCCACGGGGAGCTGGCCGTTGCGCTGGGTATGACGCGCGAGCAGGTGCCGCAGTTCATCAGTGATGCGCTCGGTGACGCGGGTGAGCCGGAAGCCGCCCTTGCCTGAATCGGAAGTTGGAAATCCCGCCGGACATTGCGTCCGGCGGGATTTTTGCAGTTTTCCCTTGACAGACGGGCAAAGTGCGTGTATGCTACGGTTTGAATTCGGGACTGATTCCCGATTTGGAGGCGAATCATGCGAAACAGTTATCACACGCAGCAGCGCTGTGCGCTGCTGGCGTTTTTGTCTGCGCACGCGGACGAGCAGTTCACGGTCGAGCAGCTGCTCGCGGCCATGGGCGACGCTGCACCCGGACGCAGCACGGTCTACCGCGCGCTTGACCGGCTGGTCGAGGAGGGCACGGTGCGCCGCTTCGCGCCCGAGAGCGGCGGCAGCGCCGCCTATCAGGCCATGGATCCCGGTCACTGCGATGCGCACCTGCACTTAAAATGCGTCGGCTGCGGGCGGCTGATCCATCTTGACACCGGCGTCTCCGACGCGCTGCAGGCAGACCTGCTGCGCGCGGCGGGCTTCACGGTCGACGGCCGCAGCACGACGATCTACGGCACGTGCGCCGCCTGCGGCAGAAAGCGTGACGGCCATGCGTAAGATTTTATGTGTGCTGCTCTCGGCTGTGCTGGCGGTGTCGGCGCTGTCCGGCTGCGCGGTGCAGAAAAACCCGGACGCTGACGATGGCAAGCTCCACGTCGTCACGACGATCTTTGCGCCCTATGACTTTGCGCGGCAGGTCGGCGGGGACGATGTGTCGGTCACGATGCTGCTGCGCCCTGGCTGCGAGGTGCACGCCTATGAGCCGACGCCGAAGGACATCATCGCCATCCGCAATGCCGACGTGTTCATCTACGTCGGCGGCGAGTCGGATGCGTGGGTGCAGACGGTGCTCGAGGGAGTGGATAACCCCGATCTGCGTGTCGTGACGCTCATGGACTGCGTTGAACTGCTGCACGAGGAGACCGTCGAGGGAATGCAGGCCGAACGGCACGGCCACGACCATGACGAGGAGGACGAGGACGAGGAAGAGCTCGATGAGCACGTCTGGACGTCTCCGCGCAACGCCGCACGCATCTGTCGGAAGCTGTGCGACACGTTCTCGGCGGCGGACAGCGCACACGCGGCGCAGTATGCGCAGCGCTGTGGGGACTATGTGGAGCAGCTTGACCGCCTTGACGCGGAATTTCAGGATGTAGTGGAGAATGCTGCGCGAAAAACGGTGGTTTTTGCAGACCGTTTCCCACTGCGGTATTTTGCCGACGCCTACGGACTGGACTACTATGCGGCCTATCCCGGCTGCGCGGACGCGGCTGAGCCGTCGGCTGCCACGGTGGCATTTCTGATCGACAAGGTGCGCGCGGAGGGCATCCCGGTCGTGTTCACGATCGAGCTCTCGAACGGCAAGCTCGCCGACACGATCTGTGAGGCCACGGGCGCAAAAAAACTGGAATTTGCGACCTGTCACAACGTGACGGCGCAGGCATTTGCAAACGGCGCAACGTATTTGCAGCTCATGGAGCGCAACGTACAGGCGCTGCGGGAGGCATTGAACTGAATGGCACTCATTACTTGTGAACACGTCTGTCTCGGCTATGACGGGCAGACGGTGCTGCGCGACGTGAACTTCACGGTCTCGCGCGGCGATCTGCTGTGTGTGGTCGGCGAAAACGGCTCGGGCAAGTCCACGCTCATCAAGGGACTGCTCGGGCTCAAGGCGCCGGAGCAGGGCAGCATCACGCTCGGCGACGGGCTCGTGCGCAACGAGATCGGCTATCTGCCGCAGCAGACGCAGCTCCAGCGCGACTTTCCGGCAAGCGTAGCGGAGGTCGTGCGCTCGGGCTGCATCAACCAGATGCGCGGCCGCGCGTTTTATTCCCGCGCCGACCGCGCCCGTGCGCAGGAAAATATGGAGCGCATGGGCATCGAGGATCTGGCCAACCGCAGCTACCAGGCGCTCTCCGGCGGTCAGCAGCAGCGCGTGCTGCTCGCGCGCGCCCTGTGCGCCACGCGCAAGCTCCTTCTGCTCGACGAGCCGGTCACGGGACTTGACCCCGTGGCGACGGGGGAACTGTATAACCTCATCAAGCTCGTCAACCTCTGCAACGACATCACCGTCATCATGGTCACGCACGACATCGACGCCGCGCTGCGCTATGCCACGCACGTGCTGCACCTCGGCCATCAGCAGTTGTTTTACGGCACGGCGGCGGACTATAAGCAGAGCGATGCCGCGCGCCGGTTTCTGGGAGGGCGGAAGGTATGAAGATCATTCTGGAGATGCTGTCGTATCCGTTTCTCGTGCGCGCGCTTGTGGTGGGTGTGCTGGTGTCGCTGTGCGCGTCGCTTCTGGGCGTGTCGCTCGTGCTCAAGCGCTACTCCATGATCGGCGACGGGCTGAGTCACGTCGGCTTCGGCGCGCTTGCGATCGCAGCGGCGTTCAATCTCGCGCCGCTGGCAGTGGCGGTGCCGGTCGTGGTCGTGGCGGCGTTTTTGCTGCTGCGCCTGTCGCAGAGCGGCAAGCTCAAGGGTGACGCCGCGATCGCGCTGCTCTCGAGCAGCGCACTGGCCATCGGCGTGATGACCGTATCCGTCACGAGCGGCATGAATACCGATGTGAATAACTACATGTTCGGCAGCATCCTGTCGCTGTCGTCGGCCGATCTGCGCCTGAGCCTGATCCTGTCGGCGGCGGTGCTGGCGCTGTTCGTGCTGTGCTATCCGCGCATTTTCGCCGTCACCTTTGACGAGACGTTCTCACGCGCGACGGGCGTGCACACGCAGGCGTACAATATGCTCCTCGCGGTGCTCACGGCGGTCACGATCGTGCTCGGTATGCGCATGATGGGCGCGCTGCTCATCTCGAGTCTCATCATCTTCCCGGCGCTGACGGCAATGCGCGTGTTCGGCACGTTCCGCTCGGTCACGATCTGCGCGGCCGTGGTGTCGGTGGTGAACTTCCTGCTGGGCATGGTGCTGTCCTACGTGTTCGAGACGCCGTCAGGCGCGAGCGTCGTGGTGGTCGATCTCGTGGTGTTTCTGCTCTTTTGCGGTGTGCAGCGGATTCAGTGCCGCGTGAAAAAATGAGAAATGAAGCGGCGGCTCCGGTCAGAGCCGCCGCTTTGGACGTTTTCAGCACTGCATCTGCTTGAGCATTTCCTGCCGCAGGTGCACGATGATGCGCTTTTCGAGCCGGCTGATGTAGCTCTGTGAGATGCCGAGCAGGTCTGCGACCTCCTTTTGCGTCGCCTCGTGCGTGCCGCCGATGCCGAAGCGCAGCAGGATGATGCGTCGGTCGCGCTCGCACAATGTCTCGATGGCGTGCAGGAGCATGGTGCGCTCGGCGTCGTCCTCGAGCGGGCGGCTCACGACGTCGGCGTCCGTGCCGAGGATGTCCGAGAGCAGCAGCTCGTTGCCGTCCCAGTCGGTGTTGAGCGGCTCGTCAATGCTCACCTCCGTTTTCTGCGCGCTGCATTTGCGCAGATACATGAGGATCTCGTTTTCGATGCAGCGCGAGGCGTAGGTCGCAAGCTTGATGTTCTTGTCCGGCTTGAAGGTGTGGATGGCCTTGACGAGACCGATCGTGCCGATCGAGATCAGATCCTCGATGTGGATGCCGGTGTTTTCAAACCGGCGCGCGATGTACACCACCAGCCGCAGGTTGTGCTCGATGAGCAGGGACGCAGCGTCCTCGCTCCCGGCGGTGAGTGCGCGGATGGCCTGCTGCTCGGCCTCACGCTCGAGCGGGGCGGGCATGGTATCGCTCCCGCCGATGTAAAATACCCCTGGCGCACCGCCGCGCAGCCGCAGCCTCAGCGCCGTCCAGAGCGTGTGCAGTCTTTCCAGTAGTCTTGGCACGAAAACCCCTCCTCAGCTTTTTGGCGGCAGCACCATGGAAAATGCCCCGTCGGATGTGAGCGCCTGCGCGCTCAGGGCCAGCAGCATTGGCTCCGGCGCGCCGTCGATCATCACGCTGTCCGGCCGAAACGCCGGCAGCAGCGCACCCGTCACGCCCACCGCGCGGTACGGCAGCAGCACGACCCGTCCGGTGCATTCCGGCAGCGCGCCGAGCACCGTCAGCGTCTGCACCGCGTCGTCCGGCAGCGCGTGCAGCGCCGGAAACAGCGGCAGCACCGCCGCGCGCTCGACCACGGCCGCCGGCAGACCCGACACCGGGTCATGCAGGTCGTTTCCGCTGTCGCGCAGAGCGCGGACGGTCGTGCTGCGTCCGGCGAGTGTGACCGTCACGGTGCGCACTTCGCGCGCGGCGGTCTTTGCCCGCCGCCGGAACACCGTCGACACGGCCGCATAGCACACGGCAAACGACAGCACCAGCACCCGGCCGGACACCGTCACGAGCGCATCGCTGCCCGGCGACACGCCCGCGAGCATGCTCGCTGCGTATACCGCGCCGCCGAACGCGGCGGAAACCGCGAAAAACACCACCGCGCACCGCGCCCAGTGCGCCTCGCCGCCGAAGGCGATGAGCGCCATGGCCGCGCCGAGCGCGAGCTTCATCGCGCCGCTGCCGAGCCAGCCGCACCCGGGCAGGACCATGAGCGCTGCGTACAGCGCGCCCGTGAGCGCTGCGAGCAGATACCGAGCGCGGTGCAGCACCACGCCGCACACGCGCGCGGACGCGAGCACAAGACAGTAGTCGAGCAGCAGATTGAGCCCGAACAGGCGATCGAGATAGATGACGTCCATGGTGCTATCGTATCACGCTGCGCGCGGGAAAATGCGCAAAAGCCGCCGCAGCAAAGTATCCGGAAAAAAGCACGGTTTCCCGGTGCGGGAAATGTCGCAGAGCGTTGATTTTGCAGTGGGCGGCTGTTATAATGATGCGTGATTTCAAAGCAGGCGCGCGCAGTGCGCTGCGCGTTTTCGATATTCCCTTAGGAGGCAAACGATGAAAGCAGACAAACGATCTTTGGCGCTGCTCCTGGCGCTGGTGCTCATCTGCACGGTGCTGCCGGTCCCGCCGGCGCAGGCTGCGGATGTGCAGCCGGTGCTCTCGGCTGCGCTGGCACGGCAGGCTTCCACTGTCCCGTCGCCGGGCTATGGCGATGAGTGGACGGTACTCGGTCTCGCGCGCGGCGGCTATTTCACCGCGGACAGCGACTATTTTGCACGCTATTACGCAGACCTCGCGGCCAAAGTGCCGGAGCTGACGGCGGCGTCCGGGCGCGACGGCGCGCTCAACGCCTACAAGTCCACGGATAATTCGCGCGTCATCCTCGCCCTGTCTGCCATCGGGCGCGACGCGGCGCAGGTCGGCGGGTGCGATCTGACCGCGCCGTATGCGGATTTTGCATGGGTGAGCAATCAGGGCATCAACGGGCCCATCTTCGCGCTGCTCGCGCTCGACAGCCGCAATTACCTGCCCGGCAGCGCGGTGCGCCGTCAGTGCGTGGATGCGATCCTGAGCGCCGAGTGCTCCGGCGGCGGCTGGGCGTTCGGCGGCTCTGCTGCCGACCCGGACATGACGGCCATGGCGCTGCAGGCGCTGGCGGCCTACCGCTCCGAGGCGGCGGTCGCGGCGGCCGTGACGCGCGGTCTGGATGTGCTCTCGGCGATGCAGACCGGTGACGGGGGCTTCGCCTCATCCGGCGTTGTGAACGCCGAGAGCGCCGCGCAGGTCATCGTTGCGTGCACGGCGCTGGGCATCGATCCGGACACGGACAGCCGCTTTGTCAAGGACGGCGACTCGGCGGTCGATGCGCTGCTGACGTTTTATGATGCGGATGCGGCCGCCTTTCGCCACACGGCCTCCGGCAGCGTGAACAGCCTTGCCACCGAGCAGGCGGTGTATGCGCTTGTGGCCGTGTCACGTCTGCGCCGTGGGCAGAGCAGCCTCTATCAGGAGACGGACACGCCCACGGTCAAGACGCCCGACGACCCCGGCACGTCGATTGCGCGCGTGCTCTGCACGGCGGACGGCAGCGGCCTCATCCCGGCGGGATACCGCACGGTCGCAGTGTGCCCGCCGGATGCGTCGGCGGACAGCACCGTCACGTTTTCCGACGGGACGCAGCTGCTCTACAGCCCCGTATTGTCCGAGCGCAGCGGCATGCCGACGTGGGTGTGGCTCTTCGCGCCGGACGTGACGGATGATGCGCTCAACGACCCGGCAAGCTACACCGTGGCAAACGGAAAATCTGCCGTGCTCACCGTCGGCGATGTCAACGGTGACGGTGTCATCAACGCGCAGGATGCGCTGGCCATCCGCACGGCCTGCGCCGGGGAGACGACTCCGGCGGCGAACGTGCTGCTGGCGATGGATGCGGATCTCAACGGCCGCGTGGACGCACAGGATGTGCGCGCGGTGGCCGACAGCTTTGTGTACGATACGGCGCTGCCCGCAGCGCAGGAGGACGAAACATGAAGTCTTTCCGGACAAAAAAGAATCTTGCCATTGCGCTCAGCGTCCTGCTTGTCGCGGCGATCGTGGTGCTGTGCATCGCTCTGCGGCAAAAGAGCGACGCGGATGTTGACCCCACGCTGACGCTCGTGTGCACGCCGGCGGATGCCGACGGTGTGTGCACAGTCGATGTGGAGCTGACCGGTCTGCCGGACGGCGGACATTACGGGGCGGCGAGCATCGCCGTGGCCTTCGACCCGGCGCAGCTGACCTTTCTCGGCACGGACGACGGGGACATCCCGCTCGTGATGGGAAGCCTCCCGGCGTGGGAGAGCGACCCCGCGCGCGCAAACGAGACCGGCAGCGCGCGTGCGCTGTGTCTGCCGGAGGAGGGGGCTGCACTGGCCACCTCGACCGGCAGCGTGCTCGTGCGCCTGCGCTTTGAGCTGGCCGACGGCGTGACGGAGTCGGCACTGACGGTGACGGACGCTGTCCTTGCGGCGGAGGATGAGACCGTGTGCCTCGCTTCGGCGGCGGGGACGCTCACGGTCGCCGGCGGGACGGTGCGCCATGGCTAAGCGGCGCATTGCTTGCCTGCTGCTGTGCCTGCTGCTGGTGCTATGCACGGCCTGCGGTGCGCAGCCGGACAGTGACGGTGCGCTGCGCTGCACGGTGACGATCGAATGCGGCACGGTGCTCGGGCACATGGACGAGCTGAGCCCCGGCAAGGCGGAGATCATTCCGTCCGACGGTGTACTCCTGCCGGAGGCGGTGGTCGCCTTTTCTGAGGGCGACACGGTGTTTGACGTGCTGCAGCGGGTCTGCCGGGCGCAGGGCATCCACATGGAGTCGAACTGGACGCCTGCGTACAACAGCGCCTACATCGAGGGCATCGGCAACCTCTACGAATTCGACTGCGGCAACCTCTCCGGCTGGATGTACAGTGTCAACGGCGTCTGGCCGGACTATGGCTGCAGCAGCTGCACGCTGCACGACGGCGACACCGTCGTCTGGAGCTATACCTGTGATCTTGGGCGCGACGTCGGCGCCCGGCAAGGAGAACCATGACTGATTCTTTTTCGGCGCTGCATCCGGCGCTGACCTTTTGCTATTTTGCGGCGGTGCTGCTGCTGACGATGTTCGTGCTGCACCCGGTGTTTCTGGCGCTGAGCCTGCTGGGCGCGCTGGGCTACTGCGCGCAGCTGCGCGGCTGGCGCAGCCTGTGGCGGATACTCGGCCGGCTCGTGCCGTTTCTGGTGCTGATGGCGGCGCTCAATGCACTGTTCAACCACGCGGGCGTGACGATGCTGTTTTATCTGCCCAACGGCAACCCCGTCACGCGCGAGGCCCTGTGCTACGGCGCGGCTGCGGCGGCGATGTTCGCGGCCGTGATCCTGTGGTTTCAGTGCTGCAGCGCCGTCATGACGGCGGATAAATATCTGTACGTGTTCGGCAGCGTGCTGCCGAGCGTGTCCCTGCTGCTGAGCATGGCGCTGCGCTTCGTGCCGAAGTTCACTGCGCATATGCGCGCCGTCGCCGCGGCGCAGGCGTCGCTCGGTTGCGGCACGCGTGAGGGCAGTGCGTGGCAGCGGCTGCGCAGCGGCGCGCGTGTGCTGTCCGTCACCGTCTCGTGGGCGCTCGAGAGCGGCATCACGGCGGCGGACTCCATGAAGAGCCGGGGCTACGGCGCCGGCAGAAGAACGTATTTCGGCAACTACCGCTTCACCCGGCGCGACGGCCTGCTCAGCGCCGTGCTTGTGCTCGCGCTTGCGGGCGTGTGCGTGGGCATCGGCCGCGGCGCGCTGTATGTGCGCTACTACCCGTCGATGCACATCGGCAGCGCCGGCGCGCTCGGCGCGGTGTGCGCGGCGTGCTTTGCGCTGCTGTGCTTTTTGCCGCTGCTGCTCGATGGAAAGGAGGCGCTGACATGGCGTCGTTTGCGCTCGAACATCTGACATTTTCCTATCCGGGGCAGACGCGCCCGGCGCTCGACGATCTCACGCTCACGATCCCCGAGGGCGCGGTCACGGTGCTCTGCGGCGAGAGCGGCAGCGGCAAGTCGACCCTCCTGCGCCAGCTCAAGACCTGCCTTACGCCGCATGGCGAGACCGGCGGCACGGTGCGCTTTGGAGATGCGCTTTTGAAAGATATCCCGTTTGCCGAGCAGGCGCGGCGCATCGGCTTTGTGCTCCAGCATCCGGACGATCAGATCGTGACGGACAAGGTGTTTCACGAGCTTGCGTTCGGGCTCGAGAGCCTCGGCTGCGACGAAAAAACCATGCGGCTGCGCGTCGCCGAGATGGCGAGCTATTTCGGCATTGCCGACTGGTTCGAGCGCGACGTGCAGACGCTCTCCGGCGGGCAAAAGCAGATGCTCAACCTCGCCTCCGTCGTGGTCATGCGGCCGGATGTGCTCATTCTGGACGAGCCGACGAGCCAGCTCGACCCCATCGCGGCGAGCACGTTTTTGCACACGCTGCGCAAGCTCAACGAGGAGCTCGGTCTCACGATCCTGCTGTCCGAGCAGCGGCTGGAGGAGGCCGTGCCGCTGGCCGACCACCTCATCGTGCTCGAGCAGGGGCGGCTGCTGGCCGCCGGTGCGCCGCAGGAGACGGCGGCCGCGGTGCGTGGTCATGCGATCTTTTCTGCCATGCCCACGGCGGCGCGCATCGCCGCCGCACTCGGCGCACCGGAGCACCTGCCGCTTACCGTGCGCGAGGGGCGGGCATATCTGCGCGGCTATGCGCAGCATCCGCTGCCGGAGGCGAAAAGTGCCCCCACACAGGCACAGCCCGTGCTGCGCGTGCGCGACGGCTGGTTTCGCTACGCGCAGAACGCGCCGGACGTGCTGCGCGGTTTTTCACTCGCACTGCGCCCGGGCGAGCTCTACGCGCTCACCGGCAGCAACGGCGGCGGCAAGACGACGGCGCTCGGTGTGCTTGCGGGGCAGCTGCGGCTATATCGCGGCAGCGTGTATCTGGACGGGAAAAAGCAGCGCGCGCTCCAGCCCCTGCGCGACGGCATCGCCGCCGTGCCGCAAGACCCGCGCACGCTCTTCGCGGCGGACACGGTGCGCGCCGATCTCGCGTTGCTCGGCAGGGACGCCGCGCTGCTGGACGCGGTCGTGCAGCAGATGGCGCTCGCGCCGCTGCTCGACCGGCATCCGTTTGACCTCTCCGGCGGCGAGCAGCAGCGTGCCGCGCTGGCAAAGGTGCTGCTCATGCAGCCGCGCGTGCTGCTGCTCGACGAGCCGACCAAGGGCATGGACGGCGCGTTCAAGGCGGAGTTCGGCGCGCTGCTGCGTACCCTCTGCGCGCAGGGCACGGCTGTGTGCATCGTGAGCCACGATGTGGAGTTCTGCGCGCAGTATGCCGACCGCTGCGGTCTGCTCTTTCGCGGCGAGGTCGTGACGGAAAACGACCCGCGCACGTTTTTCTCCGGCAATTATTTTTACACCACGGCGGCGGCGCGCATCGCGCGCACCGCTGCACCCGGCGCGGTGCTGTGCGAGGAGGTCGTGCAATGTCTCGCAGACTGACGCGCCGCACATGGGCCGCGCTGGCGATCCTGCTTCTGGCAATCCCGGCGTTGATGGCGGTGTTCGTGTGCGTGTGGGACGAGCGCAAATACTACCTCACGTCGCTGCTGCTCGTGGGACTGATGTTCGTGCCGTTCGTGCTGCGCTTTGAGGGGCGCAGACCGCAGGCGCGCGAGCTCGTGCTGCTCTCGACGATGACGGCACTGGCCGTGGCCGGGCGCGCGGCGTTTTACTGGCTGCCGCAGTGTAAGCCCGTGTGCGCGATCGTGATCCTCACGGCGGTGGCCTTCACGCCGGAGGCGGGCTTCGTCACCGGCGCGGCGGCGGGACTGATCTCGAACTTTTTCTTCGGTCAGGGACCGTGGACACCGTGGCAGATGCTCGGCTTCGGGCTCGTGGGCTTTGTCGGCGGCGTGCTGTTTTCGGGGCGCAGGGTGCGCCTTGTGCCGCTGCTGATCTACGGCTTTTTGTCGGTGTTCGTGCTCTATGGCGTGCTGCTCGACACGGCGAGCATGCTCATGTACAATGCCGCGCCATCGTGGCAGCTCTGGCTTGCGACGTGCGCGTCCGGGGTCGTTTTTAACCTCATTCATGCGTGCAGCACGGCGGTGTTTTTGCTCGTGCTGTATAAGCCGCTCCTGAGCAAGCTTGCGCGTGTGAAAGAAAAGTACGGGCTTCTGGAATGAAAAAAGTCTCCGCATCCAACCGGATGCGGAGACTTTTTTATCTGTACTTCATGCCTGCTGCCAGAGCAGGCGGTGATCGTCAAAGATGACCTGCAGCCGGCCGGTGTCCTTCCCCCACGCGAGGTAGGAGCGCACCGTGCTGCCGACGAGCGCGTACTGCTCAAAATCCATCACAAGATCAAAGCGCCGGAACAGCTGCTGCAGCACGGATTCGAACGTCTGCGGGGTGCGGCAGAGCTCGGTGATGATGTCTGCGATCTCGAGCACCTTGTCGATGTTGTACTGCGCGAGCGGCACGATGTCCTCCGTCACGGCGGCGTGCGCCGGCACGAATGCACGCGCGCGGAGCGACTTGACCGTCTCGAGCGTGTTCAGGTAGGCAGCCACATCGTAAAGAAAGCCGATCTGATACTTTTCCAGCGTCTCGCGGCTCGACAGGCAGTCGGCCAGATACACCACGTCGTCCGGCGTGCGAAAGCCCACCATGTCGAAAAAATGCCCCGGAAGCGGCAGCAGCCCGAACCCCTCCGGCAGGCACGCCGCGGTCAGCTCCTGCGCGTCACTGGGCTTGGCCATGAGGAACTTGTGCCGCAGATCCTTCGGCGGATAGCCGCCGTAGAGAAACGCGGGCTCAAGCAGCGGGTGGCGCGTGAGATCGCACTCGATGCCGGGGGCGTAGACCTTGCAGCCGGTCTGGTTTTGCAGGTACTGGTTGCCGCCGATGTGGTCGGCGTTGGAGTGCGTGTTGTAGATGGCGGTCAGATGCCAGCCGTTTTGGTCGAGCAGCTGGCGCACCTTGCGCCCGGCCTCCTTGTCGTTGCCGCTGTCGATGAGGCAGACGTCGGTGTCGTTCAGGCGCACGAGACCGATCTTGGCGGGGCTCTGGATATAGTAGCTGTTTCCGGATACCTGATTCAGTTCGTACATCGGGGGGCCTCCTTTTTCAGATGTTTTGCCGGCGGATGAGCGGCTCGACCTGCGCGGCGAGCTGCGCGAGCGCGCCCGGTGCAAACGGGGAGCGGAAGCCGGCCTCGGCCAGCAGGTCCGTCCAGAGCTTTTCGCCGCCCTGCTCCGACAGGTGCAGGTAGCGGGCGAATGCATCGTCATAATCGTCCTGCGACGCGAGCAGGAACTGGAACGCCGCTGTCTGCGCAAGACAGTAGTCAATGTAGTAAAACGGCGTCTCATAGATGTGCATCTGGTATTGCCAGCGCGTGCCGCGTTCGAGATACGGGATGCCGCGCTGGTCGATGTGCGGACGGTACTTCGCCTCCAGCTCCAGCCAGACGGCGTTGCGCCCGGCGGGGGTGAGATCGGGCTCGGCATAGACGCGGTGCTGGAATTCGTCCACCATCGTGCCGTAGGGCAGAAAACTCAGCGCATCGAGCACGTGCTGGAAGCGGTAGCGCTGCGCATCGCCCGCCTGCGGGAAAAAGCCGTCGAGATACGGCCAGGCGAAAAACTCCATGCTCATCGAGTGCGTTTCGGCGGTCTCCATGCCGCCGCAGCCGAGCTCGAGCGCGAAGCGGTTGTTCGCGATCAGGTAGGCGTTGAGCGCGTGGCCGGCCTCGTGCGTCACGACGTCCACGTCGCCGGAGGTGCCGTTGAAGTTTGCGAGGATGAACGGCTGATGGTACTTGACAAACTCCGTGCAGTAGCCGCCGCCCCACTTGTTCGGGCGCGCATCGACGTCGAAGGCCTCATTTTCGCACATCATGCGGAAAAACGTGCCCGGTACGTCGCCCATGCCGTCGTACATCTTCTGCGCCGCGGCAAAGAGCGCCTCCTTGCCGCAGGGCGTCGGATCGCCGCCGGGGGTAAAGACCTCGTTGTCGTAGAGGCGGAACGTGTCGATGCCGAGGCGCTTGGCGTTTTCCAGCCGCAGCCGCGACACGACCGGCACGATGTCGCGCACGATGTTCTCGCGGAACGTCTGCGCGGCCTGCACATCGTAGCACATGCGCTCCATGCGGCAGTAGCCGAGCTCGATGAAGTTTTCATAGCCCATTTTCCTGGCCATCCGGTCGCGCACGTGCACGAGCCGGTCAAAAATGTCATCGAGCTGCTCACTGTGTGCTTCCAGCGTCGTGCCGAGCACCTCATAGCATTCTCTGCGCGTGGCGCGGTCGGCGCTGCGGGCGTATTTCATCAGCATCGGGCGCGGCAGCTGTTCGCCCCGGAAGGGGAAGAGCATACCCGCCATGAGCTGGGCATATTCGCTCACGAGCTTGTTCTCCTCGACCATGTCGTCCACGATCTCCGGCGACATACTCCGCCGCTGCAGCTCCATGCTGCGCAGCAGGATCGGCGAGAGCGCCTGCTCGAGCTCTGCCCGAAACGGGCTGTCGAGCACGGCGGAGGCATACTGCAGATCCAGGTTTTCGATCTCCGGACCGATCTCGTCGTAGTAGTCCTTCTCGGCCAGATAAAACGGGTCGACGGTGTTGATCGTGTAGCGCATATACGACAGCGACTGCGCCGTATCGTACTCCGTCTTGAGCGAGAGATATTCCGCGCGCGCTTCGAGGATCTCCTCGACGCTCCGTGCGCCGCGTACGCGCTCGATCACGTGCAGGAGTCCGGCGGTCATCTCCTCGCGCGTTACGCGCCGGTAGGGGAGTTGGGATACTTTCATGCTTGCTCCTTTCCAAGGTCTGCGGCGAAAAACTGCTTTTTGCGATGCAAAAAAGAAATGTGCCATTTCCACGCCTCTGCGGGACAACCGGAAATGATGCACAAAAACTTCATGCACCGGCATTTGCGGCGTTTCCCAGTGCAGCACGCATGCATGGAGTTTTATGCCATCATATAACCGCGCTGCCGATTCGTCAAGAACTGTTTGCGCCTGCACCGCAGCGCAGCAGTACAAACGCCCCGGATGCCGATGCATCCGGGGCGCCGCGTGATTTATTCGGTTTCGTTTTTCGCCTGATAGGCACGCACGTAGTTCACGAGCGTGTCGACGGTTTTCTCGATGCCGAGCTTGCCGCTGTTGACGACGAGGTCGTAGCCGCGCGCATCGCCCCACTTCGTGTCGCAGTAGTAGTTGTGGTAGGCCTTGCGGTCGCGGTCGACGCGGCGCATCTCCTGCGCCGCCTGATCGGCCGTGAGGGATTTTTCCTCCATGAGCCGCCGGCGCTTCACGTCGGGCTTTCCGGCGATGAACAGGTGCACGGCGTTCGGGTTGGCGCGCAGCACATAATCCGAGCACCGGCCGAGCACGACGAACGACTCGCCGCTGTCGGCAAGCTCCTGAATGTGCTCGAACGTCTCGCGTGCGAGGGCATCCTCCGGCGCGTTGAAGTTCTCGCCGATGCGGCGCGACCACAGCAGGTGCACCGGCTTCTCGTCATAGCGCGCGGCGTCCTCAGCGTTGAAGACACTGGCCAGCAGCAGCTCCTTATCATAAAACGCGATGCCGAGCTGCTTCGCGATCTGTTCGGCGATGTACTTGCCGCCGCTGCCGTGTTCACGGCCGACGGTCACGATGATTTGCTTCATGATGCGTTACCGCCTTTCTCAAAGTAGGGTCACAGGTATCTCAGAAACAGGCATCCCAGCGAGACCGCAATGACCAGTACGGTGGCCGGAACGCAGTATTTGCAGTATTTGCCCCAGCTGATGGGGTGGCCGCTCTTGGCCGACACGGATGTGGCCACGACGTTGGCCGACGCGCCGATGGGCGTGGCGTTGCCGCCGAGGTCGGTGCCGAGCGAGAGTGCCCAGGCGATCACGCGCAGATCCATGCCCTGCGTCGCCGCGATGGACTGGATGACCGGTACCATGGTGGCCGCGAACGGGATGTTGTCGATCAGCGCACTGCACACGGCCGACAGCAGCAGGATGATGACGATGACGGCCTTGATGCTGCCGCCGCTGATGCTCGAGATGAACTGCGCGATGAGCTTGAGCACGCCGGTCTGCTCCAGTCCCGCGACGGAGATGAACAGGCCGATGAAAAACAGCAGCGTCTTGTAGTCCACGCCGCGCAGCACTTCCTTCACGCCGGTGCTGCCGTTGGTGCACACGGTCACGAGCAGCGTCAGCGCTGCGACGATCACGCCGATGCACGCGACGGTCAGCCTGGTCTGCGCGTGTGTCACAAGCAGCGCGACCGCGATGAGAAACACGACCACATCCGCGATGAACGCCTTGCGGTCGGCGATGGCAGTCGCCGGGGCGGGACAGACGGCGTCTGCCGGACGGGCAGCCTCACTCGCCTTGAGCGGCTTGCGGAAGCACAGCCAGAAAAACAGCAGCACGAACACAAAGCAGATCCCGACGATCACGCCGGTGTTCTGGATGAAGTCCGTGAACGTATAGCCGAGCGCCGTGCCGATGATGATGTTGGGGGGATCGCCGCACATGGTGGCGGCGCCGCCGAGGTTCGCGCAAAAGACCTCCGACAGGATCATCGGGACGGGGTCAAAGCACAGGATCTGCGCCAGCTCCAGCGTGACGGTCGCCAGAAACAGCACGACCGTGATGCTGTCGATGAACATGGCCAGAAACGCGGCCATGGCCATGAAGCACACCAGCAGCGGCACGACATGATAGTGCGTGGCTTTGGCCAGCGACAGGCACAGCCAGCGGAAGAACCCGGATTTGCCGAGCCCTTCGACCATGATCATCATGCCGGTGATGAAGAAAATGGTCGACCAGTTGACGCCGGAGCTCGCACTCTCCGAGGCGCCGTACCAGAAGTCGGTGCGGAAGAACGCGCCGAGATTCAGCGCATTTTTGATCGCGTCCCAGCTATGCATGCAGATGCCGAACACGACCACAAGCACAAGTGCCGCACTGCCGAGCGTGACATACTGGCGCTCGAATTTGTCCATGATGATGAGCGCAAACATGCCGACGAAGATGACGGCGGCGAGGATTTGAGCAGTCATAGGAAAAGACCTTCTTTCTTGCTTCCTGAATGTTGCGGGGGTCGCAGGCGCAGGGCAGCGAAGAAAGAAACGATTGCTTTGCGGCGGTGTTTCCCCTGATCAGGAGAGGAATTTTAGCGCGCGCGGCAGCAAAAGTCAAGAGATATTTTGAATATCTGAACGCATTCTTATCAGACTTTTCAATGCTCAATATTACAGGCATTTATAGGCGATGATCGTCGCGCCGCCCTTACCCTCGTAGCGCTTGATCTGGTACTTGTTCGGGAAGGCTGCCAGCAGCTCCGGCAGCTTGCTGTAGCCGTAGGCGCGGACGTTGAAGTCGGGCTTGACGCGCTTGATGTACAGCCCCGAGGAGCTGACGTTGACAAAGCCGTCGGCGTCCTGATATTTCTCGGAGGCGATGTGCAGCAGGTTGTGGATCTCGCGGATGTCGGGCTTTTTCGGCGCCGGTTCGGGTTCGGGAGCCTGTGCCGGCTCCGGCTCGGCGGCCGGTGCGGGCTCGGCGGCGGGCTTTTTCGTGCTGCGGGCGGTCTTTTTCGCCTTGCGCGCTGCGGGCTTTTTGGCGGCGGGCTCGGCCGTGTGCTCGACGGCGGGCTTGTCGTCCGCCTTGGCGAGGTAGTCGATGAGGATGAAGTCATCGCACGCGTTCTTAAATGACTCCGGCGTTGTCGTCACGCCCGCGCCGATGATGTACAGCCCCGACTCGCGCAGCCGGATGGCCAGCGGCGTGAAGTCGCTGTCGCTCGACACGAGCACGAGCGCGTCATACATATTCGTGTGCAGCAGGTCCATCGCCCCGATGACCATGGCGATGTCGGTCGTGTTCTTCCCGGTGACGTAGTCAAACTGCTGCTCGGCGCGGATGGCGAGGCGCTTGAGCTCCGACTCCCAGTTTTTCAGCGAGTCCTTGCGCCAGTTGCCGTAGGCTTTTTTCACAACGATGCGGCCGTAGGTCGACACCTCGTGCAGCACGGCTTCAAGTTTGGTCAGCTGTGTGTTGTCGGCGTCGATCAAGACGGCGATTTTCTGAAAGTTTTCCATATATGTTGCTCCTGAGCTGCCGTATGGCAGAGATTTTTTCTTCATTATAGCGTTTTTGCGCGCAAAATGCAACGAAAGCGGGGCGCAGCTCCCGCTTTCGTTGTCCGGTTTATGTGCCCGCGTCGGCGCCCGCCGGACACTGCCGTCCATTGGGGTCAATATGCGTGTCGCCGGGCAGGAGCATCTGCGAGACCGGCAGGATCGTGTAACCGTCGGCGATGAGCGCCTCAATGATGCCGGCCAGCGCCTCCGGCGTGTGCTCGGCCGCGTTGTGAAACAGCACGATGCTGCCCGGCTGCACGCGCGTGAGCACGCGCGAGGTGATCTCGTCGCCGCTCAGCCCCTTCCAGTCGAGCGAATCCACGTCCCACTGGATGGCGTGCATCCCGAGGGCGTTGATCGCGGAGATCACGGTGTCGTTGTACTCTCCGTAGGGGCAGCGAAACAGCGTCGGCCGCGTGCCGGTGACGGCTTTGATCTTGTCGGCGCAGGTGTTGACCTCCGCCTCGATCTGCTCGGTGCTGAGCTGCGCCATGTGCGGGTGCGTGCTCGAGTGGTTCATGACCTCGTTGCCCGCGTCTGCGAGCGCCTTGACCGACTCCGGATATTTGTCCACCCATTCGCCGACGACGAAGAACGTCGCGTGCACGTTGTATTTGCCGAGAATGTCAATGAGCGTCTGCGTGTCCTCGTTGCCCCACGCCGCGTCGAACGTCAGACTCACGACGCGGTCGTCGCGCTGCACACTGTAGATGGGCAGCACGCGCTTGGCCGCGCTCACGCCCACGATCGCGGGACTGTTCACCGCCCAGAACATGAGCGCGATGGCCAGCACCATTGCGCACGCGCTCAGCAGTTTCCGGTGTTTTCTGATGGCTTGGCGTACCTTGTGCATTGCACCACCTCCGGCTTTCTGCCCTCATCCTATGCGCGGGAGCAGGCGGATATGCGCCGGTTTTGGTTTACATAATTCTGATATGGAGACGGCGCTTGACGCGCGGCGGATTTTCCGCTATCATGAGCCGAACGATGAGGTGATGACGATGCAATTTCTCTGCGCGCCGATGGAGGGCGTGACCGGTGACCTGTTCCGGCAGGCGCAGCGGCAGACCTTTCCCGCGGCGGACAGCTACTATACGCCCTTTCTTTCGCCGACGGCGAACCGCACCTTTTCCCCGCGCGAGCTGCGCGAGATCGACCCGGCGCACAATGCGGGCATCCACGTCGTGCCGCAGCTCATGGGGCACTGCGCCGAGGATTTTCTCTGGATGGCGGGGCAGCTTGCCGATATGGGCTACGACGAGGTGAATTTTAACCTCGGCTGCCCGTCGAACACGGTCACGGCGAAGAAAAAAGGCGCGGGCCTGCTCACGGAGCCGGAGCTGCTGCGGCAGTTTTTTGATGCCGTATTTGCCGCCTGCCCGCTGCCGGTCTCGGTCAAGACCCGCCTCGGCAAGACGACGGCGGAAGGGTTTCCCGCGCTGCTGGAGCTCTACAACGACTACCCGATCCGCGAGCTGATCGTGCACCCGCGCGTACAGGCAGATCAGTATCACGGGCAGCCGGATCTGGAGGCGTTCGCCTATGCGCTCGCGCACAGCCGCGCGCCGGTGTGCTACAACGGCGATCTGTTCGACGCGCCGGCCGTGCACGCGTTTCAGGCGCGGTTTCCGGCGGTGGAGCGCGTCATGCTCGGGCGCGGGCTGGCTGCCAATCCCGGGCTGATCGGTCAGCTGCGCACGGGCGAAGCGCCGACGGCGGCGCAGCTGCAGCTGTTTCACGACCGGCTCTATGCCGCCACGCGCGCGCGCATTCCCGACCGGCGTGCGCTGCTGTTTCGCATGAAGGAGGCGTGGCGCTATCTCGGCTGCAGCTTTGCTGACGCTGAGCGCCCGCTGCGCCGCATCCGCAAGGCACAGAATGTGACGGAGTATGACAGCGCGGTGCGCCAGCTCTTCGCGTCCTGCCCGGTGCGGGAGGATGCGGGCTACCGCGTCTGAAAATGTGTTTGTCCCCGGCAGCGCAGCTGCCGGGGACAAACTGTTTCCCAGACTTTGTTTTATGGATGCCAGCTGCTGTTGGGTCGATCGCCGGACTGCGGCTGCCAACCGTTGGGTGCCCGGTCGCCCATGCTGCGCGGCAGGCTGCGGTAGAACGCGGCGCGTGACACGGCCATGTACGGCGCGAGCCACAGCGCCCCGATCCCGGCGGTCAGCACCGTCAGCAGCGCCCAGCCGAAAAAGCTCAGATCGAGGCAGAACAGATCGCCCTTGCGCCCGTCCATGAGCGCCTTGGAGCGCTCGATGGCCTCGGTCGGCGCGATGGTCGGGTTTTCGGCCATGATATACGTCGCCATCGAGTAGCGGTATGCGGCGATGATGCCGGGGATGACGAACAGCAGCGACCACGCGAACACCTTGAGCGCGATGAGCAGATTGAGCACAAAGGCGCTGCCGAAGATGTCGAAGGCGGAAAAGAGATCCTCAAACTGCGCCTGCTCGCCGTCGACGAGCTTCAGGCAGAAGCGGTCGTGCCCGATCGAGATGCTGCCGCGGAGAACAAACTGTCCCATGGCGAGCACGGTCGCCAGCAGCGTCACGCCGACGGCCAGCCACCAGAAGTTTTTCAGCGCGCGGCGCGCCATGCTGCGGTAATCGGATGCGCAATACATAGAAAACCTCCTTTGTGTCACCAGGGCGTGCGTTCCTGCCCGTGCACGAGGTAGGCGCGCTCGGCAAGCTCTGCGAGCGGGCTGTCGCTGCGGGAGTCGGAGTAAAACTCCGCGATCTCTACGTCGGGGTAGGTCTCGTGCAGGCGGCGCACCTTTTCCGCGCCATGGCAGTTTTCCCCGTCGGTCTTGCCGGTGTGCCTGTCCACGCGCGAGGCCAGTAGCCGCACGCCGAGCTTCTGCGCCGGGATGCGCACGAGAAACTCCGGCGATGCGGAGATGATGATGTCATCCGGGCGCTGCTGCGCGAGATACCACGCGTTCACGCGCGGGAAGTTTTTTGCCCAGAACGCCTCGAGCTCCGCGTCCACATCCGGCACACGGCGCAAAAAGCCGTACATCCGCTCCTTGACGGCGGTCTTGCTGATCTTGCCGAGCCAGTAGCCCGGCAGCAGCGCGAGCGTGCGCAGCAGCGGCCAAATTACGCCGGGGTGGCGGTGCAGACACCAGCGCACGAACGCCACCGTGCTGTCCACGGGAAAGATGGTCTTGTCCCAGTCGTATACGTTGACTTTTTCCATAGAGCTCCTCTCAGTAGAGCGTGCCGGCCAGCTGCATATACGCAGCGGCGACGGCCTCGCGGATGAAGTAATTGATGCGCATGGACGGCAGAGTGGTCTCGGCGGCGATGCCGGCGGGGTCAGCACCCAGAGAGCGCGCCATGCGCTTGGCGCGGTAGAGGTGGTATTCGCTCGTCACGATGCCGACGCCGTCGGCGGGGTCGCCGCCGCGTGCGCGGAGGATCGCAAACGAATTTTCCAGGTTCTCGCGTGTGGTGCGCGAGCGGTCCTCCTGCACGATGCGCGCGCTGTCGATGCCGTGCGCCGTGAGGTAGTCGGCCATGGCTCTGGCCTCCGTGATATCCTCGCCCGGCCCCTGACCACCGGAGACGATGACCGTGGCGGCGGGGTTCGCGTTCAGATAGGCGAGCGCTGCGTCGAGCCGGTTGCACATCGACAGCGACGGCGTACTGCCGTTGACGCCCGCGCCGAGCACGATGATCGTGTCGGGGTGCGCGTCGGTGTCCGTGTGCGCGTCGCGCACGACGGGGATCTCAAAGACCGTGAACACGATCAGCCCTGCGCACACGAGCACACCCAGCACGGCGCGCCCCACGCGGTGCACCCGCGGGAACAGAAACACCAGCACGGCGATGCCCCAGAGCGTATACCCCAGAAAATCGTGCCCCGGCATGGCAAAGCGCAGCACACAGCCTGCAAGGATGAGCAGGAGCGCGATCAGTGCGGAACATTTTCGTTTCAGTCGCATAATGCCTCCCATGCCTCATAGAGCGCCTCGAGCTGCGTGTTGAGCGTCTGCTTTTGCGCGTCGAGCTCCATGAGCTTCTGATAGTCGGTGGCGTTGGCCTCGCTCTCGGCATCGAGCGCCGCGAGCTGTGCCTCCAGCTTTTCGATGTCGCGCTCCGTGCGCTCGCGCTGACGCGTGGTGTTCGGGGCGCGCTTCGGCTTTGGCTTCTTTTCTCGCTCGACGGCCTTGACCGTCTGCTGCAGTGCGGTCTGGCGCGCGCGGTAGGCGCGAAACTCCTCGTATGTGCCGCGGTAGTCCGTGATCGTGCCGTTTTCCAGCAGCCAGATGCGGGTGGCAAACTTCTCGATGAAGTACCGGTCGTGCGACACGAACAGCAGCGCCTGTGTGTAGTCGCTCAGCGCGTCCTCGATCCACTCGCGGCTGGCGATGTCAAGGTGGTTGGTCGGCTCGTCGAGGATAAGGAAGTTGATCTCCCGGCGCATGAGCATGCACAGCCGCAGCCGCGAGAGCTCACCGCCCGAGAGTGCCGACACGGGCTTGAGCACGTCCTCGCCGCAAAAGCCGTAGGCGGCGAGCTGATCGCGCGCCTCCTGCGGCGTGCACTTGCACTCGTAGAGCATCGTGTCGAGCATGGAGCGTTCCGGCACGGCGAAGCGCACGATCTGCGGCAGGTATGCCGTGCGCACGGACGGCCCGCGCTGCACCCAGCCGGTGTCCGGCGTCTCCTCGTTCATGACGAGGCGCAAAAATGTCGTCTTGCCGGCGCCGTTGTCGCCGATGAGGGCGATGTGCTCGCCGCCGGTCACGGTCAGGTCGAGATCGTGAAAGAGCGTGCGTGCGCCGTAGCGCTTGCCGAGCCCCGCCATGGTCAGCACGTCGTCGCCGCGAAATTCCTGTGCGGTGAAGTGCACATTGAGCTTGCGCGCCTCGGTCGGCCGGGCGGTCGTCTCAAGCTTTTCCATGCGTTTTTCGATGGAAAACGCGCGCTTGTGCAGCTTGTCGCTGCCCATGAACGCCCAGAGGTGCAGCTTTGCTGCCGCCTCCGTGAGCTGCTGGAGCTTGGCCTGATCCTTCTCGTATTTTTTGAGCTGCTCGTCAAAGCGGCGCTGCCGCTCAACGACGTAAAAGCTGTAGTTGCCGCTGTAGAATTCGGCCTCGCCGGACGTGAAGTCGATCGAGCGCTGCACGACGCGGTCGAGAAAATACCGGTCGTGGCTGATGACGAGCACCGTGCCGCGGAAATGCAGCAGGTACGTCTCGAGCCACTCGGTCGCGCGCAGATCGAGGTGGTTGGTCGGCTCGTCGAGCAGGAGGATATCCGTGTCCTCCAGGATGAGCCGCGCGAGGTTCACGCGCGTTTTTTCCCCGCCGGAGAGCGAGTCAAACGGCTGCGCGCGCATCGCGGCCGGGATGTCCAGACCGTTGGCGACGCGGTTGCGCTCGTGCTCCATGTCGTATCCGCCGAGGCGGCGGAAGTTTTCCGACAGGCGGTCGTATTCGGCCAGCAGCGCGGGGGAACTGTCGGACGCCATGCGCGCGGTCAGCTCGTTCATGCGCGCCTCCATGTCATAGAGACGCCGGTGTGCCTCGCGCAGCACGTCCTCCGTTGTCCAGCCGTCGGGGTAGACCGGGATCTGCGAGATCAGTCCCAGCCGCCGTCCGGCGGCAATGGACACCGTGCCGGCGTCCGGCTGCAGTTCGCCCGAGAGGATGCGGAAAAACGTCGTCTTGCCGCAGCCGTTGCGCCCGAGGATGCCCACACGCTCACCGGCGTTGACGTCGAATGTGATACCTTTTAATATGTCATTGCCCTGCTCAAAGCCCTTGACGAGCCCGCGGACGGATAGATCGATCATGTGTGACTCCTAAGTTACTTGTTCACGGCTGCTTGCAGCACGGTGTTGGCCACGGCGCCCGCGTTTGTCAGACCGCCGCCGGCGTTCTCCACCAGCACGACGAAGGCGTACGGGTGCGCATCGTCGAGCAGGAAGCCCGTGAACCATGCGTGCGACGTGCCGTCGCCGACTTCGGCGGTGCCGGTCTTGGCGCAGAGATTCAGTCCCGGGAAACGGTTCGTGCCGTAGTGCGCCGAGACGTTGTAGTTCATCATGTCGCGCAGCTTGTTGGCGGTCGTGGCGCTCAGCAGGGTCGTGCTCGAGCCGCTGGGCGTGTCGAGCAGCAGCGACGGCTCCACGACGCTGCCGCCGTTGGCGATGGCCGAGACGTAGCGCAGCATGGAGTACGGGCAGATGAGGTCCTCATACTGACCGATGCCCGACCATGCGAGGTTCGCGCTGCCGGACGCGCCCTTGGTGAAGCTGCCGGCCATCGTCGGGATGCCGCTCAGCGACTGGGAATCGAGGAAGCCGAGCTTCTTGGCGTAGCTCTCGATGGTGTCCGCGCCGAGCTCGAGCGAGATCTGCGCGAACGCGCAGTTGCAGGAGTTTGCCAGCGCGTCCTCGAACGTCTGACTGCCGTGCACGCCCGTGCACTTGACGCTCACGCCGTTGACGTCCAGACTGCCCGCGCAGGAGAAGCGGCGGCTGTCGATGTCCTTGATGTTCTCGATCGCGGCGGCGGAGGTGATGAGCTTGTAGATCGAGCCCGGTGTGAACGAGCCGTTGATGCAGCGGTTGATGTATGCGCCGTCCGGCACGTCGCCGTCAACGGCCGGGTCGATGCTCGGCCCGGAGACCATGCACAGCACCTCGCCCGTCTTGTAATTGCTCACGAGCACGGCGCCCTTGCGCCCGGCGAGTGCCTCGTAGGCCGTGACGCACAGGCTCGAATCAAGTGTGAGCGCGACGGTGTGTCCGTCGGTCGCATAGGTGCCGGTGATGGGGTTGTAGCCCGAGAGCTGCTTGGAAAACGCCTTGAGTGCGCCGGTGCCGATGTTGCCGGTGTAGTCGCCGACGGCCTGATAGCAGGCCTTGCGCACGGCGGCATCCTCGGCGTAGCTGCGCGAACCGCCGCTGGCGGTCGCAAGCACAACACCGCTGCGGTCGGTGAGTGTGCCGGTGTTGAGCACGCCGCTGGTGTAGACACTGCTGTTGGCGGCAAAGGTCGCCCACTCAGCGCCGTGTTCGATGTAGCGCACGATGTACACGCCGATGCCGCCGAGCACCAGCACGGCGACGAGCAGCGCGCTCATGGCGCGGCGTTTGACTTTATTCATGCCTGCGCCTCCTTTTTGCTGCGCGACGGCAGCCGCACCACGAAGCTTGCGCCGCGCCGGGTGTCGGCCGCCTTGATGTAGGCCAGCAGCATCCAGCACGAGAGCATACTCGACCCGCCCTTGGACACGAACGGGAACGTCACGCCCGTGAACGGCAGGATGTCCAGCACGCCGAACACGTTGAGCGACATCTGCACGAGCATGAGCGTCACGGTGGCGCAGCCGGCGATGACGTAATACGACGAGCGGCCCTGTGCCGCGTTTTTGACGGTGAAGATGGCCAGCGCGATGATGGCCAGCATTGCACACAGCGCCACGATCAGGCCGAGCTCCTCACACAGGACGCCGAAGACCATGTCGGTGTTTGCGGCGAAGATGTTTTTCAGCCAGCCGCAGCCCGCGCCCTGTCCGAACAGACCGCCGGAGGCGGCCGCGCTCAGTGCGCGCGTCTGCTGATAGCCCGCGCCGGAGACGTCCTCCCACACGTGCCCCCAGGTGGCAAAGCGCTGCGCCACGTGCGGCTTGATGCTCAGCACGAGCGTGCCCGCCATGGCGGCGGATGTCACGGCCAGCAGGACAGTGGCGATGCTGCCCGAGCGCATGAAGGCGATGACGAGGAACGTCGCAAAGAAGATGAGCGCCGCGCCGAAGTCGCCCATCAGGGCGAGGCCGCCGACGCAGATGGCGGAAAAGGCGATGAAGAGCAGAATGCTCTTGCTGCGGAACATCCGGTTGAGCGACGTCGCGCCGACATAGATGAACGCGACCTTGATCAGTTCCGACGGCTGCAGGGAGAAGCCCGCGATCGTCAGCCAGTTTTTCGCGCCGAACACCTCGCTTGCGGCAAAGAGGTTCAGCGCCAGCAGCGCCAGCGAGATGATGGCCGCCGGCCAGCGCAGCGCCTTGACATGGCTCAGGTCGCGCAGCCACCAGCCGAGCAGGAAAAACAGCACGATGCCCACGAGGATGAGAATGATCTCCTTGGTGAGGTCATTGGGCGTGCTTGTCGCGCAGACCTCCAGCCCGAGCGAGCAGAGGAAAAACGCGATCGTCTCTACCTCAAAGCCCGAGCGGTCCATCGTGCGCATGAGCACGTAGCAGAACCACTGCGTGAGCACGAGCGCAGCGTAGGCCATCAGGATGCCCAGCAGGTGCGCGCTGTCGGCCGAGGACACGAACTCCAGCGCCAGCAGCAGTTCAAACACCGTCAGAAAAAACAGCGTGCCGCCGGCGGAGACGTTGCGCCCCGCGATCGTGCGGCGCTGCTCCTGCACGGCGCGGCGATCCTCGTTCATGTCGGCAAATTTGAGCATATGCGTCGAGCAGCGGAGGATATCGCCGCTGAAGATCTGCGTCGGCTCCGTGATCTGTTCACCGTTGAGGAACACGCCGCCGCTGCGGCTCAGGTCGCTGACCGTCCACTCACCGGCGTCGTTGCGCATGAGCACGGCGTGGACGTTGGCCACGTCGGCAAAGGGCAGCGTGATGTCCGCGCTGCGGGCACGGCCGATCAGACACTCCCAGTGCAGCAGGGGATAGACCTTGCCGTCGGGCGTCACGAGATGGCCCCATGTCTCTGGCTCTGCGCGCCCGTAAAACATGGATGCGACGCAGCGGATGAGCACGATGAGCGCGACGACCGGCAGAATGAAATGCGCGGCCTGCGCGGCGTAGACAGTTACGGCAGACACGGCGTCCGCCTCCTTTCCGAAGCTCCCGCACGGGGAGCAATACATATTTATCTATAGAAACCGATAAAAAATCAAACTATTATACCACGTCAAAAACCCATTGACAACTCCTGCCGGGCATCCTACAATGAGCACATGATGAAACAGACGAAATTTTGGATCCTTTTGTTCGCCGCGCTCGCAATTTTGGGCTGCGGCGCCTTTTTGCTGCTGCGCAGTCATGGGCAGACGGGGCAGACTGCCGTCATCCGCGTCGACGGGGATGTCTATGAGCGTGTCGACCTGCGCGCCGTGACCATACCATATGATATAGAGGTGCAGACCGAATGGGGCAGCAACACCGTGCACGTCGAGCCGGACGGTGTGTCCGTCACGCACGCCGACTGCCCGGATCACCTGTGCGTCAAGCAGGGGAAGATCACGTCCTCCGCCATCCCGATCGCCTGCGTGCCGCACCATCTGACGGTGCAGATCGAGGGGACGCCATGAAGGGGACGAAGCGGTTGGCCGTTCTGGCCATGTTCACCGCCATCGCGCTGACGATCTTCGTCGCCGAGGCGCAGATCCCGCCCGTTGTGCCGATCCCCGGCGTGAAGCTCGGCCTTGCCAACATCGTCACGCTCATCGCCATGGCGCTGCTCGGCCGGCGGCAGGCGGGGGAGATCCTGCTCGTGCGCATCGTGCTCGGCAGCGTCTTTACCGGCGGCGTTTCGGCAATGCTCTTCAGCATCGCGGGCGGTGTGCTTGCCTACCTCGTCATGTGCCTGACCATTCGCCGTCTGCCGGAGCGGCTGCTCTGGGTCGTGAGTGTGCTGGCTGCCTTCGGCCACAACGCCGGGCAGCTGCTGGTCGCCGTCTGGGTCACGGGGACCCCGTCCATTCTGGTGTATGCGCCCGCGCTCGTCGCGGCGAGCGTCATCACCGGGGCGTTCACCGGCGTGGCCGCCGTGTATCTTGTGCGCGCGCTGCGCAAAACGGGGCATTTCCCGCAGACGTGAGACGGAACTGTCGCTGTTTTGTAACATTTTGAGGTGGCAGGTTCTTAAAATATTCTGAAAATTGAAATATATAATTCCAAAAAGAAAAGAATCAGCACTAGGCTAATCCTTCTCCTACTATTTCAG
>OLSX01001018.1_pt1 | contig 27601 bp, 29 predicted proteins | sample 1673141 | NCBI WGS metagenome assembly OLSX01 (sample SAMEA3136759, study PRJEB25190) | human gut metagenome | biome: human gut; feature: human-associated habitat; material: faeces | place: Austria | collected 2013
CCGCTCGGGCCCGCTCCGTTTTCGGCCTCCTGGGCGGGCATCGTGCTGGGCAGCCTGCCCCTCTACGCGCTGGGGCTCGGCGTGGCCCTGCGCCTCGGCCGCAACGCCGCCATCGGCGCCGGCGCGGCGGGGATGCTCCTCGCGTTCTTCTCAGTGGGCGGACTTGCGCACGGCCTCATGACCGGCGAGCTCACCGGTGCCCTGGCGACGCCCCTGAGCTGGGTGCCGCCCGCCTGGCCCGCGCGCCTGGGGTCGCTCGGGGTGGAGGCCTTCATCGACGCCGCACGCGCGGCGGGCCCTCTCCTCACGACTGCGCTCGCTAGCCTCGTGCTCACCCTGGCAGCCGCCGCCGTCCTTCTCGCCTGGTTCTGCCGCTTCGAGGACGGGAGGGCAGATGCGTAGGAAGCCGCTCGCCGCCGTGCTCGCCCTCCTCTCCGCAGCGCTCGTCCTGGGCGGGAATGCCCTGCTCGACGCCGGCTGGGGGTCGGCGCTGCGCTCGATCGCCGACCGCGTGCTGCCCAACCCCGAGATCGCCATGTGGGTGCCCGCGCCCGCGGCTGCGCGCAGGGCTCTGGACCGCTGAGTGCGGCGCTAGTACAATTCGGACGAGATTTCAGGAGGTCTGACATGGCGAGGATACTGGCAGTGGATGATGAACGGGCGATCCTCGACGCGCTCGCGCGCGTCCTCGGCCGCGACGGCCATGAGGTCGTCAGGGCGGCGGACCCGACGGCGGTCCCGGGGATGGACCTCTCGCGCTTCGACCTCGTGCTCTGCGACGTCATGATGCCGGGGCTCGACGGCTTCGAGCTCGTGCGGCAGATCCGCCCGGACTTCGACGGGCCCATCGTCTTCCTGACCGCGCGCGTGGCCGAGGAGGATGCCGTGGCCGCCTACGGCCTGGGCGCCGACGACTACGTCCGCAAGCCCTTCGGGGCCGCGGAGCTGCGCGCCAAGGTCGCGGCCCATCTACGCCGTGAGCGCCGGCCGCGCTCGCACGCCCTCTCCTTCGGGGAGGTGCGGATCGACCTCGGGGCGCGCGGCCTCTCCGTGGGCGGCGAGACCGTGCCGCTCACGCCCACCGAGTACGCCATCTGCGAGTACCTCGCCCGCCACCCCGGGCAGGTCATGAGCCGCGCGCAGATACGCGAGGCGGTGCTCGGCTGGGAGAGCGACGCCGACGACGCGGCCATATCCATGCAGGTCAGCCGCGCCCGGAGGAAACTCTCCGAGGCCGGCGCCGATCCGATCGCGACCGTCTGGGGGATGGGGTACAAGTGGCAGCTCTGAGGACCGGGGCGCGAGGTCGCGGGGGCATGCCGCTCTCCTTCGTCATCGCGCGCTACTTCGCCTACGCGTTCGCGGCGGTCGCCACGGCGTGGCTCGCCTCGTTCATGGCGCTCTCCGCGGCGATCAACGCGGGCTTCGTCTACGAGGCAAGCTGGGGGCCGGCCAATGCGCGCGAGGTCGCGGAGGGCCTGGCACGCGACGGCGTCTGCGGGCAGCAGGACGTGCCGACGGCGTACCGCTACCTCATCCTGAACAAGGACGGATACGTGCTGATGACAGACCTCGAAGGCACGCGGCTCGAGGGCGCGGCGGAAATGGCCCGTGCGGCACTCGCCGCGGATCCGGGCACAGTGGAGATCGAGGGCGGGGGCTCGGGCCTCACCTACGCCGCGTTCCCGCTCAAGGGCGGCGGGGCCTGCGCACTCGTCAGCGAGTACCTGCCGCAGTGGGTCTCGCGCGACCTCGCCGGCCTGCTTCCCAACCCGCAGAACTTCATGCTCGTCGGCGCCGCTGCGGGAAGCGCACTCGCGTTCGCGCTCGTGGCGCGCCGTGCGAGCCGCGTGATCTCGCGCAAGATGGCGCCGCTCGCGGAGGCGGCGGGGCGCGTCGGCGCGGGGGAGCTCGACTTCGCGGTCGGCAGCACCAACGTGCGCGAGGTGAACGACGTCCTCGCCGCGATGGACGCCATGCGGGCCTCCCTCGCCGAGTCGCTCGAGGCCCGCTGGGCCGCGGAGCGGGGGCAGCGCGAGCAGATGGCGTCGCTCGCCCACGACCTCAAGACGCCGCTCACCGTGCTGCGCGCCAACGCCGACTTCGTGGCGGAGGAGCTGGAAGACGAGAAAGACGCCGACCTCGCGGCCGCCGCGCGCGACATAGCCGGCAGTGTCGAAAGGCTCGACGGCTACGTGCGCCTGCTCATCGAGGCCTCGCGCGGGTCCGGCGGGGCGGAGAGGGCCCCCATGCGGCCGGCCGAGCTCTGCGAGCAGGTCCTCGCCGAGGCCGCCCAGATCGCCCGGGCGCGAGGCGTGACGCTCGACGCAGCCACGGGCCCCGCTGTCGCGGGCGCGCCCGAGGCCCCGCTCGACCGAACCGCCCTGGCGCGAGCCGCCGCGAACCTCGTGGCCAACGCCGCCGAGCACGCGCGCTCGCGCGTGGCGGTCTCCTGCGACGTCGAGGGCGGCCACCTCGTCATCAAGGTGGCCGACGACGGACCGGGCTTCTCTTCCGCCGCCCTCGAACGCGGCTGTGAGCGCCTCTTCACAGACGACTCCTCCCGCTCCTCGCGCGACGGAGGCCGCCACTACGGGCTCGGCCTCCACGCCGCCTCCGAGGCCGCGAGCGCCCACGGGGGCTCCGTCTCGCTCGCCAACAGCCCCTCGGGCGGCGCGGTGGCCACCATCGCGGTCCCCCTGTGCGGGATCTGACGAATCAGGCCCTCACACTGGCATGCCTCGCAACCAAACGCTTCCCGGATAATTCATGAGGCCGTACTCGTATTCGAGCCTGCCTATCTCTGCGGCAAGCGCCTCCGTCATGTAGAAGGTTTTCGTGCGGCCCGTCGACTTCGCCAGGCGGTCGTACCTGTTCGCGAGGTCCTCGGGGGTTCTCAGGGCTGCGGTGGCGGTTGCCATGATGCACCTCCCGGTTAGATGTAATACGTGTATTACTTTCTATCACATCACCCGAACCCCGCACCGGCGTACGGTCGTATCTGCTTTTTTACCTTACATTTTGTCAACCGGCCCATGCTCGGCTTGTTCAGCCGGATTAAATCAACTGTTAAATCAATCCAGGCCTGTAGGGGGCGGTGGAAATCTTTCGAGGACTGGGGGCGCCGTCCCTGGGTCGGCTCCTCGATGGCCGCGGCTGAATTCCCCTGCCATCGGCTGCGTGGGTTCCGGCACGGGGTTCTGGCGCTGCTCGAACTGGGCGCAAGACTCGGCTGTTGGTCGTACCGGACGGCATACGTTTTGAGACCGGCAAGCTGATGCCGGCTCGAGGACAGCGGCCCGGTGCACCGGGCCGATCGATAGCGGTCTCAGGTTCACAGCGCAGCTTCTCAGGGCTCGCATATATAGGAAGACTTGATTGGCAATCGATTTTAATGAAGTCGGCAGCGCATGTCAGAGTTTTCAACAAATTTAACATGCCACCCTTTATATCCGCACGCGCGTAATTCAACTCATAAGGACCGGCTATCCCTTACCTGTGACACAATCTCAAACGCACAGAACAGAATCATCAGTCCAATCATCGCATAAGAGGCAGCCGAACCTTCAAGCACTATTCCACAAAGAACAATCTCCGCGCCGCCAATAAGAACTGTTATCAGGCGCTCTGCCTTTTTGCTCTCGCCGCTCGCATAAAAAGGCGGCAAAGCGCACAAGATCACATATAGCCCGGGAAGGGAATACAGGATCGATAGTCCAAGCCCCCCATCAACCGCAGTGTTTTGCGTAAGAATCAACTGAACCCAAACGGCAATTATCACTGAGCAGGTTGTCGATAAAAGAAGACTAGAAATATAGCACGCAACAAAGTCCCGTCGCATTCGAACAGAGAAATCCGCGAACTCTCTTCGCCGCGTGGAAACAATAAGGTACACAGAAATTGCAATAGAACCAATCAGAGAAAACAGCGGAACAACCAGCAATTCAAGCTTATTACCCCATCGATCAACCACACCCCCACTCCAATGAGCGGGAATTGTATCAGGGAGGACTGACCAAGCCGCCCATAGAATCAGAAATGGAAGAATAGAGAGGATGAAAGATGATAACACTGCAGTAATTTTTTTTGAGGCTCTCATCGATTCCGCATCTCCTTGCGCGCCCACATTCCACTCCGCCTTAAATCAAGTATAAATAGATGGCGCTCGGTATTATTGGCGCAATCGCGATAGCGATTACCGCCGTTGTTTCTTTAAAAATGGTAGGAATACATGTCTCCAAGAATTGATATATCGATTGACGAGCTGCCCGAAGCGTCGAGCCTTCTTGATGGACATGACTATTCGTCACAAATCATTCAGCGTATCGCCGGGGTTCCAGTAATACTCGATGCATCGGGATGCCCTCATTCCCCTTTTTTCGAAGTTGAATATGATGACAGGACGACTAGGTTTACAAGTCAAGCAAGTTAATAATCTATGTAGTCAACATAATACCGTTGAACCCGCATATCGATACCGCTCAGCCATTCGCCTCGCCCCCGTCGCACGTATCTTCATCCGGTCTGTTACTTTTAATCTAACGATTCTTTGAGGAACGTAGGTGCTTCCAAATGTACTGTCGACTTCTTCTCAAACTGATCCTAAGAGACAAGGCCGCATGGATTTGTACGCTCGTTCTCGCTGCAGCCTTTTCCGTCCCCATTGCGTTCAATTCACCCATCTACGGGCCCTTCTTTATGAAGCAGGGCATGCAGAGCTTTGTCGACGCATTCAATACGCGCGCACCCCAGGCCAACGGCACAGACCTATCGCCAGAGCAGCAAGCTGACGCGGAGCTTGCAAGATACGCGAACGCCGCCCTTGCCGCTCAAACCGACGCCGCCTTTCTCGATTCTGCCGAGAGCTACTACGCGCTCATGGGCGAAGGCTTCCAATCCGGGTCCATCGTGGGAGACCGAGAGACCAATGACGCAGACCTCGCGTATTGCCGTGCCCTGAGCAGCTCCGGCATCACGGATATCCCGGCCTCCGCAAACGACCTGCCATTCCTTTCCTTCCTGCCTTACGCCATTGCCACGGCGCCGTCTTTCCTCCCCTTCATCCCCTTCCTTCTCTCGTCGATACTCGTGCTCGGCGCCACAAGGCCCGGGACCCTGGCGGCAAAGGCGCCCGTGCCCAAATTCCGGCGCCTTATCCAGATCGTGTTTTCGATAATCGCCGCGGGGACCGCGATGCTCCTCGCCGGCCTCGCACCCGGGGGCATTTACGCCTTGGCCCTAAACGGCTTCGGGCAAATTGGGTACCCGATCGCCTTCTTCCATGACGGCGCGCTTACCACCACGACCGCGGGAAACGTCTTCACAGCCCTGCTTCTCGCGCTGCTTGCGGGCGGAACCTTGATATCCGTTTGCTCCGCCGTCCTATCGACCGCAACGAGGCGCGTCCTCGCGGGCCCCCTTACCTCCGCGCTGCTTGTCGCGGCCCCGGCATTCCCGTTACTGTCCGATTCGGCACTAGGGCATAATGCCGTGCTCGGGCTCCTGCCGCTGGCCGTGTTCTCGCCTATCGAGGCAACGGGTTACGTAGGATGCTTCCCGACAGAATTCATTGGCTCCGGTTCAGGCAGCGCATCGATGCTTGCCGTGGCCCTGGCATACGTCGCGGTCCTTTTTGCGGTCGGCGCCGTTGCGACACGTTCGCCCAAACAGTCTGGACCCGCGAAAAAGCACCATGGGCTCGAGCTTCTGGACGCGAGCGTGGGATACGGGAGCACGACGATACTTTCAATCGGATCGCTTTTCCTGAGCCCGGGAACGGCGGCGGGCCTCGTTGCTCCCAACGGCTCGGGGAAAACCACCCTTCTTGAAGCGCTGTCGGGCCAATTTCCCACCCGCATCCGCTCGGGAAGCCTGGCGGCAGACGGAATCTGCCAGCGTCGATCAGCCGAATTTGCAGAACTCGTCTACCTGAGCTCTTCAGGCGGTACGGATCTCTACCCCACGCTATCAGCCCTCGAGCACCTTGCTTTCGTTAGGGAGGCGTGGAAATCGGCCGCCGGCATCGACTCGCTCTGCAACTCCCTCGGAATCTCCCCATATCTCGACAAGCCGACCCGTAAACTCTCGACAGGAATGAAGCAGCAGGTAAAGCTTGCCATGGCGATAGCGACCGATTGCCCGTACCTCATCCTCGATGAACCGCTGAACGGCCTCGATCCGGGAAAACGGAAAACCTCCTGCGACGCGATGCGCAGCGAAGTGGCGCGGGGACGCAGCGTGCTCATTTCAAGCCATCTACTCGACGACCTGGCAGACCTTACCAACTCGTTCTACTTCATCGAAGCCGGCACGCTCGTGGAAAAGATCAAGTCGTCCTCGCAGACGCTCAAGCAGGAATACCTCGATACATACGAAGGAGGTGAATGACATGATAGGCAAGAGCTATGCAAAGATAGCGATTGTTGGCTTTGTACTTTGTCTTGCAATGGTGCTATGTGCATCATTTGCGAGGTATAGGTCCGAGCAGTCGTTCATCGATGGCGCTGAAAATGGGTTTGGCATAGACGGGATGTATGTCAACGATGGCGCGACCAGGCCGTCTATGGCGATTCTTGCAGGCGAAGACATGGAATGGCAAATCTGTAATGACGACGGCTCTTGTCTGAGTGGTCGTTTGGCCGCAACGAGCGACCCGAATTCGTTCGATCTTCTCGACAATGATGGAGCGGATTGCGGTTCTGTTCACCTTTCATATGCATCGCGAGATGGGATGGACGGCATTCTCTACGTCTCCCACGAGACCGGCGATTTCAAGATGCGTAGGACTAACCGAGTGCCGGCTTTTTTCGAGGAGTGAGAATTCCCGGCGGTCTGCCGATCAGGCCGCCGGGGTATTGAACCCCGCATTCATCCGTACACACACGGATGAATGCGGGAAGTGTCCGGATGAAGTTGATAATCAAGGAAACAAAGCCGTTCTGCCTGGGACGGCTTTGGCCTGGACTTTAACTACAACATCGCAATCGACACTTATCAGCTCGCGCAACGCGCATGGCCAAATCTCGGACGCTGGTGCATGGAGGACCTTCGAGATTTACTGGACATCCAAAACGACGACGCACACCGCGTGCTCGCCGACAGCGAAGACGAGATGGCTGTCTACAATGCAATCAGAAACGGTGTGAAGTCCGGAGAGCTTTCTGTGGAACCGCCGCGCCGTCGCGCGAGCCGACCGGGCAACCCGGGCAATCTGGTCCCGGCTCTCCCGGTCGTATTCCTACGATATCGCCCCTAGATCACCAATGTGTCAGATAAAGAATGAGGCAATGGCTATGATCACGCCTACGGCAGATGCAACGACTGCGCCTTTTTTCCTCTCCTTTAGTCCGACGAATAGGGTTGCCGTAAAGTAAAGGGCGGAAATGCAGGCTATGGCAAGCGAAACGAGTTCCTTGGGCGGTTTCAGCAAAAGGTCGCTAGCAAAGAGTAATGCAAGCAGGGCAAAGCCGATTGTGGTCAAGTATCTCGATTGATTTTGCGACTGCATGGCAACTGCCTTTCAGAACATGCAAGTGAAAAGTCGGTACGATGTCATTGCGGTTGCAAACAAGCCGCCGCCAGGACCGGTTGTCACGAGACCGGCGATAACTTCAGCGGTGCCAGCAAGGTAGGGATCGCGCAGGCAAGCCTCCTCCTTCGCGTTCAGCTTGACCTTGTGAGGGACGGTGCGGTTATTTGCAAATCCGTGAGAATCGCACCACGCCTTGGAATATGAATCCGTGCAGCGTCCGCGCTCAAAAAGGGATATATCGTAATTTTCGTCGTAGTTGTCTCCGAAGTAGATCTCGCTGCTCTCGGCGGGAGATCCCTCGTCGGCATAGGCTGCCGCAACGGGCACAAATGGTGTCATGACAAGGGAGAGGCAAAGAGCTGCTGAGACGATGGAGGGCAGGCATCTCTTCATGGCTGGCTCCTTAATCTGGCCTTTAATAGTTACTCGATGTCGCCTCCTTCCGCTTTATATCCGTTGTATTCGGCGTATTTCTTTAATAAGGCAAGAGGTTCTTCCTCTCCTTCGGATAAGCCGATGATGTTTCCTTGATCATCCAGTATGAATACGGACAGAATATGCTCAAGTTCATATTGGTCATACACGGTCATATCTTAATCTATGTATATGGGAAAGTCTCCTTCATGGACCGAGGCTTCTTCAATTGTGCTGTCCTCGGAAACAGTGAAAAGGTTCTTCCTTAAGGCTGCGAAATTATCAAGTTGTTGCATATCTTCTATGAGAGATTCGCAGTGCTGACACCACGATGCCCAGAACATCAAGATGTTTTCCTCATTAGGTTTTAGCTTGTCAAAATAATTGACGTTTCGGCCGAGGCTGAAATCTTGGCCCTTTTTAATGGACAAAGAAGAGGGATAAGCATCGTGTTGCGGTTTGATATTGACGACGATTAAGGCGGCGAAACACGCCAGAGCCGCCAAAGTCAGTAAGGCGATAACGCATTTTCTCGGTTTCCAGCTCATGACAGATCCCTCTCTCATGGTGAAACGCATACGTTTTGAAACGGGATGCCGCTTCGATTCGTTCCGGACGCGGATGTGGACGTAACTGGTCTCGGTGCCAAGTGCGATTTCAGTGCTGTATATGACTTAACGGGAATGTCCGAGCGGCGCCGGAGTCTCCATCTGGATTGTTCCGACTGGAACATCAGCCCGAATACACTGCATAGCGACTCCGACAAGAACGTCCCCGGCGTAATCCTTCCCAAGGCATGGCAATAGCCAAGATGCCGCAGCGGCAAGACAAAGACAGATTCCCGCGATAACCCTACGCTCAGCTCGTTTCTATTCATCCTGAGCGAAGGGAGTGTCGCATATGCATGCAGCGGCGCAGAACCTCCCGGGGGGGGGTATCTCCTAGAGGTATCCGCCTCCGGAGGCCAAGGAATCATCGAGTACGTCCTGATCATCGCGGTCATCGGCCTGGTGATCGTGTTCGCGGGACCCGGCGTGGACGGAGCCATCCGCAACCAGTTCAACCTGGTCGGCAACACGGTGAACAATGGGACGGTTGGCGGCGTCGAGGGAGGCGCATCCGGCGGAGGGTCTGCAGGTACCGATTCCGCGACCGTCCAGGCGGCTATCGCCAAGGACGCGAAGAACTGGACCCTCGAAGAGCAGAAGGCCGTGGCCGAGGACATCGCCGCGAAGGGCGAGGCATCGTCCGCCTTCGCCAAGGCGGAGGCCGCCATGGACGCGGGGACGAGGTGGTCGGTCAAGCTAACCAACGGTAATTTGATGACCTATCGAATCATCGGCATCAACCACGACGACCTCGCCGACGGCTCCGGTAAGGCGGGCCTGACGTTTTTTTCTGTTGGGAATATTCGAAGTTCTTATATGTACCCCAAGAGCTATGGAGCTGGCAGTTGGGAGGATTCTGACCTCCGAGCGAAGATGAACTCCGGCGAGATCTGGAACCTGATGCCCTCAGACTTCCAGTCCAAGGTGAAGAGCGTAAGGAAGCTGACGAACAACAGTTATAGTAACGACAAAAATGCCACCGTTACAGCAACTGCCGATAAACTGTTCCTGCTCAGTTACTCCGAGATAGTCGAGAGTCCAGAGAGTACTTGGTCAGATTATTCCTGGATTGGCAATGAAGGTTCTCAGTACGAGTATTTCAGGGGCAAGGTAGCTGCAAATGATAATGCTCGCAACGACTGTCTTATTATTGGCGACTGGACTTGGTGGGAACGCACTAGCAGCATAGCAGACAGGGGTCACTTTCTCTATGTCAGTACCAGCGGGAAGCCCTCGTTCAGCATGATGTCACATGCCGCTATCGCCGTTGTTCCTGCATTTTGCTTCTACATTCTTCTACATTTAGAACAAAGCCCGTGCGATCTTGCGCGGGCTTTTTTTTATGCCAATTCTTAAGGTGATGGATCACTTGTCCACCGATCAAGTGAACTACTGGAATAAATACAGCGACACGCTTGTTCGTTATAGTCGCTATATCTGTGTAAATCGCCGCGATAAATACAGCCTGTACTCGGCTGTATACCAGCTACGCGTATGTAGATTCATATCGCGTTATTAAATCGGCTCAAGCGTGTGCAAAACGCGCAAGTAGCCGCAAAAAGCGATTATCGCGTAGGTAGATTATTGGCACCCTGTTGCTTAATCAAAATTAAGCAATTGCTTAAAACAAAAAAGGTCAGGCACTAGGTGCCTGACCTGCAAACTTCTGGTCGGGACGACTGGATTCGAACCAGCGACCCCTTGACCCCCAGTCAAGTGCGCTACCAAGCTGCGCCACGTCCCGAAGCTTTTGTCTGTTGCTCTGCTCTCGCTCGCAACAGGGAGTATATTAACCCGAAACTTTAGACTTGTGCAAGAACTTTTTTATAAATTTTGAAGCAAGTTCAAAATTGTATCTGCGAGCTGGGGTTTTGTTAGCACGGGAAGTTCTTGCGTACCCGTTGTGCTCACAATCCAGGCCTTGTTGGTATCGGTTCCAAAGCCCGAATCGGCGCGCGAGACATCGTTGGCGATAATGGCATCGCAGCCCTTGCGGGCCAATTTGCGCTTGGCGTACTCGATAACGTTATCGGTCTCGGCCGCAAAGCCAATCACGCACCGTTCCCCCTTTTGGCGCGAAAGCTCGGCCAAGATATCGACCGTCTCGACCAGTTCGATGTGATCCAAGCGTTCGTTGGACTTTTTGAGTTTATGGTCGGCTGGAGCGGCGGGTGTGTAGTCAGCGACGGCAGCCGCACAAATGGCCGCATCGGCCGTCTGAAAGGCGCTCAGAGCCGCCTGCAGCATCTCTGTGGCGGTTTGCACGCGCACGCACTCCACGCCGCGGGGAACATCAAGCGATGTCGGTCCCAGCACAAGCGTGACCTCGGCACCGCGGCGAGTGGCCTCCCCCGCCAGGGCGATGCCCATCTTGCCCGACGACCGGTTGCCAATAAAGCGCACGGGATCGATCGGCTCGTGCGTGGGGCCGGCGGTGATTACGATGCGCTTGCCCGCAAGGTCCTGGGGCGTGGGATTGAGCACCTCGCAGACAGCCTCGACGATGTCCTCGGGCTCGCTCATACGTCCCGTGTCCACGTCGCCGCAGGCAAGGTAGCCGCTGCCGGGTCCCACCACATGCACGCCGCGGTCGCGCAGCGTGGCCATGTTGGCCTGCGTCGCCGGCGCCTTCCACATGCCGTTGTTCATAGCAGGTGCGATCACGATGGGTCGCGGCGTCGCAAGCAGCGTGGTGGAGATAAGGTCATCGGCGATGCCGTTGGCCATCTTGGCGATGATATTGGCTGTCGCGGGCGCCACGACCACCAGATCGGGCTCCTGCGCCAGTGAAATGTGGTGGATGGGGTCGGAAGGATCGTCGAATAGGCCCACGGCAACGGGCTCGTTGGTGAGCGCACGGAAGGTGAGCGGGCCCACAAACTCGGTGGCATGCTCGCTCATAACGACCTTGACGCGCGCACCGCGCTTTTGCAGCAGGCGCACGATATTGCACGACTTATAGGCGGCGATCCCGCCGGTAATGCCCAGCAGGATCGTTTTTCCCTCAAGTTGCATTGAATTGTTGGATGCCGCCGTCATCGCTAGGCTTCCTTGCTCGGGAGTACCAGGAGGCGGTGGCAGTACGGGCAGTGCGTAATCTCGCTGCCGTCGTGGTTGAGGTCGCTCATGGACGATGCCTGCAGCGCGGTGTGGCAGACCGTGGGGATGTTGCCCTGGATGGTCTCGACGGCCAGGCCGCGGAACTGCTTGAGCAGGCGCTCGTAGTCGGTGAGCACGTCGGCCGGCAGCGTAGCGGCAAGCGCGGTGCGCTCCTTCGTGGCGGCGTCAATCTGAGCCTGCAGGTCGGCGGCCTTAGCGCGCGCGGCCTTGGTATCGGCCTTCACACCCTCCTCGAACTTGGCGATGATTGCCTGCGCGCGGGCCTCGCGGTCGAGCGCCTCCTTATGGGCGATGACGACATCCTTGCGGGTGTGCTCAATCTTGTCCAGACGCTTGGCCAGGGTGGCGAGTTCATTTTCCAGGTCTTGAACCTCGCGGTAGTCGGAGCCGTCGACGTGGCGCTTCTTGGCAGCCTCAATGGCGTTGTTGGTCTGAATCTCGGTGGTGTTGAGATCGTCGAGCTCAATGTCCAGATCCTTGCGCTGGGCGTAGAGCTTGGTCATCTCGGACTTGAGCTTCACATAGGTCTTGCGCTTGGAAGCGAGCTCCTTGAGCTCCGGCATATTGGCAAGTTCGCTCTTGTTGCGGGCGAGCTCCAAATCGATCTGTTGCAGCTTGAGTAGCGTAGCGCCGGCGCTCATAAGTTCTCTCCTTTTGTCACAGTCCACCATTGGCAAGGGTTCAGTATTTTAATCGCATGACGGGGGTCGACCCCGGCGTCAACTGCAGAGTTCATCAAGATATCCACGAACGGCTCCTCGGAGCGGTCGTGGCCGAGCAAAATCACCGCCAGTCCGCGCAGGGCAAGGTCTTGCGCCACGTGGTAGCCCGCCTCTCCGGTCACAATAGCATCTGCGCCCGCGGCGATGGCAAGCTCACCAAAATCGCCGAGGGATCCGCCCAGAATGGCGACGGTGCGGCACGGGTGCTCGGCTTCGCCCCATACGCGCGGGTCGCTTCCGAAGGCCGTGGCAGCACTGTTGGCGAGATCGCGCAGGTTGCAGGTGTCGTGGAGGGTCGCGATTGCGCCCAGACCGGTGAGCTCAGGCTCGTCCACATGCTCCAGCGAGCTTATAGGCTCAGCGCACAGCAACTCACTCAGGCGAACGCGCGCTTCGTGCGAGCGGTCCAGGTTGGTGTGAAGTGAGATGATGCTCACGCCGCAACGAGCGGCCTCGTACAGTGCAGCGCTGCACTGAGGACGCGCGGAATCGGCCGGACAAAAGGCCTGGGGCGCCTTGATATAGATAGGATGATGCGTCAACAACACGTTGGCGCCGGCCTCGAGAGCGTGATGCACGTTGGCCTCGGTCGCGTCGAGTGCGCACGCAACACCGGTAATCTCAGCGGCAGGGTCGCCCACAGATAGCCCAACATGATCCCAGTCCTCGGCGTCCGTCTTGGGGTAGCGCGACAGCAGCGCACGTTCAAGCTCGGAGACGATCATGCGACACCTACGATCGAGAGCAGCGTCTGGGCAAAGTCGTCCAAATCGGCCGGGTTCACGCGGTCATCGAAGGAGATGCGCAGTGCACCTAGCGCCTGCTCGCGACCAATGCCCATGGCGCTGAGCACGTGGCTCGGGTCCATGCTACCGCTCGAGCAAGCAGATCCGGCCGAAACCTCAAAGCCGGCGGCATCGAGCTTGATGATGAGCTCCTCGGAGTCCATGCCGTCAATGTAGATCGATACCATGCCGGGTAGACGGTCGGCCTGCGTGTAGTCGCCCATGGTGGCGTGAATGCGCGGATGGGCCGTAAGCGTGGCATAGAGCTTGTCGGATAAGGCCTGCAGCGTTGTGCGCTCCTGAGCAACATTCGGCAACAGCGCGGAAGCGGCAGCGGCAAAAGCCAGCTGTGTACGCAGGTCCTGCGTGCCGGCGCGACGTCCGGCTTCCTGTCCGCCGCCAAAGATGCGCGGGCGCAGCGGCGTGCGGTTCTTAAGGTAGAGCGCGCCGGATGCCACGGGGCCGCCGATCTTGTGCGCAGCAACGGTCATGGCGTCAACTCCCAGCTCGGTGACATCGAGCGGAATATGCAAGTAGCCCTGGATGGCATCGGTGTGGAACAGGGCGCCTGCGGTGTGTGCAGCGGCGGCCAGCTCGCGGATGGGCTGCACCACGCCGGTCTCGTTGTTGGCGGCCATGATGCTCACGAGTGCCACGTCGTCGCCAAGCAAGTCGCTCAGCACGGCAGGCTCGATGTAGCCCGCACGGCAGGGCTGCACCAGATCGACGGTAAAGCCGGCGGCGCGCAGCAGCGGCAGGTTGTCCAGGATCGAATCGTGCTCGATGGCAGATACGATCACGCGGCTGCGCTTTCGGTCGCGCTGACGGGCGCCCTCGGCAAGACCGAGGAGCGCCAGCTGGTTGGCCTCGGTGCCGCCGTTGGTCAGGACGATCTCGGAGGGGCGAACGCGTGCGCCAAAGCTGCGGGCGATCTCGCGACGCGCGACTTCAAGGCGTGCAGCGGCCTTGCGGCCAAGCGAGTGCAGCGAGTTGGGGTTGACGCCAGCAAGCTCGCTGTCGTCGTACTCGCGCTGCGCAAGGAGCGCCTCGGCGCGCATGGGCGTCGAGGCGGCGTAGTCAAGATTCACGGGTATGCGGTTTTGACCTGCGGTCATAAGGGTTTATGCCTCCTGTGCAGCCTCGTTGCCCAGCTTCTGCAGCAGCGCAACCTCGGCAGCGGGATTTTCGGACTTAAATACGGCGGAACCGGCCACCAGGACATTTGCGCCGGCCTTGACGACCTCGGCGATGTTCTTGGAAGAAATGCCGCCGTCGACCTCGATCATGGGCGACACGCCGTGGCGCTCGCACATGGCCTTGAGCTCGTGCAGTTTGGCAATGGTACCGGGAATAAAGCTCTGACCGCCAAAGCCGGGGTTCACGCTCATGAGTAGCACCATATCGACGACGTCGATGATGCTCTCGAGTACGCACACGGGGGTGGCGGGGTTGAGCACCACGCCGGCCTTGACGCCGCGCTGCTGCAGATGCGTGAGCGTGCGGTGCAGGTGCGTGGAGGCCTCGTAGTGCACGGTAATCATGTCGGCACCGGCATCGGCGTACCAATCGACGGTCTCGTCGGGGTTCGACACCATCAGGTGCGCATCGACCGGCACGTCGGTGGAGCGCTTGACGGCCTTAAGGATGTCAACGCCAAAGGTGAGGTTGCCGGTAAAGTGACCGTCCATAACGTCGAAGTGCACGTAGTCGGCGCCGGCGATTTTGTCGAGCTCGCCCTTGAGGTTGGCCATGTCGGCCGAAAGGACGGACGGAGCGATTTTAATGGAACCCATGGTAGAAGCCTTTCTGCGTTAGTCGGTGAGTCCGTAGAACTCTTGAGAAGGGACGCGATCGGTAAGAATCTCGAGTGCCCTATCCAAAGTAACACCGTTGTAGAGCGTTTGCTCCACGGCAAAGGTGAGCGGAATGTCTACGCCCAGTGAACGGGCAAGCTCGCTGACGCTGCGGGCCGCGACGGCGCCCTCGACAACCATATGCGTGCGCGTCTGATACTCGTCGAGCGACACGCCGTGGGCAAACTCGTAGCCAAAGGTGCGGTTGCGCGAATGCTCCGAGGTGCAGGTGGCAATGAGGTCGCCCATGCCGGCAAGTCCCATGCAGGTCATAGCTTGACCGCCGCGGGCGTGCACCAGACGGCTGATCTCTGCCAGGCCGCGCGTCATGATAAGGGCGAGCGTGTTGTCGCCCGCACCGGTGCCGGCGGAGATGCCGCACACGATGGCGATAACGTTTTTCATGGCGCCGCAGACCTCGACACCGGTCATGTCTTGCGACAGGTAGATGCGAAAGGCCGTGGACAGGAGCAGGTCCTTAAAGGTCTCCCCTACCTGCGTATCTTCGCTGGCGATGACGGCGGCAGAAAGACCTCCGCGGCAGATTTCCTCAGCATGGTTGGGGCCCGAGAGCGCCGCCACGCGCGACTCGTTGCCGATCTCGCTGGCGATGACCTCGCTCATGAGCAGGCCGGACTCGGGCTCGATGCCCTTGGTGAGGCACAGAACCGGCGTCTCGTCCGCGATGTACGGCGCCGCCTGGTGGCAGACGTCGCGCAGGTGCGTCGAAGGCACGGCAAAGATGATCGCATCGGCACCGTCGAGCGCCTGGGCGAGCTCGGTCGTTGCTACCACGTTGTCCGGCAGCTCGTAGCCCACCAGATAGCGAGGGTTTTGGTGCTCGCCGTTAATGCCGGAGGCCGTCTGCTCGCTGTGGGCCCACATGGTCACGCGCTCGGCCCGCGCGGCGGCAAGGCCCGCGACGGCGGTTCCCCAGGAGCCGGAGCCAATCAGCGCAACATTCATGACTGTCTCCTACTTATCGTCGGGCTCGGTGACGCGCTTGGTAAACGAGAGCTTGGACTCCTTACCCGTCATGAGCTTTTTGATGTTCGCACGATGGGCCCACACCACGGTGATGCCGATCATCGCCATGCAAAACTTAAGGCCTAGGCTGCTGTACGGAAAGACCGCGCAAGCGGCGATGGGAAGGCCGATGGCGGCGGCAAGCGAGCCCACCGACACAAACTTGGTGATGGCGACGGCCACGATAAACATGCCCAGCAGCGAAAGTCCGATGGGCCAGTACCAGGCGAGGATGACGCCCAGACCAACTGCGATGCCCTTGCCGCCATGGAAGTTGAGGTAGGGCGAGAAGATATGGCCCCACACGGCTGCCAGGCAGATGACGCCGAGCATCCAGTCGCCGGCGGCACCGGGGGCCATAATGCTCACGGGGAAGCCATAGCCCAATTCGGCAATGAGCGGACGCGCGATAAGGACGCAGATGGCGCCCTTAAGGCAGTCGAGCAGCAGCGTGAGCGCGGCCACCTTGGGGCCGGCCACGCGCAGGGCGTTAGTGGTGCCGATGTTGCCGGAGCCCGCCTTACGAATGTCCGTGTGGTTGAACACGCGGCCCAGGATCAGACCAAACGGAATCGCCCCGATAAAGAACGAGACCACGGCGCAGATGGCGGTCAGAAGAATCGGATTATGCATCCTTTTGCTCCTTCTTCCTAAAGAAGAGTCGAATGGGCGTGCCGGCAAAGTCGAAGGTCGAGCGCATGCGGTTCTCCACATAGCGCTGGTAGGTGTCGTTGACCAGGTCGCTGTGGTTGACGAAGAACGTGAACGTCGGCGGGTTGACGCCCGTCTGGGTCACGTAGTGCATGCGCAGGCGGCGCTTGCCGTCCACCACGGTATGACCGAACTCGCGCAGATCGGTGAGGAACGTGTTGAGGCGTGAGGTGCTGATCTTTTGCGAACGCGTCTTCTCGGCGGCGTCGACCATGGCCCATATCTTTTCGATGCCGCGGCCGGTAAGGGCAGAGATGCGCAGGTACTGGGCCCAGGGAGCCATAACGCCCAGACGGCGGTCGACGGTCTCCATGCAGGCCTCGCGCTTGCGGTCATCGTCGAGTAGGTCCCATTTGTTGAGCAGCACCACGATGGCGCAGCCGCGCTCGATGGCAAGGCCCATGACCTTTTGGTCCTGCTCGGTTACGCCGACGGAGGCGTCGACGACGAGCAGCGCCACGTCGGCGCGGTCGATGGCGCGAAGGCCGCGAACCATGGAGTAGTACTCGATATTCTCGTAGACGGTGCTCTTCTTACGGATGCCCGCAGTGTCGACCATGCGGTAGTGCTTGCCGTTGCGCTCGACGACCGTGTCGATGGCGTCGCGCGTGGTGCCGGCGATGTTCGAGACGATGGAGCGGTCGGCGCCCAGGATGCGGTTGAACAGCGACGACTTACCGGCGTTGGGGCGGCCGATGATGGCCACGTTCAGCGCATCGGGGAACTCGTCGGCGATCTCGTCCTCCTCCTCGGGCAACAAGGCCACGATGTCGTCGAGCAGGTCGCCGGTGCCGTGGCCGTGCAGCGCCGAGAGCGGCGTGGGCTCGCCGATACCGAGCGAATAGAACTCCCAGATGCTGTCGTTCTCGCGATCGGGGTTGTCGAGCTTGTTCACCAGCAGAAAGACCGGCTTGTCGCAGCGCTTGAGCATGCGGGCGACCGACTCGTCCTCCTCGGTGACGCCGGTGCGGCCATCGACCACAAACAGGATGACGGCGGCTTCCTCGGCGGCGGCGAGCGCCTGGTCGCGGATGGACGTGGCAAAGACGTCGTCGCTCTTGAGCGGCTCGATACCGCCCGTGTCGACGATGGTGAACTCGCGGCCGTTCCAATCGGCCGTGTGATACGAGCGGTCGCGCGTGACGCCGCGAGACTCGTGGACGATGGCGTCCGAGGTCTGGGCCAGGCGGTTAACGAGCGTGGACTTGCCCACGTTGGGGCGTCCGACGACGGCGACGATAGGTTTCATCTGCTCTCCTTTAATGGGTAGGGTCAGTGGAAGTGTTAGAGTCTGCGGGCACAATGCCAAGGATGCGCTCCAGGGTATCGAGCAGCTCATGCGGCATGGTCGACACCACATGAACCTCGGCGCCGCGACTGGTAAGGCTTGCGAGTAAATCGTCACGATGATACTCGTCGAGCGTCATGCCGTCAGCGTTGAACATGAGCTTAGGCACAAAGAGCATAACCCCCGACAGATCTTGGGGCAGCTGCTCCAGAATGTCACACGCGACGATGAGGCCGGTCACGTCCACGTTGCCGCCAAAGTAGCGGTTCTTGATGGCTGTGACGGTGCCGCCGAGACCATGCGGCGACTCCACAAAGCGCGCCACGGTGTCGCGCGCGCTGGCGCCGGAGAGGCACAGAAGGCGCTGGTTGCGCTCGGCGATGCCAGCGCGGACGCGGGCCAGACGCTCGGCGTCGGCGGCAAGCACGTCGTCGGTCTCGTCCAGATACGAGCGGATCATGCCGATGCCGTCATAGTACTGCGGGTAACCGTCGTAAAAATCTGCCTCGGGAGGATCGATGCCGGCGTCCAGATAGAACTCGTCGCTCATCTGGAAGGTGTGGCGGCCAAAGCGCTCGAAGGCACGGTCCTGGAACGGTCGGATCATGGCAATGGTCTCGCGCGCTAGCTCGGGTTTGTCGCTGTAGGACCAGCTAAAACGGTTCTGGTGTTTGGTAAAGCCGAGCGGCACGATGCCCAGGCTGGTGATTTGCTCGTGCTCCTCGCAGTAGCGCAGGGTCTTTTCCAGCTCCTCGCCGTCGTTCATGCCGGGGCACAACACGATCTGCGCGTGAATCTCTATGCCGGCGGCCATGATGGCCTCGAGCACGTCCATGCCGCGCTGGGCGTTGCGGCCCATCATGCGGCGGCGGACGTCGGGGCTCACGGCGTGGACCGATACGTTCATGGGGCTCATGTTGCGCTGGATGACGTTTTGCACGTCCTCGTCGGTGAGGTTCGTGAGCGTGACAAAGTTGCCCTGTAAAAAGCTCAGGCGATAGTCATCGTCGCGAATGTAGAGCGTGGAACGACCGCCCTTGGGGAGCATCGTCATAAAGCAGAACACGCAGGCGTTCACACAGGTGCGCATGCCGTCGAAGATGGGACCATCGAACTCAAGGCCCCAGTCCTCTCCCGGGAAGCGGTCGAGCTTGACGGGGGTGACGGTGTTGTCGCGCGGGTCGAAAACCTCGAGGTCGACGGTGTCGTCGTCGGCCTCCCAGAGCCATACGATCATGTCGGTGAGCTGCTCGCCGTTGACCGTAAGCACGCGCATGCCCGGCTCGATACCCACATCCCATGCGGGCGACTCGGGACGCACGTTCTTAACGAGCGCGCCCTCACCCGGCTCGGGGTCGCGGCTGCGCCCGTAATCGGCCACCTCGGCGGCATATGCGGGTACGGTCTGGTCCATGGTTAGCGGCAAAGCTCCTTGATGCGCGTGACGGCGCGTTCGATGTGTTCTTGCGGGGTGGAGGCTCCGGCGGTGATGCCGATGTGGCGAGCGTCGGTAAACCACGCGGCCTGGAGCTCGGAAGCTTCCTCGATGTGATACGTGCGCTCGCAGGCGTCTGCGCAAATCTGTGCCAGGCGACGGGTGTTGCCCGAGTTCTTGCCGCCCACCACGACCATGCAGTCGCAGCGGTTGGCAAGTGTGGCTGCTGCCTGTTGACGCTCACTCGTGGCGGCGCAGATGGTGTTGATCACACGTAGCTCCTGCACGCGCGGCGTGATGGCAGCTACGACCTCGGCCAAGTTCTGTGCGGTCTGGGTGGTCTGCACGACGAGGCCTACCTTGCCCTTGAGCGGCAGCGCGTCCGCATCGGCAGCGCAACTCACGACCTGCGCGTTATTACCAGCGTGGCCCAGGATGCCCTCCACCTCGGGATGGCCCGGCTCGCCCACGACGAGTACGCGATAGCCCTCGCGCACCAGCCGCTCGGCGGCCACGTGGACCTTCTTGACGTAAGGGCAGGTGGCGTCGACGACGTTAAGGCTACGCTTGCGGGCAGCATCGATCACCTGCGGCACCACGCCGTGGGCGCGGATGATCACGGTGCCCGACGCTGCGTCGTCCAGGGTTTCGGCCAAGCCAACGCCTGCCTCAGCGAGCTCGCGCACCACGATGGGGTTATGGATGAGCGGACCCAAGGTATGGACCTGAGCACACTCCCCTGCCTGCGGCGCGGCGGCCAGCGCCATATCGAGCGCACGCTGTACGCCGTAGCAAGTGCCGGCGTGGGCGGCAATCTCGATGGTGGGCGCGGTTGCCTGGTCGGACGCAGTCGTGGCGGTGTTCGTCACGTTCTCGCTCATGGCTAGAACCTGCCCGGATGCTCGGCGCATAGCTCGTCTCGCATGGCGTAGACGCGGCTCATGGCCTCGGACTCAAACCATTCCAGGCGCTCCGTGCGCTTAAGCCCGGCCGGTGCGTCGGAAAGCGAGACGGCCTTGCCGGCGCGGATCCAGCACTTCTTAGGGCGCATGATCTTTTTGCCCGCGGGCGTGATGTCGGACCAGCCGCAGATGGCGAGCGGGTTCACGGGTGCCTTGCCCATCTGAGCGATGAGCGCAAAACCGCCGTGGACCTCGGGCTTGATCTCGCGCGAGCGGATGCGCGTGCCCTCGGGGAAGATCAGAACGTCCTCGCCGCGCTGCAGCGCATGCTGGGCGGCGCGCAGGCACTTCATATCGGCAGTACCACGCTCCACGGGGATGCCGCCTACGCGGCTAAAGGCCCAGCGCACAATCTTGCTCTTGGCGAACTCGGACTTAAAGATGGGACGAATGCGGCGCCCCCCAAAGAACAGCGCCGTCTCCACGGCCAAGAGTTCGGCCATCGAGGTGTGGTTGCAGATGACTACGCTGCCGCGGCCTTCCTGGCGCTCAAACAGCAGGTCGGCGTCCTCGACCTTCCAGCGCCACATAAGCTTGGAGAAGACCCACAGGATGCCCATGACAACGGCAACAATGCCGCGGATAAGCGCCGGGAACTCGGCGTAGGGGGCGTTGTAGTAATCCTCGGGCGTCTGCTTAAACAGGCGCATGGGCTACCTCCTTTGGTTGATGAGGTCCTCGATAATGCGGACGACCTCGTCGATGGTGTGGGCGGTGGAGTCGACATGCACCGCGTCCTCGGCGGGCACGAGCGGCGCGACCTCGCGGCTGCTGTCGAGCTTATCGCGCTGCTTGAGGGCATCGAGGGTTTCATCGACCTCGGTCTCGAGCTGCTCTGTGGTGAGCGGCTGGGCGTCATTTTGGTGACGCTGCAGCACGCGGCGACGGGCGCGCTCGCGCGGGTCGGCGGTCAGGAAGACCTTAACCTGCGCGTTGGGGAATACGACGGTGCCGATGTCGCGACCCTCGGCGACAATGTCGCGATCCTCGGCGGCGCGGCGCTGATGGATGAGCATGGCGGCGCGCACGCCTGGGTAGGCCGAGACCTTGGAGACGTTGGCGTCCACCTGCGGGGTACGGATGGCAGCCGAGGCGTCCTTGCCGTCGATGGTCAGGCGTGTATCCTCGCCGGTGCCGTTGGTAAAGCGGATCTCGATCTGTTCGGCGAGGGCGTCGATGGCCGCCTCGTTGTCCAGGTCGATGCCGCGGTCGAGCGCGGCGAAGGTGACGGCGCGATACATGGCGCCCGTGTCGAGCTTGTTAAAGCCCAGCTGGCGGGCGATCTCCTTGGCGATGGTGGACTTGCCGGAACCGGCTGGGCCGTCGATGGCGACGATCATGCAATGCTTCCTTTCGGTGGTTGACGTGCTGGTATGGGACGCGGGCGCTGTTGCTTCGCGGGTTGCCTAGCCCGTGTAGCGCTCGCGGTAGGTGTTACGCTTGGGTGCGGAACCGTGACTGCCGTGGTGGCGGGTGCGGCTCGCGGTGTTAGTCGCCGGCGCGGTGCCGCGCTTGGAGCCGGCCTGCTTGGGCGGGATGCCGCCGGCCTTGAGGATCTGCACCTCGCGGTCGGTGAGCTCGCGCCATGAGCCCTTGGCCACGTCCTTGAGCTCCAGGCCGGCAAAGTTGCAGCGATGCAGGCGGATCACCGGGTGGTGGATCTTGCTCAGCATGCGCTTGACCTGGTTCTTGCGTCCCTCGCGGATGATGACCTCCACGGCGGTGGTGCCGGGCTTTACGCCTTGCGGAGCCACGGCCTCGGCCTCGCGCGCGGTAATGACGCGGCAGATCGCCGGCTGACACAGGCCGTCGTCGAGCTCGATGCCGCGACGGAGTGGTTCCAAGTCGCGATCGGTCAGGTGGCCGTCCACCAACGCCTGATAGGTCTTGTAGACGTGCTTGCTGGGGTGCAGCAGGTCTTGCGACAGGTCGCCGTCGGTGGTAAAGAGCAAGAGGCCCGTGGTGTCGCGGTCCAGGCGACCCACCGGGAAGAGCCCCGGAAAGCGGTCGCGCGGGACCAGCTCGGCCACGCAGGGGCGCTCCTGCGGATCGCTCATGGTGGTGAGGTAGCCGGTCGGCTTGTAGAGCATAAGGTACACGGCGCCCTGGTTGAGCTTGACGGGCATGCCGTCGACCTCGATATGGTCGCGGTCGACGTCGACCTTGGTGCCCAGTTCGGTCGCGACCTGGCCGTTGACGGTCACGCGGCCGGCGGTCATCAGGTCCTCCGAGCCGCGACGGCTCGCCACGCCCGCGCGCGCCAAAAAGCGCTGCAGGCGCATGGTGTGCGGGTAGACGGGCCGGGTGCCGCCTGTGGGCGCCGTAGCGCCCGCGACGCGCGTCTCCCCTGCTTCGTTAGTCCTCGTCATGTATATCCTCCGAGGCATCGCCGGTGGGCAGAAGCTCTGCGTCATCGGCGTCCTCAACATCGGTATCGATCAGTTCACGCTCTTCGTCCAGGTCCTCGGCCTGCTCCTCGAGCGTGGACTGAATGCTGCGGCCGCTCAGGCGCTCGCGGATAAACTGGCGCGACTGCTCGTCGGGGGCAAACTGCTCCAGATCGGGCAGGTCGCGAGTGGAGCGCAGGCCGAACTTTTCCAAGAAGGCGTTGGTCGTGCCGTAGATGATGGCCTGACCGCGCTCGGGGTCGCGGCCGAGCTCGCGCACCAGGCCCTTGTCCACGAGCGACGCGATGACGCCGTCGGAGTTTACGCCGCGGATGCCCTTGACCACCTCGCGCGTGACGGGCTGGTGGTAGGCGATAACGGCCAGGGTCTCGAGCGCCGCCTGCGACAGCTTTTGCGTGTCCCAGCTCAGCACGTAGGCCTCGACCACATCGTGGTAGGCGGGGTGTGTGAACAGGCGCCAGCCGCCGGCGACCTCGCGCAGCTGAAAGCCGCGGTTGGCCTCCTCGTACTCAACTTTGAGCTCGGCCAACAGCGACGCGCACTCGCCGGGGGCGATATCCAGCGCACCTGCCAGCGCGGGCGCGCTCACGGGATCGCTCGACACCAGCAGCAGCGCCTCGAGGGCGCCTTTGAGGCTGTTAGCCTCCAGCGTGGAAAGGGTTGACATGGTTGCCGCTCCTATTCAGTGAGCTCGGGGCCCTCGCCGGGCACATAGGCCTCGGCGCCCTCGACGCGGTTGATTTGAATGGTTCCAAAGATCTCGTCCTGGCTCAGCGTGAGCGAGCCGCGCTTGGCGAGCTCGAGCATGGCCAGGAAGGTGACGACGAGCTGCTCGGTGGTGGCGTCGCCGTCCAACAGCTCGCGGAAGGTGCAGGTTTGGTGTGCCATGGTAAAGCGGTCGACCGAGGCCACCGTCAGGTCGAGCGGCACGCGGTGCGGTGCCACGTGCTCGGCCTCCAGCAGGAAGGTCTGGCGCTTGCCGTCCAGGTCGGCACAGATGACGGCCAGGCCGCGCAGGGTAATGCCGGCCAGGTAATCGGGCATAAGGCCCAAAAACTCGGGATCGGGGCCGGCCACGCGCGGATGCATGCGGCTTTCGGCCTGCATGCGCGCGCCAAGGGCCGCCGCCGCGCCCTTAAACTGTTTGTAAGCGATCAGGCGCTGGATCAAGACCTCGCGCAGGGCATCGCCATCGAGCGCGCTGAGTTCCTCGAGGTCTTCGTCGTCCTCGTCATCGTCGACAGATTTGCTGGGGGCCTCCTGGGGTACCAGCGAGGCGGCCTTGATGTCCAAAAGGGTTGCCGCGACCAGCAAAAAGTCGCTCGCCACATCGAGGTCCAGCGCCTCGATGCGCTCGACCTCGGCAAGGTATTGCTCGGCTACCTCGCTAATGGAGATAGCGCCGATATCTACTTTTTGGCGGGTTACCAGCTGCAGCAGCAGGTCGAACGGTCCGCTGTAGACCTGCGTCGACACGCGATACGACATCTTCGACCTCCTTTGACGGCGCCTTCGCGGCGCGGTTTGGGTGCATGTTGCGACCGTTTTGCACGGTCGACCTGTAAGTTTACCCTAGATGCCGGCGATTGCGAAGTCGAGCAGCCGCTCGGCCAGCGGATACACGGTAACGTCGAAATAGCGACCGATCACGTCGAGTCCGGTCCACATGGGCAGCAGATACAGCACGATGATAAGGATCGGCATGGCGTATTGCTGCAGACGGTAGTAGTTAGCGAGCGCCTTGCCTTTAAGGAACGGGACGATGATCGACGAGCCGTCGAGCGGCGGAATCGGGATGAGGTTAAAGAACGCGAGCGACAGGTTGACCACGATGAACGTGGCGCCGAAGTTCATGATTTGGGAGGCCACGGCAAAGGACATGCTGGCATAGAGGTTGACATACGCTGCGTGCATGAGAGCAGCTGCAAGGCATGCTAGTGCGATGTTCGATGCGGGTCCGGCCACGCTCACCAGGACCTCGTCGCGCTTGGGATGCTTGAGGTTGTTGAGGTAGACGGGCACCGGCTTGGCGAAGGCGAACACCGGGCCGCCGGCGGCAAGCATGAGCAGCGGCAGGATGATGGTACCGAACGGGTCGATATGGTTGAGCGGGTTGAGTGAGACGCGGCCGCGCGAACGCGCCGTTTTGTCGCCGAGTGCCCAGGCCGCGGCGGCATGAGCGCTCTCGTGGATGACGATACCAACGATGACGGCGACGGCGCTCGCGAGCAGGTTCATGAGGTAGCTGCTGGACATGGCGCTCCCCTAGCGGACGCGGCGCGAGGCACGCGTGAGCAGGTAGTCGGCCACAAACAGGATGACGGCCACGATGGCGTAATCCAGGCGGAACACGCCGCCAAAAGGCGATGTGATGACGCCGTAGCCAGCGATGGCGCTCGGCAGCGCGCGCGAAAGCTCAACGACAAAGCCTACGATCTGCAGCTTGGCGGTGAGGCCGCTAAAGCACAGCAGCACGGTCATCGCGCTCATAAAGATGCCGCAGATGCGACAAGCGATGGCGATGATACTCATCGCCACGGCAGCGGCCTTACGAGAGTTCACGCGCGGTCTCCTCTTCGATCTGGGTGGAAAGCTCCAGCCATTCGTCCTCGAGCTTGGGCAGCTCTTGCTTAAGGCCGTTATATTCCCCCAGTGCGGCGTTGAACTTGTCCTGATCGGCATAAAGCTCTTCGCTTGCCATCAATTCCATAAGCTCATCATAGCGGGCGCGCTTTTTGTCCAGCTCTGCCTCGATCTTCTTAAGCTGGTTGCGCACGCCTTTGAGCTTTTTGTTGAGCGCGGCGCGGGCCTGGGCCTCGGCGCGCTTTTGCTCCTTGGTCTTTTTGCCCTCGGCCGGCTTGGGGGCCGCAGCGGGGCTGTTGGCCTGAGCGGCGTTGGCTGGTTTGGCGGCATTTTTGCTCTTGCTTGCTACCGGCGCGCTCTCCCCTGCCGCCTCGGCGGCAGCGCGGGCTGCGAGGTCCTCGCGCTTGTAGAGGTAGTAATCGTAGTCGCCGTCGTAGACCGTGACCTTACCGTCGCGGATGTCGATGATACGGTTGGCCACGGCACGCACCAGGTGCTCGTCGTGGCTGATCAGCACGATGGTGCCGGGGAAGTTTTGCAGGGCGTTCTCGAGCATATCCACCGAGTCGATGTCCAGGTGGTTGGTGGGCTCGTCCAGGCACAGGAGCGCTTCGGGGGCAACAAGCATCTTGGCGAGCGCCAGACGAGCCTTTTCGCCGCCGGAAAGGACGCGTACCTGCTTTTCGATTGCGTCGTTGTCGCTAAACAGGAAGGCGCCCAGCAGGCTGCGCTGCTGCGGCACGGTCCACTTGGGCGTGACGGTGTCGATCTCTTGCAGGACGGTGTTGGACTCGGTCATGCCCTCGAGCGCATGCTGGGCATAGTAGGCGACGCCGACGTTGGTGCCCAGATCGCGGATGCCGGTGGTGGGCGGCTCCAGGCCGGCGAGGATCTTCATGAGGGTGGACTTGCCGGCGCCGTTGGGGCCGACGAGCGCCACGTGCTCGCCGCGGTAGAGCTTGAGGTCGACGTCACTGTAGATGTGCTTGTTGCCGTAGGACTTGGACACGCCCTCCAGGCCCACGACCATGTCGCCCGAGCGCGGCGGGTCGGGGAACTTAAAGTCGATGTGCTTGTGGCCTTCGGGCAGGATGACGAGCTCCTTTTTGATCTGCTCAATCTTTCGGATGCGCTCCTGCGCCTGGGCGGCCTTGGTGGGCTTGTAACGGAACTTGTCGACGAAGACCTGCATATGGGCGATGTCACGCTCCTGCGCGGCTCGCTTGGCGCGCATCTGCTCCAGATTGTCCTCGCGCTGCTTGAGGTAGCTGCTGTAGTTGCCGGTGTAGGTGGTTACGCGGCGGTTCTCGAGCGCGGCGACGTGGTCGACGCAGGCGTCCATGAAGGCACGGTCGTGGCTGACGATGAGGACGGCGCCGTCGTAGTTGGCGATAAAACCGCGCAGCCACTGGACGCTCTCGAGGTCCAAGTGGTTGGTGGGCTCGTCCAGCAGCAGCAGGTCGGGGTGGCGCAGGAAAAGCTTGGCCAGCGCGATGCGCATTTGCCAGCCGCCGGAGAACTCGGAGCACGGGCGCTCAAAGTCGGTGACTTTGAAGCCGAGACCGGACAGGATCTTGCGGGCGTTGCTCTCGAGCTCGTAGCCGCCCAGGTGCTCAAAGCGGTCCTGGACCTGGCCGTACTCGTTAAGGAGTGCGTCGACGTCCTTGCCCTGCTCGGAGAGTTCGGTAATCTGGGCCTGCAGCTCGTTAGCGCGCTCACCCACGCGGCGGATTTCCTTGGCGGCAGCCATGACCTCGGCGAGGATGGTGGTGTCCTTTTGCTCCAGGTTGGTTTCCTGCTCTAGGTAGCCCACCTGGCAGTCCTTGGCGTACTGGACCTGGCCGGCGTCGGGGCTGTCGATGCCCATGATGATCTTGAGCATGGTGGTTTTGCCGGCGCCGTTGGGTCCCACGAGCGCAAAGCGCTCGCCGGGGTTGATCTGGAAGGACGCGCCGCTAAAGAGGACGCGAGCGCCGAAGCTTTTTTCGATCTTGTCGACCAGGAGGATCATGGTGCCGCCTTTGACCTTGTGTGCCTATATGAAAAAAGGCCCCAACTTGCGTTGGAGCCTCATTCAATGCTCGGGTGGAGACGAGGGGGATCGAACCCCTGACCTCTTGACTGCCAGTCAAGCGCTCTCCCAGCTGAGCTACGC
>OLSX01001047.1_pt1 | contig 27218 bp, 29 predicted proteins | sample 1673141 | NCBI WGS metagenome assembly OLSX01 (sample SAMEA3136759, study PRJEB25190) | human gut metagenome | biome: human gut; feature: human-associated habitat; material: faeces | place: Austria | collected 2013
GATTGCGTGTCAGGATTGGTGCGACAGGCGGTGCGTTTTCTAACTAATTGTCACATAGTGGGTCTCGGAAAATCCTGATAAATGAGGACATTAAGACTATACCACAAGACAGTTGAAATCGCAATACAGGTTAAGTTGTGGCAGCACAGCAAGAGCGGGGGAGTTTATGGCTCCCTCGCTCTTGCAAGTCTAATATCATATTATAACTCCAGCTTTTTGTTGTACTGCTCCCAGTATATTTCTCTCATTACGCTGCAACCATCTCTGAACCTTTTGTCAATCCACCAGGCGGCACTCTTCTCATTCCGCACCTGAATAAGTATTTGCTCAAAGATATGAAGTAGTTTGATGCAACGGTCTTTTTCTTCACCTTCATCGAGCCCATTTACATATTCTCGAGCTTCTTCCACAGTCTTTTCCATGCTTTCTAATAACTCGGGCCGAATGTGTTCAGCCCAGGCGATTTGCTTCTCAGAGCCGCGGAGTTTCGGCAGGCCGTTAGCAGATGCCTTTTGTGCTAATTCTTCCGCTTCCTCCTCATAGATTTCACGCTCACAATCTGGACAGACTTTAATATTTTTTGACGCCCATTTTTCCCAGTCATCAGCCAAACGTCTGTTCTGTCTTTTCGTCTCTTTATAGAAGGTGTTGCCGCACAGCTCACAGGTGCATATTGCTCTCGCTACTGCCATGATACTTAATACCTCATTTCTATTATTTTTCTAATTCTTCGGGGTGCTGCTCACGATAAACGCTCCGCAGCAGTTGGCCACCATCACGGCCTCGGTTGTTTATCCACCATTTGGCACTGGTCTCAAGTCTTACTTGTACCAATACCTGTCCCAGCGTGTGCAGGACCATCTCGTTGTGCTCTTTAATTTCGTCGTCGACAATCATACGGGTCTTGTCCCAGTTGTCTTTCAGAAACTTTTCCGCGTCATTCAGTAGTTCGACCCGGATGTACTCCGCCCATGTAATCTGCTTTTCACTTCCCTGGAGCTCCGGCAGGCCCTTGGCGGACGCCGCTTGGGCCAGCTTAGCGGCCCCGGCCACATAGTCGTCATACTCACACGCTCGGCAAAGGGTGATATGCTCCGCTGCCCACTCTTCCCACTCTCTGGCTTTCTGGTCGGTCCACCGTCTGGTCCTTCGCTCAAAAGTCTTGCCGCACCGCTTGCAGGTGCAAATTACTCTTGCTACTGCCATAATATATGCCTCTTTTTACTATTTTTGTGTAGGAGCGGATATACTGCGGCATATCCGCTCCTGCCGTTGGTTATGTCTTCATTGCGATGCTGCGGAATTGTCCTCACCCTGGATAGCGATGCAAGGAGTTTTACGGAGGAGCCCGCGGTACATCCCATTCTGGACCGGGGTGCAAATCTGGTCACGGTCATTGCCTCTATAACATGGATTTCGCCACTGTGTAAGGTCATACTGCATAATCATGGGCTCCGGGGCAGCCATCCGCGTACCAGCGCGGACATTCGCCCCCTTACCCTTGGTGTACCACTCACAGGAGGGGTCTTCTTGGATGAGTTTGAGTAGTTCTTTGATGAAGGTTGTCTTGCCGATAGCAGCACTGTTTGGGCTGACACGTTTGAGCCACGCTTTGTAGAGGTCATGCAGGAACCCAAACGGGAGCAAATCCCAGGTACACGCAGGCAAAATCTCGTTGACAAACTGCCGCACAGGGTCGTTGTACTCTTTGTATTCCTGCAAAGCCTCGCGGCTTGCGGCAGGCTCGGAGAGCTGATAGTAATTCATGTTCAGGACGCGCCATAATACATATTCCAACGTGTCTTGCCGGTGGAGGTAGTCATTCTTGATGTACGGCCGCTCCCGGCCGGTAAAGCATCTCGTAAAGGGTATCAAGAGCTGTCGGCGGTAGAAACTGTCGGTCTTGTCTTTGACCCGAGGCAGTTCATTGATACACTGGACCATGAAACCAAAAAACTGATACGCGATAGGGGTCTTGAACTTTCGGTTTATCTGGATGACATCATTGGTGATGACTGCTTTTAGATTGGCTGATTTGTCCAGATACTCACCCACGTTGTTCTCGTCCACGATGATGGCCTGTGAGCGAATGAGCGGCTCCAGCAAAAAATCCTTACTGAAGTCGGATATAGGGATGCTGGCATAGGCTCCCTTGCCCAGCAGGCAGCGCATGAGCTCACACAGCGTACCTTTGCCGTTGCTGCCGGTCTCGGAATAGAACCATGCTGCCTTGTTCCAGCGGACATGTGGCCTTAAAATGGCCCCGAGGATTTCCCAAAGTACCTGCACAATTTCGGGGTCATCGGAGAGCTCGTTCATCCAGCTCTCCACGTCCCAGCTGGTATTGTCCTCTGGATTGTGATATACTGGCAGCGGCGGGCGGTCCTTATAGTCTACGTGGGATTTGGCCACGAACACATAATCAGGAGAGAACGGCAAGAGCTGCTTAGTGGCATAGTTGAAAATGCCGTTGTTTACGGCAATCAGGTCGCGGTTACGGTTGGGGGCCTTGACAGGGGCAAGTTTTTCGAGTTGATACAGCACTTCCTCGAACTCACGCTTTTCCATGTCGGACTTGTACTGCTTGGCCAGGGCAAAAAACGTCTTGTCATCATTGACATAGATACCAGCATTTTCTCCAGTATTGCAGTATAGAGAGAGGAGGCGATTCTCACTGTCTGCGTTCTCGCCGCCTGACTCCAGCAGGCAGATGGGATACAGCTTGGCCATGATGAGCGCAATCTGCGAGGGGGACAAGCTCTTTGGGAAGCGGTACTTCTGTCCCTTTATAGCGACGGCGTTCATGGCGTCGATTTCCATGCACATTTTATGGATAATGGTATATTCGATTTCATCGGGTGACGGTGGGTTTGCAAGGTTAATGTTCTGGAGGTACTCAAGGGTCTTGTCCCGCAGCACCTGGTTATAGGTCTTATTCGATGACATTTGCTTGTGCTCCTTTGTGTGGCTGTTAAGCGAGCTCTGCTTATGCCTTTATTATAGCCGTAAATAGTCAAAAACGTGAGGCACAATCCCAAGGGAGGAAAGACAATGCGCTTATAAAAAGTTCTAAAAATAGCGCATTTAAGAATGGTATCCGCAACAAATCCATTACATTTTTTGATAGAGGACTGACACTTTTTATAGAGGACAGACAAGGAGATTTTGAGCATGGGAAGCAAGGCAGGAAAGATGTATTCTGTGAGTGATATGGTGGATGAAGCTATCGAGAGATATGCCCTTACTCAGGCTGATGAAACCGTCCGGGACAACTGGATGACAGAAATTCGACGCATACTGCAAGATGAACTCAAATGCTGGGATAAAGCGGCCACTGAGGTAAGGCCGGGAAATCCCAAAACCAAAGTTTTTCCTCATTCTGTGATGATGCAGGTCTTCGACACAACCCGTGGAGAAAAATACTTTATGGGTGCGGCAAACAAAAGTGAAGTATTCGAGGAAAATAAGCAATTGGATGCCCTTGCAGACGAGCTCAGTCAGGCAGAGATAGATGGGCAGAGTCAACAAACTATGGGGAATGACGATTTACCTCCGATTGGCTTGGACACCATTCGACGGATTAAGCATGATATGATGTTAGAAGCACTCTTCAACTTATTTTTCACCGAGTTTGACGAGGCTCTGTTGGCTGAGGACCTCGACGCATTGGAGTTGATGGATAGGTCTAATCAATCACGCGAAGATGCACGGGTCCAGCAACGCTTAAAACATCCAGAGGGCGCTTATTTTCATCGCAAGGAGGATTGCAAATTGTAAGCGGATAGCTGTTACAAAACCTGTGGCAAAACTTGTAACAGATGGCTGCTTTACTGACCAGAGACGGTCAGAATAGTGTGCGTATGGGGGAAAATCCCTGCTTACAGCATGGGGATGAGCATGAATGAAGACCTGTTGTTACAAAAGTCGCCAAAAAATGTGTAACAGCCGGTCATGCGCCCGAAAGTCCTGATTTATCCGGTGTTTTACGCCATCGGATATGACGTGAGTGCAAAGGCGTGTTACATTTATTTTTGCTTACTGTAACAGCGTAACCCTCTGATTTTCCGCCCTTTTCGGTATCGTTGTTACAAAGTTACATTTTATTTTGAGTTAATTATGAGAAAAACATGGCAAATCAGAAAATATAGTAGGGTCTGAAAAAATATGTAACATCGCCACAAGCGGCCCGTTGTCCCCTCTTATCCCATACTCTCACAGGGCGTAAACGGGATGGCACCACCCATTTACGCCCTCGTCCCCTTCTTCCTGAGCGTAAACTGGGGGCATCGGGGTTTGGTCCCTGCCCGCATAGAAAAAATAAGCTCCTGCAGCCTTGCAATAAGGCCGCAGGAGCTTTCCCACTTTTATATAATAGTTGCTTATCTGTCCTCGATGCGTGGGGACACCGTTCCCGCTTCCGTGACCCGGCAGGTCTCCACGGGCGCAAATTCCGGCTGGACCCTCCGTATTCTTCGATATGATTATATCACGGTTGACATAATATTGTCAACCGGCATTGAGCGTGGCCGGCGGTGCTACGACCAGTTCCCGCCCCGTGCATCGGGCTTGATAATCCAGAGCCCGGATAAATTCCCGCCACGCCGTCTTTTTGACGGCTTCGGCGTACTCCCGGTCACAGCCCATCCTCGCGTCATCGACAGCCTCCACCGTAATCACTTGATTTTTGCCGACGATTTCTCGCACCAGCTTGTTCCTATGGTCGCTCTGTATATTGCTGATATGCTGATAGATACCATCTACCTTTTGACGCTGCTTCTGGTAGTTTCGGGAGCTGGGCGACATGCGATTCAGCCGTTTCCGCTCACGGCAAAGGCGCCTGTGCTGCTGGTCCAAATGCTCCGGCCGTGCGTAATGCGCCCCATTGCTGTCAACAGCGAAATCCACATCGTCGCGGCGAATAGTAACAGATGTATCCAGGGTCGGCAGCGGCTCCGCTTCCACCGCGCAACAGATGGATACATAGTAACGGCCCTTGATGTCGCGTGTCACCGTGGCCTCCACGATGGAGCCCTCGATTGGACGAGACCGCTTGTACTTGAGCCGCTTGACCCTTGGCAGTTGGATGTAATCGTCAGTCACGTGGATGACCGCATTGGTGGTGTAACTGCTGACAGGATTGCGCTCGCTCTTATATCGCGGATACCCAGGCTTTTCCCCGGTCTGCAAGCGCCGGTAGAAGGCTCTCTTAGCATCAAAGAGGTTGCGGATGGTGCTGCGCATCGCCTTGTTATCCACCTGCATCAGCCACGGATAGTAGCCTTTCATCTGCGTTAAGATATGGTCGCAATCATAAATCGTAAGACTTTCCCCGCGCCGGCGGTAGGCTTTGGTTAGCCGCTCCAGAAATTTGTTCCAAACGAATGCACACATCTTAAAAGTGAGTTCGATTTGCGCTGTCTGTTCCTGCGTTGGGTAGACGCGGTATTTATATGTTTTGTAGACTACCATACGGGCACCCCCTCGCTGTGTATATAGACGAGGAAACGATAATCCCCTATCTATCGAGGTTTTGCCCGGCGCGGCGATAGCCGCGCAACCCCATCAGCCGAGAGGGAAAGATTATTTTGACATGCAAGAGGCCCCCTGATGCGGCATCGCCGCATCAGGGCCATGTGAAAACAGCCCCCTGTTTTCATCCCCCCAATGAGCATACCGGGCGGGCGCTCCCTGATGGAGCAGTCCGTCTGGTGCGCTCTTTGGGCAAACTCTCCAAGGGCACCCTCGGAGCGCCGCAGTGCGGAGAGGGCGCGGACGGCTGTCCGCGTAAGAGCCTCGCCGCGGTACTCCTGTACCGGGGTGAGGTGCGCCGGTGGCGCACCAGCGTCCGCTATGCGGACCACGTGACGACAGTCGCGTGTCGCTGGCTCTTATGCCCTTTCGGCCATTTGGGGGCTCCGCCGCCCTCCTGCCGCCGTGTTCTGCAAAAAAGCCTCGGAACGAGGCGTTTTGCGCTATATAGTCCGAGCCGTTTTGGGGCCAGTCTTGGAGTATAAAAATCATACATCATTATACTCTGGCACCAAAACGGCGGCAAATCAAGGGTTCCGAATGGCCAAAAGTATAGCCGCCGACGCCAAAATGACACGCCTTATAGTCCGCTCCCCGGGCGGTTCGGCGGCGGCTATACTTCAAGCCGCATTTGACATGCGGCGTTATCCCTCGTCCCCGCGCACGGGCCCGTCCCCGTGATGCCGCACGGCCCGCGGCGCGGTGTCGCAGCGGCTGGCACGGGGGATGTATCCTCTTTCCGCTCCAGCTTTGGTCATTTAATTGTCGATTGTTGGTTCCTCAAAAGCCCAAATAATTATGTTTATAATTGCCCTAAAATGGTCTGTCATGCGGATTTCAGGCTGTGCCGGTCATTTTTAGCTTCAAATAATGCACATTAAAGTGTAACGATAATAGCAATTAACCGGGCCATTATTGCGCCACCCCTCCGGCAAAACAGTATGCCCGCCGTCCCCGAAAGGACGGCGGGCACAACCCACAACTATTTCCTGTCAAAAATCCTCTGCAATATTGATGACGGGCACACTTTTCTTCCCGGCATAGCGGATGGTGTAAGCCGTTCCGCCTGTCTGCCGGGTGCAATAGGCGATGCACATGGACGATGCGTCTGCCATGTATCTGTCCCGCTGTAAGTACGCCCCTCGGCTGGCCGCTGCGGCAACACAGATGCGCTCGTCGTACAGTGGCAGTAGTCGCTCATAGGTCGCTTTCTGTTCTTCGCTCCAGCGGTCCATGTAGCCATCAAAAGGGTACGCCAGGGTGACCCTGATGTCCAAGTGCTCCCCATCCCGGAGCCGGAACAGCAGCTCGGCGGCAAGCGTGTCGTAGCCGACGGCCCCGCCGACCATAAAACACCGATAGCCCTCGCTTATCAGCTCCCGTACTTTGGCCGTAGTCCGGGCTACTATCTCTTCCAGTTGACCCGCTGGAATATTTCGGTGCCCGGTAAAGCAACAGGTTTGCTCTTTCATTTCCTCATCCCCTATTTCCGTTCTGCCCACCATTATACTCGGATTTTCATACATATCCAAGTCCCCAAACAGCTCTAAATAGACACTCATCCCCCGACTGTAAACAGTATGGCCGCTGTCCCCCAAAGGACAGCGGCCATACAAAAATCCCACGGGCGGCGGCCCGTGGGAGAGGAAAAATCAAAAAAACTATCTGGGGTATCAGTATCCCGCTGCGGCCTGCTCCGGCCCCTGCTGGTGCAAACGCTCCGGCTCCGGCACCGCCCTCTGTGCCCGGTACTCCGGGAGCTGGCGGTACAGCGGATGCCGCGTCAGGTCGTACTTTTTGACCTCACGCGGAGCGTTGCCGCGTTCAAATAACCATGCTTTGCCCAGCGGCATATTGAGTATGGCAGACGCTGGCTTGTTGGCTTTGACCGCGATAAACCGGGCCGTCTCCACGCTCTGCCCGCCCAGGTACAGCAGATGGTCGCAGTTGTCCACGATGGTCATAGCCTGGGCGTGGTCGTATAGTCCCTCCAGCTGGGTGATGCTCTGGAGGACTATGCTGACACTTATCGCCCGGCTGCGGATGACTGAAATTATTTTGTCCATGTCTGGCACAATCAGGTTGGCAAAGTCGTCCAGGTAGAGCCGCACCGGGATTTGCAGCCGGTTGTCGGGTCGGCTATCCGCCTCGGCAATCAACATTTGCAGCGCCTGCATGTAAAACAGCGAGGTCAGGTTGGCAAGGGAAAAGTCATTGTCACTGACACGGACAAAGACGGCGGTGGGCGTATGGGAGATGGCCGCAAAATCAATTTGATTAGGATTGATAAACATTTCCTGCGCACCGCTGAAGCTGAAATTGGAAATCTTTTGGGCCAGGATGCCCAGGACGGAGCCGTACATCTTGTCCGCCCGTCGGCATGTCTGGATGCCTTTCCATCTCATGGCTGTAAAGCTGGCCGGGTCGATAGCACAGAGCTCCCGCATAAGTTCATCAAGAACCCATGTCTCCGCCTCGGAGAATAATCGTGCTACGCTGGTTAAATCATGCTCCTCCGCTGGTAGGCACTCCAGCGTGTAGCCGATAAGGGCCTCCAGCAAATTCCGCGCGGCATACTCCCAGAATGGTTGCGTTCGGTTCTCGACTGGCACCAGCGCGGCGGCGACAGTGATGATGTCTTGCTCATTCCAGCATCCCCTCTGCTCGTCATACCGAATAAACCGTAGCGGGTTATACCCCCACTGCGAGTGCAATAGGTCGGAAAAATCCAGCTCCAGCACGCGAAACCCTCGCCGCTCCAGGATGCCGCCCACCTGCCGCCGCAGGGTGCCCTTGCTGTCCGTGACAACAAACGACTCTTGGCTGGATAACAGGTTGGGCAGAACGTAGCCCCGGGTCTTGCCGCCGCCGGTGGGGCCGATAATCAAGTCATGGTTTGCAATCCCGGTTGCCCAGGTGTCGTTGCTGACGGTCACGCCGTCCGCCAGGATGCGATAGCCAATATCTCTCATGCGCTTCTCCTTTCCATCTTTTCAATCACGGCATCGGCAAGGCCGTACTGCACGGCCTCATCGGCCCCAAAATAAGTATCTTTGCCCGTAACCTTATAAATCTGTTTCAGGCTCTTTCCGGTATGTTCGGCCAGGATTCCGCATAGCACTTTGCGCTTGGCCATCAGGCGGTCACTTTTATCTTGTACCGCCAGGGCGCTGCCGGAGATGCCGCCACTCACCAGCGGGTCGTGTATCATCACTTCTCCGTGTTTCATGATTTCCCTCCGGTTTCCCGCAGCAAACAGGACCGCCGCCATGCTGGCCGCTGTGCCGACGCATACGGTACGGATGCTGGCGGTGACCGCCTGCATGACGTCATAGATGGACAGTCCCGCCGCGACAGAGCCGCCCGGGCTGTTGATATAAAGCGTAATTTCAGAGGCAGGGTCCTCCGCGTCCAGGTGCAGGATTTGGCTGATAACCGCATCGGCCAGCTCACTGTTAATCTCGCCAGAAATCCATATCTCCCGCCGTTGGAACATCATGTCCGCGATGGGGATGCGGGCCGTCCCCTCGCTGGTCTCACGGATAATCGCCGGAATATAGTAATTCATTTGTCGCTTACCTCCATATATTCGATTGCCGCAAACGGCTCCACAAGAAGCCGAAACAGAAGCGTTGTCTTTTCCTCCGGCGGCAGGGTGTCCGCCGCTACCACCATGTTGCGGACGGACTTCCCGTCATCCTCTCCCTCATAGGGCTTGATGTGCGTTGCATAGACTTCCGCGTAATGCTCCTCCCGCCCGGTCATTTGGCCGACCAGGCCCAAAAAGTCTTCAACATACAGGCCCATGGCGACAGGGAGCCCCATGCTCCGGGCCCCCGCACCCTGTATCCGCTTCGCAAGCGGGGTTTGCTGCACCTTATCCATGCGCCGCCCTCCTTTTTTGTATCTGCTCCCACGCGGTCAGCACCGGCGCGGCCAGCAGCTGCGTAGCCTCCGCGCCCCGCGAATTGTCCCTGTATAACAAATCAAACAGCATCATCGCCACGGTCTGATAGGGCGGATTGTCCTCCGGCGTAAACCGCATGAGCTCGCAAAACCGCTCCAGCTCCGCCGTACAGCCGGCGAAGTATGCACGGATGGACATTTTACCCCACTGCCGTATCAGGCTGGGCAAGTATTCCGGTTGCGCTGTTCGGCCATCCTGGGCCATCTCGATGCGCTCGGATAGTGGTACTCGCGTCACTTCCATGCCTCTCGCCCCCCCTCAATACCACACATCACGACAGGGATAAAACTCGACCTCTATATCGGGCCGCATGGGGTCGCAGGGCTCTCCCGTGTCAGTGATGGTGTAGAGGCAGGGCGCATAATCGCTCCGGGGCTCTATGTCTACCCAGATACGCCCATTTTCGTCCCGGTAGAGGGGACGGCTCCAGCTGTCGCGCCCCACATGGGTCAATGTCTTTTTCTTCATGCTGTATACTCTCCTTTCGTACCCCATACCAGCTTGTCACCCCACCCAGACTTGTCCAGTCGGTGGGAGTGCTCGCACCCTGCCACCATGTAGTTGTCAGGCACCTCCGGCGGGATGGGGCGTTCTTGGGTGCTGGCTGGCACATCAAACAGACTGATTTGTACCTGTCCCGCCTGCCTCTCGTGCAGCAGGCCATAATAGTAGATAATGTGGTTGCGTATCAGGTTCAAGTTGACCCCATCCGGCCAAAAGGGGTCGGAACACCCATTCTGGGCAATTTTGTCCCACGCCCTGAACCGCTCGTCGATGTTGGCTTGTATCTGCTCCACGGTCATTTTTTCTGGTGGTATGTATTTCTCCATGGTCTCCTCCCATCAGGCGGCGACGGCACGAATCAGCTCGTTCATACAGTCCACAAACCGCCGGGAAGCCTTGTCGCTCTTGCGCCCCCAGAATTGTAGATGGGAGCACCGGCCATCCGCAATCGTGGCAGCGGCCAGCTTGCTGGTAATCCACCCCTGGGTGCGGAGGGGCACGTCCACCTGATACTGCCTCATTAAATATAAAAAGATGGAGCACGCGCTGGAATCATGCCGGCTCCGATAAAACTCTACTGTATCGTTGCGGAGTACGCCGCCCTCCCGGATGATGCGAATGGCGTCCTGCACCTGCTGCTCGGCCAGCTGGTTGCGCTCCCGGCAATACGCGCGGTCCTCCGCGTCAGCTTTGGCTTTCCGTTCCTGCTCCTTTTCGCGGCACTTAACTTTATATATTGTGGATAGTTCTCGGCATTTCGGGAGTTCGTCCAGCACCAGCGCCCCGATGTAGTCGGGGAAGGTCTCACCACCGCTCTCCTTGGACGCCAGATAAGTTGATACATGGCCGTCCAGAATGGCCTTGATGTAATCGGCCTGACAGGCCGGGTCGCGCCCGAACTCCTGTATTTTCTGCCCCTCCACGGCCAGCGCCTCCAGAACAGCTTCGTCGCCCCCGGACCGGCGCAGGCCGTCGAAATATTGCTCCCGCTTGTCCTCGCCCCCGTACAGGGCCGCGACCATGGCCTTGTAGCCACAACGGTCAATCAAGTAGTAATCAGTGGTGCGGAGCGTAGCAAGATACCCATGCAGCTCCACATAGAGGATATAGTCGTCCCCCTTCCCCTGGGGATACTGCCGGTCCGGCTTGCCGTCACGCCGCCAGAGCCGGTAGGTGTCTGTCCCGTTGGACACTTCGCGTACCAATACAGCCCGCATCTTTTTTCCAGCGGCATTGTAGTTGTCTCGGTAAAACAGCGGGGTCATCAGCTTAGCGTTTGCCATCGTGTTATCTCCTTCCATATTTTTACGTTACCATAGATACAGTCATCATTGACTATTAGCAAAACTATGTATATAATTGTGATAAAGGGGGTGGCAGTTATGCCGAACATCAGGCCCGTGTCTGACCTGAGAAATCATTTTACAGAAATCACCCATGATGTGCAGGCCAGCAAGGAGCCCGTATTTCTGACCAAAAACGGCGTGGGCTCTCTGGTAGTCATGAGCATGGAGGCTTACGAGGACGGCTTGTATGAAAGCCGCGTCTACGATAAGCTGATAGAAGCCGAGCTTCAGGCTGCACAGACCAAGGAGCGCAGGACCCACACCGAGGTCATGGAAAACGCCCGCCGGCGGCTGGCCCGCTATGGAGATAGCGAGGATGTATAAAATCGTCTACCTCCCCCTGGCGGAAGAGGATATTCTGGATGCCGTGGACTATATCGCCGGGAAACTGGACGCCCCAAAGGCCGCACAGGATTTGCTGGACGAACTGGACGATACGGTGGAGCGTATCTCCAAGTACCCATACGCCCACGAGCTGTATCGGACGACTCGGCCCATGCGGGATGAGATTCGCAAGGTGCCGGTGAAAGGGTATGTCCTGTATTACGCGGTGCTGGAAGACACGGTGGAAATCCGGCGCTTTCTCCATGGCCGCAGGGACCGGCAGAATTTATCATTTTAATCCAGATTGCAGAGACGCCCGCACGGTTTGGCCCGTGCGGGCGCTCTTGTTATCCGGCCTTGGGCAACTCCTCGCCGTCGTCCATGTCCTCGTTGTCCCGCTTGTCCAGGTTGAGGGCGATGTTCAACTCGTCCAGCCGGGCGGACTTGGTGTGAAGCTCGTCCTCCTGCGGGAAGGGGCGGTTGACCTGCTCCTGGGCGGTGGCAAACTGCTGTTTGGCGTTCTCCAGCTCCTCACGGGCGGCGTCACGCTGTGCCTTGATGCCCGCAAGGGCATTGTCCAGACGGGCGATGTTACCGTAGAGGTCTGTACCGAGAGAGACCGTGTAGCTCATCTTGTTGGACAGGGTGACCCGGTACTCCCGGGAGATGCTGTCAAACCGCATCACCATCCCAAAGCCCCGATACGCTCCCAGCGGGATAGGGTCGGGGCTGGTCATGGCCTGACAGGCTTCCAGGATGGCGGAACCCGCCGCCTTTTTGGTGGTGTAGCCCTTGTTCTCGATAACCATGGGGGAGAAGCCATCCGCATCCGGGCAGGTATTTTCCGCAAGATGGGCCATGTCGGCCTCATAGCCGGCGATGCTCTGTTCGTGCTGACGGATTTCCTGGGGCAGATATTTGGCGATTTTATCTTCCAAGGCATACTTCTGACTGAGGAAGTTGGCTTTCAAGAGCCGCAGCCGCTGTACGTCAATATCCAGGTCCATGCGTTCCTTGATGAGGGGATTGCCGGTACAGAGGGCCTTGATTTCCGCGTAGCTGAGAGCGGTTTCATCAATATCCTCGGCGGAGCGCACCGGGCTCTTGCTGGTCATAATCTGCCCAATGAACTTCTGCTTGCCTTCCACCATCTGGTACAAGTACGAATCAAAGGTGTTCTCGGTCACATAGGTGTAAATGTCCACTTCGGAATTCTGGTTGCCCTGGCGGATGATGCGGCCCTCCCGTTGCTGAAGGTCAGCGGGACGCCACGGGCAGTCCAGATGGTGCAGGGCGATGAGCTTCTGCTGGACGTTAGTGCCCGCGCCCATTTTCTGGGTGGAGCCAATCAGTACGCGCACCTGACCGGAACGCACTTTGCCGAACAGCTCCTTTTTCTGTGCCTCGGTCTTGGCGTTGTGGATGTAGGCGATTTCACCGGCAGGGATACCCATGGTGAGCAATTCATCGTGGAGCGCGTCATAGACGTTGAACTGGCCGTTGTTCTTGGGCGTGGACAGGTCACAAAACACCATCTGCGTGGAGTGGTTCGCCGCCGTGCGCTGCCAGATGGCATAGACATTCTCCGCGCAGGCATTGACTTTGCCCGTCTCGCTGGCGGGGAGCATGGGGTTCATGAGCCGCTGGTCCAGCGCCAGCTTGCGCCCGTCGTTGGTGATGCGCAGCATGTTATCTACGCTGGGGTCCACCATCTTATTGCGGACTTTCTCGGCCCGCTTGGACAGTGCCGCCACCATCTGTTTCTGGTGCTCGGACGGCTTCAGGACGATATTGTGGTAGTTGGCCTTGGGAACAGGCAGATTCAGCATGTCCGCCGTCTGGATGTCCGCGACCTCTTTGAACATGGCCATGAGCTCCGGGAGATTATAGAACCGGGAGAACCGGGTCTTGGCCCGGTAGCCGGTGCCCTCCGGGGCCAGCTCGATGGCGGTCACGGTCTCGCCGAACGTAGACGCCCACGAATCGAAGTGCAGCAGCCCATGCTCCTCCAGCGTGTGATACTGGAGATACTTCTGCATGGTGTACATCTCCACCATGGTGTTGGAGATAGGCGTGCCCGTGGCGAATACGATACCGCGCCCGCCGGTCAGCTCATCCAGGTAGCGGCACTTCATAAACAAATCGCTGGACTTCTGCGCCTCGGTCTGGCTGATGCCGCCCACGTTGCGCATCTTGCTGAATGCCGCGAGATTTTTGTAGTAGTGGGCCTCGTCGATAAATAGCCGGTCTACGCCCAGCTCCTCAAAGGTCACCACATCGTCCTTGCGGCTCTGGTCGTTGAGTTTTGCCAGCTTGGCCTCAATAGATTTCCGTGAACGCTCCAGCTGCTTGATGCTGAACCGCTCCCCGTGGTTGGCTTTCAGCTCGGCCAAACCGTCCATAATGTCCCGCTCTTGCCGCTCCAGAATGGCACGCTGGCGCTCCACACTCATGGGGATTTTCTCAAACTGGCTGTGCCCGATGATGATGGCGTCGTAGTCGCCGGTGGCGATGCGCCCGCAGAACCGCTTGCGGTTTCGTGTTTCAAAGTCCTTCTTGGTCGCCACCAGGATGTTGGCGGCGGGATAGAGCTGCAAAAACTCCGTGGCCCACTGTTCTGTTAAATGGTTGGGCACCACATAGAGGGATTTCTGGCACAGGCCCAGACGCTTGCTCTCCATGCCGGCGGCGACCATCTCGTAGGTCTTGCCCGCTCCCACCACATGGGCCAGTAGGGTGTTGCCGCCATAGAGGATATGGGCGATGGCGTTGACCTGATGGGGTCTGAGCTGGATGGCCGGGTTCATGCCCACGAAATTGAGATGGCTCCCGTCGTACTCCCGGGGGCGAATAGAGTTGAACTTCTCGTTGTAGAGCTTGCACAGCCGGTCCCGGCGGCGCTGGTCTTTCCAAATCCAGTCCTGGAACGCCTGCTTGATGAGCTCCTGCTTGCCCTGGGCGATGGCGGTCTCTTTCTTGTTGAGCACGGGAACCTTGTTGCCGTGCTCATCTTCAATGTAATCAAAAACACGGACAGCACGGAGGTTTAGGGTCTCCTCCAGGATTTTGTATCCGTTGACACGCCCGGTGCCGTAAGTGCTGTTGGCGTTGACGCTGCCCCGGTCCCGGCTTTTGCCCTCGACCTGCCACTCGCCCGTGTATGTGGAATAGTGGATACAGATGCTGGAGCGCATATACCGGGGCGTGCCCAGCAACTCGTACATGAATTGCTCCACCACATCCACAGGAAGCCATGTGGCCCCCAGACGGACGGAGATTTCCGCGGCGGTTAAGTCCACCGGCTGCACAGCCTCCAGCGCCTGCACGTTGACGGTGTAATCGTCTGGATGCATCTCGGCGCTGCGCTTGGCCACGGCCAGCTTCTCCCGGACATTGCCGGACAGGTACTCGTCGGCGGGGAGATACTTGGCCTGACCGTCATCATCGCTGATGTGGAGCGGATTTAAGAAGATGACGCCACTCAGGTCAGCGTAAATCTCATCTTCCGTTTTGCCGGTAAGCTCGGTCATGTAGGCCATATCGACTTTGGCCTTTTCGCCCAGCGACAGGGCCAGGGCCTCGGACGCCGTGTCCACATGGGTCACGGTGACATGCCGCTTGATGGTACGTTTCGAGAACATGTCCGCCTTGCGGATAAACTTGCCCTCATCGTCCAGCACTTCCAGGGAGGACAACAGGAAGTACGAACTGTCCGCGCGGAACGCGGTGTTGTTGGCGCGGGCGGTGATGCGCCCATACTGCCGCACAAAGGCGTCATACCGGGAGTTGAGTTTCCGCTGTTCTGCCACAATGTCCTCGTCTGGGTAGTCCTCGGTCTGATACTCGATGAGCGTCCGCACACAGTCCCGGAGCCCAATCAATCCCTTGATGCGGCCTTCCGCCGTACCGGACACCCGGACGGGGGTCATGCAGCTATTCTCCCGGTAGTACACCTTGCCGTCCACGACGGTATAACTGTAATTGCGCACGGCGGGGTCGGCAGGGATAGAATCGTCCGCCTCCGCGTCCTCCACGTCGGCGGGGGCCGCTTCGGTATAGACCCCCTGGATGTTCTGGATGGCGGCGGCAAGCTGATTTTCCAAACTGGCCCCTTCCATGGGCGCCACCGTGAAGTCCTGCCTGCCGTACTGGGTGTTTTCCGAGGTCTGCACACCCAGCACCATCTCCGGGTGGTCGGAAAAATAGCGGTTGATGGCAAAGCCGTTGGCGCTCTCCCCCAGCTGTACCCATGCAGGTTCGGACAGGTCGATATGGTCCCGCTTTTGCAGGAACAGGATGTCTGTCACGACTTCCGTGCCGGCGTTGGCCTTGAAGGCGTTGTTGGGGAGCCGGATGGCCCCCAGCAGCTCCGCCCGCTGGGCCAGATACTTGCGGACCGCGGTATCCTTGCTGTCCATGGTGTAGCGGCTGGTGACAAAAGCCACGATGCCGCCGGGGCGCACCAAATCCAGAGATTTTGCGAAGAAGTAGTTGTGAATCGAGAATCCCAGCCGGTTATACGCCTTATCGTTGACTTGATAGCTGCCAAAGGGCACGTTGCCCACGGCCACGTCGAAGAAATCTTTCGGGAAGCTGACCTTTTCATAGCCCTGGACGGTGACACTGGCGTTCTGGTAGAGCTGTTGGGCGATGCGCCCGGTGATGCTGTCCAGCTCCACGCCGTACAGCTTGCTGTCGGCCATGGTTTCCGGCAGACAGCCAAAGAAGTTGCCCACGCCGCAGGACGGCTCCAGGATGTTGCCGGACTGGAAGCCCATGTTGGAGAGGGTATCATAGATGGCCCGGATGACAACCGGGGTGGTGTAATGGGCATTGAGGGTGGACGCCCGCGCCGCCGCATACTCGTCCTCGGTCAACAGGGCTTTCAGCTCCCCGTACTTGCTGTGGCGCTCGTCAAAGCAGTCCGCAAGCCCGCCCCAGCCCACGTACTGGGCCAAAATCTCCTGCTCCTCCGGGGCAGCAAAGCGGTCCTCCGCCTCCAGCCTTTTCAAAAGGCGGATGGCCTTGACGTTGCGGTTGAATTTCTCTCCAGGGGTGCCCACGCCCAAGGCATCGTCATGAATGCGGTAGTTGTGGCGCTGCTCCGCGGGGACTTCCGGATGCAGGACAGTCGGGGACACTTTGCTGCTGTGTCTGCGTACTGCCGGGGGTGGGGCAAGCTGGACGGTGGGGGCCTGTTCCGGCTCCGGGGCAGCCTCCGGTTCCGCCTGCTCCGGGGTGCTGGTCTGCTCTGTGACCTCCGGCGTATCCACATGGGCCGTGAACAGATGGCTGTTTAACGGGTTTTCGGCCAGTTTGGCGTCAAACTCGCTCCGGGACATGACCTCATTGAATAATGGGCAGTCCGGGTCATACAGGGTCACGTTCTCGCCGCCGTAGGCCAGCAGCTCATATTCTTTTTCGCCGATGTAGACCGTGGACCCCAAAGGGATATGGTGCGCGGGCTCTGGTGCAACTTGGGTTGATACCTCGGGGGCCTCGGGTGTCTCCGATTCCGTGGGTGTTCCTGCTTCAGCCGGGGACGTTGCCTCCGGCACCGCCTGCATACTGCTCTCCGGCGCTTTGGTCTCCAAGACACCTGAAACGGAGACCTGTTCGGCCTCCGTTTCGGGTTTGGTATCAGATTGTACGGTGGCCGCCGGGGGGCTCTCCGGTCTTTGCCTCGGCGGCGTTGGCCGGCGGGCTGGGACAGACGGCTTTCTCCGGGGCTGTCGCTGTCGCGTCAGGCTCCGGGCCAGCTTGCCCAGCTCCAGCAGCAGGGCGCGGGAGATGTTGCTGGTGGCGTTGCCCAAGACGGTCACGGTAGGTAATGTGGAAAAATCATAAATCTTCTCAAAGTCCACGTCGTCGTAGTACAGACCGGAGTCAATACCGCAGCGGGTCAGGACGGTGTAGCCGACACTGGCCTCCAGCGGCAGCCTGAGCCACATGGACAGATTCAGGCTGTCCAGCTCCTCCAGCAGGCTTCCGGCTTTGACCTGCTCCAGCCGTTCCAGGTAATAGGAAAGCTGGTCTTTTACTGCCAATTCGCAGATTTTTGTGATTTTCTCTGTAAAGTCCAGGCCGGTGATGCCGGCATCCGGGTACATTCGCTCCAGCTCTGCCGACACCGCCTCATGCTGGTCCGGCCGGATGGTCCACAGGCGCAGTGTCCGCCCGCTGCCGTCCCGGGACAGGTGGGTATCCGATACGTCAAAGACGTAGCGGAGCCGGGGCCTGCGTCTGCTGGTATCAATCAGGGCAATACCGTGTGCGCCCCGGTTGACCCAGCGGCCCATCTTCTCATTCCAGAGGGGCAGTTCCGCGCAGGCCGTCGCGTCCGGGCGCTGACCGTAGATGAGGAGCTGGTCAGAAAAACTGTACTTGTAGACGCGGGCGGCGGTATTGAGATACTGCCGCCACGCGCCGCGGCGGGTGGTCAGGTCGGAGGTAAGTTTATCGGACAGGCCGATGACCGCTTGCAACGTGGTTGCCATAAGGGTACTCCTTTCTTGCTCCGGCCTGACCCGCTCGCGCGGCTTGCCGGTTATTTAGTTTTGATTAGAATATTGTCAATAGGCTCAAAGCCAAAGCTGTCCGTATAGTAGGCATGGGCCTCCCCGTCCTGGTGGAGCACCACAATATCACTCATGGACATAGACCTCATCCGACGCCCGAAGGGGCGCGTGTCCTGGTTATGACGGGCGAAAAGAGTTTCGAGGCTGGTGCCCTTGCCAAGCATCCCGGCATAGACGCGGGTGTAGTCGGCCATGGAGATACGGCCTTTTGCCTCCTCGTACTCTCGGAAACAGTAGTCCGCGTGCAAATCTGCCTGATAGACCTCGTAGTAGTCCGCTACGCCTCCCTCCGGGGCATAGATGCTGCCGTTGCGCTCCATAAGTCCGGCAAACTCCAGCAGATGATAGACGGAGCTGCCGATTTTGGCATGGGTATCGTCGATGTACGTACAGGGGTGCGTGACGGTGGAGCCGTCGAAGTGGGTCACGACGATGCTGGCGTTGTCCGGGAGCGTGAAGATTTCGTGGTAGGCGCTGTCTACAAAGCGGATGCGGTAGTCGCCATTGGTATTAGGATTGGTCGCTGTTTCACCAGGTTTATCAATGCTTTTCATCAGATAATTCAGCCCTTCCTTTTTTTGCTGATTCGTTTTATAATAGTTATTGTCGAAATGATTTTGGAGAAAGGTGGGATTTTGCTATGTCTTCTGGAAAACCTGTATTAAAACGATGCACCGACACTATTGATATGGCCCCTCTATATGAAGCTGTCATGAACCGCACGAAGATAAACGGGAAAAATGTGTCAGTACATATCAACATTTATGAGCGCCTTCCCGTTGACAAACGCCTTGTTCATGGCAAATGTAGCAATCTTTTCGATGCTTATGAAATAATTCTTCTGGAGAAAGATAGTCCAAGCAGTATGCTTAAACAAGTTTCGGCCGCGATGGAAAGAAGGTATCTTATCCAACTGCCGCAGGTAAATATAAGTTTCTCTGATTCAAACCTTAAGCAGGACCAATCCACAAGGTCGAAAATTAACGGTGCCTATATCTACCTCCTGCAAAAGACTCTTTTAGACGTATGCAAAATACTGCGTCTTAATAATTGCCCTCAAATCTGGTTTTTTCCGGATTATTTTTCTGCTGGAACAAGTGAGACCGATGATGATAACAATGCCATCTCACTCATTCTCAACCCAAACTATAATGCGTTATTTATGCTTCTCCACGAAATAAGGCATGTATGGCAGAAGAAATATCACCCAGAAGTACTTGATAATTATATTGATTTGGAAACATGCTGGGAAAAATTCGGTCGGAAAAATACGTACTATGGTTCTCAAATTGCAGAATTCGATGCCGATGCATTTGCCCATGCCTACTATAGGCTTTTAGTTCCTAGCTACCGTCTCCAGCAATTAGAGTTTTCTCCTCTGAACTCGGGGCTCAAGAAAGCAGTAAAATACTACTTTTCGACATCTAAGCAGGGAATGCCCGACTTTGACCGTCTTATTGATTACAAATCGCTGTATCCAGGCTTGATTCTTTAATAGCGATGTTAAGACCCGCCCTTATTCTGACGTATTCAGAACGGGGGCGGGTCGTCCTGTTTGCTCGCAGCGGAATGGTCCCCGTTGGCGATACTGCTCTCGGGGATGTCACTTTCGTCGTGGCCGTGGATATTGCCGTGGATGCGGCCATCCCGCCGCCAGTACAAAATGGGCGTGCCGTCCTCCAGCTCGAAATCCCTTGTATCATTTTCCGGGTCATCCAGCAGTGCGCACATCTTCTCCACAAGCTCATCATCTGTGTCTGTAAAATAGTAGTCGAATTTTCCACAAAAATAGGCAAAAATCTGCACTTATTATCCTCCTATCTGTCATTTTTCCACTTAAGCCATGCGAGATGTTGTTCTTTACTCAGGGGCTCCGGCTCCGGGGTGTTAATGTATTCCTGTGGACCGAAAATGACGATGCCGCGCTCCGGGAGCTCCCGCTGTGCGATGATTTTTGCGGGAATATTAGGCACCTTGCTGGGTAGCAGTACCGGGACAGGGCACAGCGGTCTTTGAGGATACCGCCATAAGCTGCGTTGAAGCGCAGGCCATTGATAACACTGTCGAACTCATCCTTAAATGCCTGTGTTTTCAGGTCTTTCCGGTAATCGTTCCACACGCTGAAAAAGCCTTTCCCGCTGCTCCCCATATCTGCACGGAGATACCCGATGCAGCCGGCCCGCTCCATGATTTCCTGCTGTTGAGAATAGGTAAAATCTCGCTCTGTGGGAGTGAGCGGTCTGATGGTCATATTCACTGCTTGTTTTCCCCCTTTTCGCGCTCCGCTACCTTGGCCTTGGCCCACTCCGGCAGCTTGTCCAGGTCAGCGATGCCCAGAATGTCGCCAATGTCCCAGCGGCTCTTTTCGCCGGAATAGAGCTCCTGGAAGAATACCGCACGGCCTCCCGCTCCGGGCTGACACCCGAACCCGCCGAGGGCATAGCCAAGCTGATAGTCTGCGGACCGATACTCCGGGGAAATATTGCTGGCCTTCACAATCACCAGTTTCCCCTCCAGGGATTCCTCCGGCTCCCGCCTGCGGCAGTGCTCCAGCGTCAGCATTGTGAACGGAAGATTGCGCTCTGCCCGCTGCTGTTTCACGGCCTCAATCTGCTGCTGGAGCCGTTGGGCAAAAAGCTCCACGATTTCCAGGTAATCGTCGCCGCCGATGGCCTCCGTAAAACGGGGAAAACCGAGGCTGAAATCCTGATAGCATATCAGGAAGGGCGTTTCATGGTCCTCCGGGTTGTGGCCCAGCACAAGGGTCCGGCCACCAATGCGAAGCTGATGGGTAATCTTGTAGTCGCCGGCCATGTCCGCCTCGAAGTCCTCTGCGGAGACCAGCACGGTGCCGCACTCATCACACTCGATGCAGACGTCATCCGGGTCCTCGCTGTCCCCATAGGTCACACATGAGATGTCGTGACCTACATGGGGTAATAGCTTTTGCGCCATCCAGTTGTTCACAACAAAACCTCCTTGTAAAATGGTTCAAGGGGCAGGCCACTCGGCCCGCCCCTTATCTTTTTAGATGGGCAGCTCTCCCTCATCGTCGTAGTCGTAGTTGTCCTCCTCGGGCGGCTCATTCTCGGCCTCGACGGCGGGACGGCTGTCGCCAAAGTAGACGCGGTTGGCCAGGATTTCCGTGGCGTAGTGGCGGATGCCGTCCCGGTCCGTCCAGGGCCGGATTTGCAGTCTGCCGTCAATGACGGCCATGCGGCCCTTGGCAAAGCGCCGCGCGATATTCTCGGCAACACTGCGCCACGCCACCACGTCGATGAAGTCGGTGTCATATTCGCCGTCCGCGTTCTTGACCTCCCGGTCGCAGGCGATGCGGATGGAGCAGACGGGTGTCCCCTTGGGGGTGTAGCGCAGCTCGGGGTTGGCCACCAGACGGCCCATGATGGTAATTCGATTCAGCATGATAGATTTTCCTCCTTTTAATTTTTAGGCTGATTGTTGCTTCTGTTCTGGCGTTCGTTGTAGCAGCTGTCGCAGTACGGGCGATAGTAGCCGCCCACTGAGAGCCAGTTGGCGTCCGGCTGGCGGAGCAGCAGCCCGCACCCCTCGCAGCGGGTGTAGTGCTCATCGTAGCAGGTTTGACAGATTTCCACTGTATCGTCATCGTAGGTAGCGACCTCGCTCCGCGGCATCCGTGTGTGACAGCAGGCACAAACGAAAGTCTCTTCGGCCAAGCACCTTGAGCAAAGTAACTTGCCGAAAAAGTCCTCCATCTCCGAGGCCGGATACTCCTTGCCACAAAGCTCACAAAAGGCCGTTTCACTCTTCTTCTCGGGCACGGGACACCCCTCCTTCCAGTCAAAATTGCGGCCAAAATCGCTCACAATCTCAACCGGCGCACCCCTGGTGCGCAAAAAAAGACGGCCATCTCCGAAGAGATGACCGTTCCAGCTATATTCCATTTTATCCCACAAGAGCCATTCCGTGCTGATAGCACCACGAGAGTAGGTGCTCCATTTCCTTCCGTACATCAAGATTTATTTCTGGGTCAGCACTTCTGAACTTTTCAATTGATTTCAAAAATTCATCGAAAGGAAAATCAATCGCGATTAGATAGCGGCGCTCTTCTCCAGGGCGTGTCTTGGACAAAGTTGGGTCCACGACTTTCCCGGAGTCCATATCCAGGAAAAAGGCGTGCCGTATAAATAGTCCGCTGATGGATTCCACACCGCCATAGGCTACTCGCAGTTCAGAGTACAATGCCATTATATCTGTATCCAAAAGGAGCCGGACGATGTTATCATAGCACTCCTTCGGCTTTATGGCTTTTTGATATTTTTGGGCAAGGGCCAAACTGGCGGAAAGGTCCATAACAAAAAGTGGGTAATCCTTATCAACTTTCTGCGTCAGCAGATTTTCAAGGCTTGATTTTGGATTTCTCATCTCTTTTTCCCTTCGCGCTTTCTTCTTCCTTCCAGACACCGACATTGTTCAGATTCTTTTCAATCCAGAGTGCAATGTCGTTATAGCCACGGACACCGACTGGTAAGATAACCCGGTATTTTGCACCGATTTTGGGCTTTACCACGATGCACACTGGCTCCACCGTCGGGAGCGAATTTTTGTTTTCATAGACCCACTCAACCGCAGCACGTAAGCCCTGGAAGTTCTTGGTCGCACCAGGAATATCGACATAGCTGCTGCCATCAGTATCCAGTATCGAAACATGGCACGGGTCATTAATTTCAAATCCGTCAATGGAAAACATAAATAGTCCGTCATCTGTTTTCCAAATGTTTTGGGCTACGGGCGTCAAATTATCCATGTAATGTCTCTTGCTCATGACTGGCACCTCCTGTCTTTCAAATTATAACATCTTTAATTGGTTTCGTCACTTCTTTTGTGTCAGCTGGAACCGCGATTCTGTTATTTCCACCGACGCACCTCCGGGTGCGTAAGGAAGAACGGCCACCTCCGAAGAGATGGCCGTTCTTTTATTTCAACTCTTGACATTCCTCACCGAGGATTCTCGGTTCAACGACACATAGTCTCCCCGAGCGTAAATTGGGGCGTGTCCCGCCCTACTCTTTGAACACATTGGCTATGCCAGCTGGCGCAGCCCTTCTTTTAAGATGTTTTTTGCAGCGTTGATGTCTCTGTCATGGACCGTACCACACTCGGGGCACGTCCATTCCCGGACAGACAAATCTTTCGCTCCCGGCCATTTCGCGCCGCAGTTGGAACAGAGCTGAGAAGAGGGGAAATACGTACTGACTGGTACGACCTTTTTCCCATACCACTCTGCCTTGTATTGCAGTTGTCGCCTAAATTTCCCCCAGCTCACATCGGAAATGGCCTGTGCCCGTTGAGAATCTTTTACCATACTTTGTATATTCAATTCCTCAACGCAGATAATGTCGTTTTCCCGGATAAGTTGAGTGGTTAGTTTGTGGAGAAAATCATCCCGCTGGTTGTGAACATGCTCCCACTGTTTAGCATATCTGACCCGTACCTTATTACGGCGCTTGCTTCCTCTTGGTTTTCGAGAAAGCTGCCGTTTAAGCCTTTTTAGTTTTCTCTCACTCCTTTCTAAAAACTGAGGATTGTGATATTCAACACCATCCGAGGTAACTGCATACGTCTTGAGACCTACGTCAACGCCAATCGCCGCCCCGGTAGTAGGTAAATGGGGCAAAGGTACGCTTTTGCAAAGTAAGCTGACAAAATACTTTCCGCTGCCATTCCGTGATACGGTTGCCGAAAGAATATCTCCCTTGACCGTTTTGGATATACGACATTTTACAGGCCCTAACATCGGCAGCTTAACAGCACCATCTATGATTGCGACACTATTTCGCTGGTTAATACTTTTATAGCTTTGATGCCTGCCGCGCTTTGCTCTGAAGCGGGGGAATTTTGAATCACTTCCCTGCTTCTTTAATGACAAAAATTTTCGGACAGCTACTTTCATATCGCTAATCGCATTTTCTTGACAGTTCTGATTCGTCTCCTTCAGCCAAGGAACTTTCGCCCTCAATTCCTCTAAATTCCGTGATGGTATATTTACATGGATGTATCCAGTTGTCTCATATTGCTTTTTCAATTCTCCAAGGAAATGGTTATACACATACCGGCAACTTCCAAAAATACGAATTATCCGTTCTTCCTGCTCTTTATTCGGATAGAGACGAAATTTATATGCTCGGTACTCCATACTATCACCGTTTTGATTATATCATCAGTCTCCAATATTAGCAAGTTTTCCTATAGGTCTGGCACAAGGTCCAGCAATATAAACCAGAAACGTATCGGCTGACATGTGCCGACAAGTACAGACTATCCATGCCCCCTCTCCAGACTGTAAACGGGGTGAATTGCCCCGAAGGGGCAAGAGGGGCGCAGCCCCTATGAGGACGGGCAATCCAATCTGGCGGCCCGAGCCGCCTGATGCGCCGGCACACCCTGGAGCGTCCGTTAGTCGCCGCTGCGGCGTGGGCGCGAGGCGCTGGCGCGGTTCCGGTTTGCACCGGAGAAATCCAGACAATAAAAGAATAGACCCCGGAGCAGGAGATGCATCAGCATTCTCCGCTCCGGGGTCTGTTTTGTATTCATCGGGCCATCAGCCGGATTTTGTCTACTTTCCAGCGTTCATCAGAGCCTGCTTCGATGAAATCCGGGCCGTAATGCTGGTTCAGGTAGATGGTTCGGATGGCCACTTCCTGACCGGCACGGCATTTTGCTTCGTAAGACGTGCGCGGGGAACGCAGGATGCCGAGGGTCTTGTTCAGCAAATCACGGAACTGGTTCATGACCTCGGCCCGGATAGCGGGATTCTGGTAGAGATTGTTTACTTCAATCAGAATATCCATGTCTTCTTCGTCAAGATATTCAAATGCCGCGTGAACGGCTTCGGGCGTGTTGAGCCGGGCAATCTCGTCAGGCGTCAGCGTGTACGTTTCCTGGATGGCCTTGTTGTGGTCTTTATATTTTCTGACATTGACGTCGGTGAGGCCAGGCATGAATAAGTCATACATGACGTATTCGTCATCAGAAAGAAATCGAATGATGTGATGTTCCTCTGTGTGCGCGATAACGCCGTATGTCATAGTGATACACCCTTTCTATTGAATTTCGAGTATCTGCCGGCGCGTGGGTAATACGCGCATATGACTGGACAGGGAGGCCAAACACTGGAGCGTGTAAACCGGCACGGGGTCTGTCGGAGCGCCCGATGCACCATGGTGTCTTTTCTTGCTCCGGGGTTCTGTGTCGAGGTCGATATTGCACACACTTTCCCGTTCCAGCATTTCCGTTGCATATTTATATATATTAAAACTACAATTAAAAAGCCCATGGATATTAAAACTATAATTAAATGGGCGTTATAATTGCCGTGAAATCGCAATTATAAATATAGTTTAATTTGCTCCAAAAAGTTACGAAATTCCGGGCTAATTGAGAAAATTTGCTTGCTTTTTGCGTGGGAATTGATTATAATGGGAACATGTGAGACGGGCGTTTTGCGCTGTTTTGATGCCCGTCATGAAGCGAGTATGTGGAGCGAATGGTTATGCACATATGAATGTCGCCGGCGACACGCCGCGGACACGCCAATAGGACCCTTGAAAAAGAAATCCCCCGCCCCGGGAATACCGGAACAAGGGATGCGGCGGGGGTGTGGTGCCCCGGAATGCGGGGCAGGAGACGTGCTGAAGGCGCCTGCGCTGTCAACGCCGGCGTTGTTGTTGTTGAAATTCATAAGCCACGAGCGTGATGCCCGCAACAGCATAGATAGTCGGTCTTAGTAATTGTCAATCCGACTGTTGGTATGTCATTTCAATTCATAAGCCGCACTAGATAAGCCGCATGGTTTTCCCCGGCGGCCGGCATGAGCCGGGCGCGATAAGGGGATGCAACAAGATACATAATGAGGTGAGAATCATGATGAGGTTATTTTCAGGATAAAGAAGTCCCCGCTCCGGGGTATCCGGAGCGGGGGATGGTGCAACAGGGTTTGATTTAGTAGTCGAGGCAACCGGCCTCAATCCAACCCATGTTGTACAGCATCTGGGACAACTGGGCACGGGTCAAATTGTTGTAGGGGCCGAAGGAACCTGCGGAGTCGTAGCCGGAGACCATGCCGAGGTTGTAGGCACGGCAGATAGCCTGCTCACAAGTGGCAACGGTACGGTCATGCACGCTGGCATACTTGGCAGGGTTGTTGATGTTCAGCAGGTCGGACATTTCTTTCCAGTTTTCCTCAATCCACTGATGGATTTTATCAGCGTCGGGGAGTTCATCTACGGAAGCGATATAGTCGGTATTGCGGCCTGCAGCAAGACTGGCTCTCCAGTTGTCGTAGACGCCCTGCCACATGGAGCCAAAGCGTCCACTTTCGGAGAGGTTGTAAACCAGACCGCCGGAAACACCGGATTTGTTGACCAAAGAGGTTTCATATTCACTCAGGCTTGTGCTACCACCTGTGACCATGTCTTCGGACAGCAGAATGACTGCATATGCACGAGAGGCAAATGCTTTATTACCGCTTGCGGAGACAGGATAGTCTGCGTCGTGAATACGGGTGCGGATGATGTCCAACTGTTCTTTCGTGAGTGTGTCATTCGGGCCAAACAGGTGATTACCGTAACCAGCGAGAAGCCCACCTTCGGTCATTGTCATGATGGGATGGTAAGCCCACATTGTGCTGGGAACATCGGTGTAGTAGGTGTCGTAACTTGCGGACGGGGTTCCGGGAGTGAAGACTTTTTCCACTTCGCCCCAATTCTTGCTGGAAGTGCTGGGATTACCAGAGTTTCCGGAGTTGTTGGGAGCCTGCGAAGGACGGTTTACAGTGCCGGAATTGCTGGAAGTACCAGTGTTGCTGGAACTGGAGCCAATAGTCTCGGGAGTGCCGTCTGTGGTGTCCACATGCACAAGCAACTTGTAGGAATCCGTGGAGCCACCGGCATACTGGTAGATGTCGAGCACGATGCCGGCAGGGACGGTGAT
>OLSX01001048.1_pt1 | contig 27213 bp, 28 predicted proteins | sample 1673141 | NCBI WGS metagenome assembly OLSX01 (sample SAMEA3136759, study PRJEB25190) | human gut metagenome | biome: human gut; feature: human-associated habitat; material: faeces | place: Austria | collected 2013
GCTGCTGCTGGACGTCACCCCCCTGTCCCTGGGCATTGAGACCATGGGCGGCGTGTGCACCAAGCTGATCGACCGCAACACCACCATCCCTGTGAAGAAGAGCCAGATCTTCTCCACTGCTGCGGATAACCAGACCTCTGTGGAGGTCAACGTCCTTCAGGGCGAGCGTGAAATGGCTGCTGCCAACAAGTCCCTGGGCCGCTTCCATCTGGACGGCATCGCTCCCGCCCGCCGTGGCGTGCCTCAGATCGAGGTCACCTTCGATATCGACGCCAACGGCATCGTGAATGTCTCCGCCAAGGATCTGGGCACCGGTACCGAGCAGCATATCACCATCACCTCCTCCTCCAACATGAGCAAGGACGATATTGAGAAGGCTGTCAAGGAAGCCGAGCAGTATGCCGCTCAGGACAAGAAGATGAAAGAGGACGTGGAGACCCGCAACCAGGCCGATCAGATGGTCTATCAGAGCGAAAAGACCCTGAATGAGATGGGCGACAAGATCCCCGCCGAGGATAAGAGCAAGGTCCAGGCCGGCATCGACAAGCTGAAGGAGGCCCTGAAGGGCACCGACACCGCCGCCATCAAGACCGCTACCGACGCCCTGACCCAGGACTTCTACGCTGTCAGCGAGAAGCTCTATCAGCAGGCCAACCCCCAGGGCGCTCAGGGCGGTGCCCAGGCCGGTCCCGACATGGGCGGCCAGCAGGCCGGCGGCGCGCAGGACGGTCAGTATTATGACGCCGACTACAAGGTCGTGGATGATGACGACCAGAACAAGAAGTAAAAAAGCTATACGGATCGGAACCGATGGGACGGGGATCATTCCCCGCCCCATTGGGGCCGTTTTGGAGCAAACTTAGAGATGAGAAATCCGGAACGGGGAAGCCGGTTCCTGATTCCTGATCCTTAAGTGATTCCTGAGAGGAGCAGCAAGTATGGCAGCAGAAAAACGTGATTATTACGAGGTCCTGGGCGTTGACAAGAGCGCATCCGAGGACGAGATCAAGCGCGCATATAAGAAGATGGCCCGGAAGTATCATCCGGACCTGAATCCTGACAATAAAGAGGCGGAGGAGAAGTTCAAGGAGGTCAACGAGGCCTATGAGGTTCTCTCTGACTCTGATAAAAAAGCCCGTTATGACCAGTTCGGCTTTGCGGGTGTGGACCCTAACTACGGAGCGGGGGCCGGCGGCGGTGCTTACGGTGCCGGCGGCTTCGACTTTGGCGATCTGGGGGATATTTTCGGCAGCTTCTTTGGCGGTGGCTTCGGCTCCGCTCAGCGCCGGAACCCCAATGCGCCCCAGCGGGGCGAGAGCATCCGCCTGAGTGTGACCATCAGCTTTGAGGAGGCGGCCTTCGGCTGCGAGAAAGAGGTCAGCGTGGACCGCTATGAGACCTGCGCGGTCTGTCACGGCTCCGGCTGTGCCGACGGCACCTCTCCTGAGGTCTGCCCGGACTGCCACGGCTCCGGTCAGGTGCAGGTGCGGCGGCAGACGCCCATGGGTGTGTTCGCCACCACCTCTCCCTGCGGCCGATGCGGCGGCAAGGGCCGCATCATCAAGACCCCCTGTACCGCTTGCCGGGGCAGCGGCTTAGAGCGCAAGCGCCGCACCATTCAGGCTAAGATCCCTGCAGGTATCGACAACGGCCAGACCATCTCCATCCGGGGTCAGGGTCACGCCGGAAAGAACGGCGGCCCGTCCGGCGATCTGCTCATCACCATTACCGTCCGGCCCCACGAGCTGTTCCGCCGGGAGGGTACCTCCGTCCTCTGTGAGGCGCCCATTACCTTTGCACAGGCAGTTCTGGGCGCGGAGCTGGAGATCCCCACCATTGACGGCAAGGTGAAGTATGACCTGCCGGAGGGCACTCAGTCCGGCACTACCTTCCGGTTGAAGGGCAAGGGTATTCCTGAGCTCAACGGCCGGGGCCGGGGTGACCAGTATGTGACTGTTTATATCGAAACGCCCCGGAACCTGAACCGGGAGCAGAAGGAAGCTTTGAAGAAGTTCGCGGAATCCGTAGGTGATAACAACTACGAGGAACGGAAGAAGTTCTTCAAGAAGTTTAAGAAGTGAGGCAAGGTATGTATCTGGCAGATTACCATACCCATACGCAATTTTCTCCCGACGCCCATGATCCCATGACGGTGATGGCTCAGGCCGCACTGGATGCCGGGATGGACGAGATCTGCTTTACGGATCATGTGGAGCCCCTGACCTGGGGGTCCAATGAACTGCGCCCGCCCTATGACTGGTCGGCGCTGACGGAGGATTTCGCCAACGTTCAGGCCGCGCTGGGGGACCGCATCCATCTGCGGCTGGGCATGGAGATGGGCGACGCGCAGAAGGCCCCGGCCCACATGAAAAAGCTGTTGGAGGACGCGCCGCAGTTTGATTTCATCATCGGCTCGGTGCACCTGCTGTCGGAGCGCTTCGGAAGCGATGACCTGTATCTCTACTCGCCCAAGAATCAGGCGGAGGCTCAGACCGCATTGGGAGATTATCTGGAAGAGGTTTTAGCGCTGGCAAAGCTGGGCGGCTTTACGGTTCTGGGCCATTTGACTCTGCCCCTGCGGTATTTCAATGAGATGCGGGGGCTTCATACCAGCTTTGATCCCTATGAGGCTGAGATCCGGGAAATTTTGAAAACTCTGATCGAAAACGGGCGAGGCATCGAGCTGAACGTCAACCGGGGCAATACGCCCTTGCCGGACGCCAAGTGGCTGCGGATCTACCGGGAGCTGGGCGGTGAGCTCATCACCCTGGGTACTGACGCCCACAGCCCGGAGCATGTGGGCCGCTTCATCCGGGAGCGGCAGACTTTGCTGAAAGAGTGCGGCTTTACCCGGTTCTGCACCTTTGAAAAGCAGATGCCTGTCTGGCACGCACTGTAATAAAGAATTGATTTTTGTCGGAGGGCGGTGTATACTGACCCTGCATCATCCGAAAAAACGATTATTTGGAGGAAATGACTATGAAAATCGCATTGGGCTGTGACCACGGCGGCTATGAGCTGAAGCAATTTATCATGAAGACCTTGGAAAAGCTGGGCTATGAGTATGAGGATTTCGGCTGCTACTCTCTGGAGAGCTGCGATTATCCCGATTTCGGCGCTGCCGCTGCCCGTGCTGTGGCTGAGGGCAAGTGCGACCGCGGTATCGTGATCTGCACCACCGGCATCGGCATTTCCATCGCCGCCAACAAGATCAAGGGTATCCGCTGCGCCCACTGTGCCGACTGCCTGGAGGCAGAGATGACCCGCCGCCACAATGATGCCAACATGATGGCCATCGGCGCGGGCTTTACCGGCAAGAACATGGCAGAGCGCATGGTGGAGGTGTTCCTGACCACCGAGTTTGAGGGCGGCCGCCATGAGCGCCGGGTCAACAAGATGATGGCCCTGGAACAGGAATAACAGACCGAAAAGCAGAAACGGGGTGAGGCGGCATGGCATCAGGCACCAGAGGATACAGCAGCTATCGCGGGAGAGGCCGGAAGGGAAAAATTTTCCTGGCCATCCTGCTGATCTGCATTATTCTGGGTTCCGTGGGCTTTATCATGGCCCGGGAGCACATGCGCTATGACGCCGACGGCAATCTCCACTTTGACCTGCCTTGGGACAAAGGGACTTCCGACCCTGTCGAAGCCCCCGGAGACCCGGATGTGGTGATCCGGGAACCAGAGCAGACCACTGTCAAAACACCGGTCCGGGGGACGCTGCTGGCGGCAAAGCCGCTGACAATGGAAGATCAGGAGACCGCTGAGACGCCGCTTTCCGAAGCCGCCGTAACGGCGGTGACGCTGAAGGACAGCGCCGGCCGGGTGTATTTTGACAGCAGCGCTGCCGTGACCGGCGCAGTCAGCGTGAAACCGGACACCGGGGAGGCGCTGAATGACCTGACGGCCCGGACAGACGTGACCGCTGCGGCCCGGATCGCCTGCTTCCACGATCCCAAGGCCGCCAACGCCGACGTGGAGGGCATGGGCCTGAAAAACACCGGCGGTTATATCTTCTATGACGGCAACAACAGCCAGTGGCTGGACCCCGGCCATGAAAAGGCCCGGACGTATCTGCTGAATATCATCCGGGAAGCTGCGGAGCAGGGGTTCCGAGAGATCATTTTGACGGATGTCAGCTATCCCACCGCAGGCAAGCTGGACAAGATCGACTTTTCCAACGCCATGACCGCCGGGAACACGGCAGAGGCGGGACGGCAGGCACAGATCGAGGGCTTCCTCCGGGAGGTGCGGGATGCACTGCCGAAGAATGTGATCCTTTCACTGGAGCTGCCTGCGGAGACCGTTCTCGCCGGGACGAACAGTGACGCCGGGCAGGAACTCGGCGCCTTGGCGCCGCTGGTGGACCGCATCTATGCGGAGACCACCGAGGCGGAGGCCCCTGCATTGGAGACTGCTGTCAAGGCGGCGTCCGCTGCCTGCGGCTTTGTGCCGGAGTTGACGGAGCAGCCTGCCGAAGGTACGGAAAACTGGCTGCTGATCCAGAAGTAAATGAGCAAAAGGAACCCGCATTGTGAAAACAATGCGGGTTCCTTTTGCTTACAGCTCGCCGAGAAATTCCCCGTCCCGGTGGATTTTTACGGTGACGGGGGCAAACTGAGGGTACGCGGACAAAAATTCGTCGGTAAAGGCGAAGTCCTCCCACTGGTGCATGGGCAGAAACCGGCGGACCTCCATCAGATTCAAAAAATAGTTAGGCCCCAGATAGCCGTCCGTTTTCAGCCGGGAGTCTAACGGCAGCATGGCCAAATCGACGCGGCGGCCCCGGAGAGGTTCTGTGTACCGCTTGAAATTGGCCTCCATATTGCGGTTCCAAGCCAAGTCCTCTTCCGCCCAGTGCCACCAGTTCAGGTCTCCGGCGTGGAAAATGGACTGTCCGTTGACCGTCACCATCCACGCCACGCCCTCGTCGGTGGAGGGGAAGGTCTCCACGGTGACGCCGGGGAGAGGGGTAAAGGTGTCATGCTTGCCGCAGCGGCGGCATTTGGCGGCGGTCTCCGGTGAAAGCTGCCACTTTGTCAAATTGTGGGGCGTCAGGTGAAAGTCGCTGCCTAACAGGAATTGAATGTCCGCCTTGCAGTCCGCCAGTGCGAACACCGCCGGATTGAAATGGTCCTCGTGGCGGTGGCTGACGAACACCAGCAGCGGCTTGTCCGGCAGGGGCGGGAGAACGCCCTTCCACCAGTCGAACAGCAGGCAGACCTGATCCAGTTCGATGAAAAAACCGTCGTGGGCCAAAAATGTGACACGCATGTAAATTTTCTCCTTGATTCGCAAAAAGGGGGTGGGAAGCCGTCTCACCTTGTGGTAAGATTATAACATGAAACAAACAGATTCGACAACTGAAAATCTATTGCGGACGCTGCCGGAGCCGCTGTTGGGCTGGTACCGGGAAAACGCCCGGGACCTGCCCTGGCGGCACACGGAGGACCCTTACCGTATCTGGGTGTCGGAGATCATGCTCCAGCAGACCCGCGTGGCGGCGGTCTTAGGCTATTATGCCCGTTTTTTGGCGGTGTTCCCCACAGTGGAGGCGCTGGCGGAGACAGACGAGGAGCTGCTCATGAAGCTGTGGGAGGGCCTTGGCTATTACAGCCGGGCCAGAAACCTGCAAAAGGCGGCACGGGAGATCACGGCGCTGGGCGGCTTTCCGGACACCTATGACGGCCTGCTGGCCCTGCCGGGCGTCGGAGACTACACCGCCTCCGCCATTGCCGCCGCAGCCTTCGGACGGCGGGAACCGGCGGTGGACGGCAACGTGCTCCGGGTCATGACCCGGCTGACGGACTGCCACGATGACATTTCTGATCCGAAAACCAAGCGGGCTGTCCGGGCGGCGCTGGCGGAGGTCATGCCGGAGGAACCGGCGGACATCCGCATTTTCAATCAGGCCATGATGGAGCTGGGGGCCACAGTCTGTGGGCCCAATACCGCTCCCCGGTGCGATGACTGCCCCGTAAGCGGCCTGTGTCTGGGCCGACAGCGGGGAACAGCAGAGACCCTGCCGGTGAAAAAGACGAAAAAGGAGCGGCGGGTGGAGGAAAAAACCGTGCTCCTGCTGAAACGAGACGGAAAGATCGCCCTGCGGAAGCGGCCTAAAACCGGCCTGCTGGCGGGACTTTGGGAGTTTCCCAATGTGGAGGGCACTCTGGATGAAACAGCCGCCGGTGCGGCGGTGGAGGCCATGGGCCTGTCGGTGATCGACTGGCAGAGCCGCCTGACGGCCAAGCACATCTTCACCCATGTGGAGTGGCATATGACCGGCTACGCGCTGACCGTCCGGGGCGACGGCCCTGCGGAACTGGAATGGGTGGATGCGGCAGGCCTTGCGGCGCGCTCTGTGCCGTCGGCGTTTGCCCGGTATTATGAAGAAGCAAAGCGTGAATTGGAGATGAAGTAAAATGGGATTCTTGCTGGGACTGCCTTTGAAGCTGTTGGCGCTGGTCTTTGGCCTGCTCCGGGTGCTGATCCCTGTCTTGCTGCTGATTTTGGTCGTTCGTTGGCTGTGGCGGAAATACGGCGGCCACAGGCGCTCGGAATCAGCAAAAAAAGACGAACCCCACTTCAAGGGACCGGTGTATACCGTGGATTACAAGGAAGTCAAGGACGATGACAGGCACAAGGAATGATCCTGCTTACCGCCCTGATGTTATAAGGAGAAATCATGCTGAAGGTTTTTAATGTCATCGGCGTTATTGTGCTGCTTTTGCTGCTGCGGAAGCTGATTTGGTGTCTGCGGTGGCTGTGGTGCTGGAAACATGACCGGGAGACCCCACCGCCCATCGGCTGGCTGCCCAGCCGGGACGGGGGCCGGTTTGACGCTCATGTGCAAAAGTTTGACGGGGAGGACTGACAATGGCTTTCTGGAAAAAGAGCGAGGACCCTTGGGACATCGACCCCGACGAGCGCAGGCTGGCTTCGGAACCGGCGGAAAAAGCCCCCGGTCTGTTGGATACCCTCCGGGGGGATTGGGACGCTATGCGGGCGGAATGGCAGGAGAAACGGGAAAAGTTGCGGCTGCCGCCGGAGAAGTGCCCCTGGTGCGGCGAGGACATGGAGCAGGGCTTCCTTATGAGCGGCAGGGGTGTTTTCTGGTACCGGGGCATCCCCACCGGAAAGGCGCGGTGGCTCAGTCCCGGAGGTGGAAATATCATGCGGGTGGACACAGAAGGCTTTTTGACTACCTACCACACGGCCTGGTACTGCCCGGACTGTAAAAAGATGACCATTGACGCAGCTGACCTGCAAACGGAGGCGGAGAGAAACCAGACGGCATTCCCCGTGGGAGCGGAGGAGACAGCATCGCAGAGCGATGAAGCAAAAGAGGGAGAATAAAAAAGATGGCACAGCTTTATTTCAAATACGGGGCCATGGGCTCCAGCAAAACGGCCAACGCTTTGATGGCCCGGTTCAACTATGAGGAGCGGGGCCAAAAGACCCTGCTGGTGAAGCCCCGGATGGACCAGCGGGACGGAGACCACATGGTCCATTCCCGTATCGGTCTGGAATACCCCTGCGTCTACTTCGACGAAATGCGGGCGCTGTCCGAGGACGAGTTGAAAGAAAACGCCTGCATCATCGTGGACGAGGCCCAATTCCTCTCCAAGGAGGAAGTGGACTATCTGGTGCATGTGGTGGACGATCTGGGGGTCCCCGTGATCTGCTACGGACTGCGGGCGGACTTCAAGGGAGAGCTGTTCCCCGGCAGCTACGAGCTGCTGGTGATGGCCGACAAGCTGGAGGAGGTCAAGACCATCTGCTGGTGCGGCAAAAAGGCTATGTTCAACGCCCGGTTCGACGAAAACGGCAAGGTTTTGAAGGAGGGCGCTCAGGTGGTCTTGGGGGCCAATGACAAATACATCGGCCTGTGCCGCCGCCACTGGCGGGCCGGGGATCTGGGCCCGGACTTCAACGGAAAGGGTACGGGAGACTGATGATCTGTAATCTCTGCCCCCGCCGCTGCGGTGTGGAGCGAACGCCGGACAAGGCGGGGGGCGTGTGCGCCATGCCCGCGTGGCCAGTGGCGGCACGGGCCATGCTGCACCAGTGGGAGGAGCCGTGTCTCGTGGGGGAACATGGCGCGGGCGCCGTGTTTTTCTCTGGGTGCAATCTCCGGTGCAAATTTTGTCAGAACGGCGTGATCTCTCAGGAAGGCTACGGCAAGCCCATCACCCCCCGGCGGCTCCGGGAGATTTTTGAGGAACTGGTGGAGCAGGGCGCGGCCTGCTTGGATTTAGTGACGCCCAGTCACTTCACGGACGCGGTGCTGGAGGCCTTGGGCGAGGAGCGCTGGCCGGTGCCGGTGGTTTGGAACTGCGGCGGGTATGAATCCGTGGAGACCCTGAAACGCTTGGAGAACCGGGTACAGGTGTACCTGCCGGACCTGAAATATGCCCTGACGGAGCCGGCCAAAGCGTATTCCGGTGCAGCGGATTACCCAGAGACGGCGAAAGCGGCCATTTTAGAGATGTTCCGCCAGACCGGGCCGTACAGAATGGAAAACGGCCAGCTGAGAAGCGGCGTTCTCATCCGGCATCTGGTGCTGCCGGGAGAATTGGAAAACACGAAGGCCGTCATCGACTGGGTGGCGGAGACCTTCCGCCCCGGCGAAGTGCTGTTCTCCCTTATGAGCCAGTACACGCCCCAGCCGGGGGCCGTGGGCAAGCTGGCCCGAAAGGTGACAAAGGCTGAGTACCGGGCGGCGGAACGGTACATGGCGGACTGCGGCATTGCCGACGGCTTCACTCAGGAGCGGACCTCCGCCAAGGAGGAGTATACCCCGGATTTCCATTTGCAGGGGATTTGAGAAGATAGGACGGACGGGCCAAAATTTAGGGGGCCATAATATGAAGGTAAAAAAGCTGATCATTGTCCTTGCGCCACTAGGGATTCTGTTCGTTGTAATATGTGCGGTAGTATCTTTGACAAGACCATATTTTCCACCAAGACCAAAGAATACAACTCTGGAATTTTGGATATGTGACGATGTGTCATCCGTTGACTGGAACGGACATGATGAAATAACCGGCTGGATGGGTGCGCGGGAGTTTTTGGGAAAAGATTACCACATGAGCACGCAGGGGGGGAAACCCAATGTGCGGGTGTCCTATCTTCTGACCGCTTGGCCGGACTATGCCGATGATGGACAATATGTTACAACAATAGAAATAACCGACCCGGCTGTATTTGTATATGGACTAACAGTAGAATCGGAGCCTACAGAATTTGAGCGGGTGATGATGTCTATGGGATATAAAGTCGAATTGGCAGATAATAGCATTCAAAGAGCCGTTAGGGATGGGTTTACCTTTTCCATTTGTCGTGGCGATACTCCGAAGCTTGTTATTTCCGCAGAGGTAAGTAACCGCGAAGAGATTTGCTTTTGACTGAAAACGTCCAGCTTGCTGGATTCCACATAAAGAGCGCCCCTGTATGACGCAGCCATACAGGGGCGCTTTCCTATACGTTTCAGATGCCCAGCAGGAAAGAGGCGAAGCGGAAGTAGATCAGCAGGGAGAGGGCATCCACGATGGTGGTGATGAAGGGAGAGGCCATCACCGCCGGGTCAAAGCCGATCTTTTTAGCCAGCAGCGGCAGCATACAGCCTACGATCTTGGCGGCGAACACGGTGCACACCAGCGTCAGGCAGATGACGGCGGCTACGGTGACGGTAATGGGATTGTGGAATACCATCCGGTCCAGCAGCATCAGCTTGGCGAAGTTGGCGCCGGCCAGAACGGTGCCGCACAGCAGCGCCACCCGGCACTCCTTCCAGACCACCTGGATCAGGTCGGAAAATTCGATCTCGCCCAGAGACAGGCCGCGGATCACCGTGACGCTGGCCTGAGAGCCGCAGTTGCCGCCGGTGTCCATCAGCATGGGAATATAGGCGGTGAGGATGGTGAAGGCGCTGAGGGCGTCCTCAAAGCTGGAGATGATCTGGCCGGTAAAGGTGGCGGAGACCATCAATAGCAGCAGCCACGGAATACGGGATTTGAAGGTGTCAAAGGCACTGGTGCGGAGGTAGGGCTTGTCCGTCGGCAGCATAGCCGCCATCTTTTCCATATCCTCCGTGGTCTCTTCCTGCAAAACGTCGATGGCGTCATCGACGGTGACGATACCCACCAGGCGATTTTCCGTGTCCACCACGGGGAGAGCCAGAAAGTCATACTTGCCTAAAGCGCGGGCGGTCTCCTCCTGGTCATCCAGGGTCTGGACGCAGATGTAGTTCCGCTCCATGATGTCCCCGATGATGTCATCCTCCTCCGCCAGCAGCAGAGTACGGATGGAGAGGACGCCGATGAGGTGCCGCCAGTCATCAATGACGTAGCAGACGTTGATGGTCTCCTTGTCCGGTCCGGTCCGGCGGATGCGCTTCAAGGCGTCCTCCACCGTCATGGTCTCCTTCAGATCCACAAACTCCGTGGTCATAATGGAGCCGGTGGAGTCCTCCGGATATTTCAGAATTTCGTTGATGCTTTTGCGCATATCCGGGTCGGAGTGCTTCAAGATCCGCTTGACCACGTTGGCGGGCATTTCCTCCACGATGTCAACGGTATCGTCCAGATACAGCTCGTCCAGCACTTCCTTCAGCTCCGTGTTGGAAAAGCCGCGGATCAGCAGCTCCTGCTGATCGCTTTCCAGCTCCACGAACACCTCTGCTGCCTGCTCCTTGGGCAGCAGACGGAACAGCAGGGGCAGCGTCTTTTCATCGTCCAGATCGTCCGCTAAAATGGCGATGTCCGCAGGCTCCAGCGGCAATAGAAGGTCCCGCAGTTCTGTATATCGTTTTCGGTTCACCAGATCCTCAATTTTTTCGATCAGTTCCCCACGGTTTTCCATTTCAAACATAGCGTGACCTCCTTTCCGGGCCTTCCACCCGGTATTTCTGCATGGCACGAAGCAAAATAAAAGACCTCGCCGCGTCCCATTCCGGTGCGGTGAAGTCCTACTTCCAGGAGCGTCTCAGAGGACAGCATCCCTACCGTTCAAGCTTTAGCTTCACAGGGCGGTGAAATCGCGTTAGATGATACCTTGTTGTTCGATATCGCCTGTTCAAACCCTCTCATGATGTCTCCATCACTCTGCGGCAGCGATCCATATCCCTGTGGTAGCCTTACCTACCGGAACTCTATGCGGTTGTCATTTCATAACACATTTATAGTATGCCAAAAAACAGACGCTGTCAACCCGGACGGACGAAAAAATTTCACAGAACCAGGAGAGCGGCCATCCGGCCGGTCTCCCGGATTCAGTTCAGACTGTTTTCGCTCTGCTGAAACAGCTTTTGTACCCGTTCCGCTGTGGCGGCGTGGCGCGTCAGCGCCGGGTCCTCCGCCAGCAGCTTGTCAGCAGCGGATTGGGCCTCCGCCAGCAGCCGGGTGTCGCAGCCGAGATCCGCCACCCGCAGCCCCGGCAGTCCGTGCTGCCGGAGACCGAAGAAGTCGCCGGGGCCACGGAGCCGGAGATCCTCCTCGGCGATCTTGAAGCCGTCGGCGGTTTTCGTCATGGCCTTCAAGCGCTGGCGAGTCTCGTCATTTTTATTATCGGACACCAACACGCAGTAGGATTGGTGCTGCCCCCGGCCTACCCGCCCCCGAAGCTGGTGAAGCTGACTGAGACCGAAGCGCTCCGCGTTCTCCACCACCATTAGATTGGCGTTGGGCACATCCACGCCCACCTCGATCACGGTGGTGGACACCAGAATATCCGATTCGCCAGACGCAAAGGCGGACATGACGGCATCCTTCTCCTTGGCTTTCATCTTGCCGTGGACAAAGGCTACCTTCAAGTCAGGGAAGATCTCCGTTTGCAGCTTTTGGGCGTATTCCGTCACGGCTTTCCGCTCGTCGGGCAGCTCGTCATTCTCGCTGACCATGGGGCAGACGATGTACACCTGCCGCCCGGCCTCCACCTGCTTGCGGATAAAGGCGTACAGCCGGGGGTGATAGGCGGAGGTGACGGCATAGGTTTCAATAGGCTTCCGTCCCGGTGGAAGCTGGTCGATGACGGACACATCCAGATCACCGTACAGAATCAGGGCCAGCGTCCGGGGGATGGGGGTGGCGGACATGACTAAGGTGTGGGGGTGCTCTCCCTTTTCTGCCAGCGCCGTCCGCTGGGCCACGCCAAAGCGGTGCTGTTCATCCGTCACCACCAACCCCAGGTCAGCGTAGGCCACGCCGCCGGAGATCAGGGCATGGGTGCCGATGGCGAAGTCGATCTCGCCGGTGGCCAGTTGGGCGGTGACGGAGCGTTTCGTTTTGGCGGGGGTAGAGCCGGTGAGCAGGGCGCAGCGGATATTCAGCCGTTCCAGCAGCGGGGCAAGACCCCGGTAGTGCTGTTCTGCCAGCAGCTCCGTGGGGGCCATCAACGCCGCCTGACGGCCGTTTTTGATGCAGAAATACACGCAGGCGGCGGCCACCATCGTTTTGCCGGAGCCGACATCCCCCTGACAGAGACGGTTCATGGGTCTGCCGCTTTGCATATCGGCAATGGCTTCCTCTACACAGCGGCGCTGGGCGTCGGTGAGGGTAAAGGGGAGGGCGTTGTAAAACGGGGCCATATCCACCGGCTGAAACGGTTCCACGGAGACGGTCTCCCGCCGGGAGCGCAGCAGCTTCAATCCAATGGCGAAGAAAAATAGCTCCTCGAAAGCCAGCCGCCTCCGGGCAATGTCCAGCGCCTCCGGGGCCTCCGGGAAGTGGATGTTCTCGTAAGCATAATTCACCCGGCACAGCTGATGCGCCTGACGGACGCCGTCCGGCAGGCAGTCCGGCAGAATATCGGCGCAGCTGTCCAAACCCTGCCGGATGGCCCGGGACAACAGCAGCTGGCTGATCCCGGCAGTAAGGGGATAGATGGGCACGATGCGGCCGGTGTGCTCCCGCCGTCCCTCTGGCTCTACAATGGGACTTGCCATACTTTTCCGCAGGAGGCTTCCCTCCGCCCTGCCGTAAAAGGTGTAGGTCTCGCCTACCCGCAGTTGATTTTTCAGCCAGGACTGGTTGAAAAAGGTCACATCCAACGCGCCGGTGTCGTCCACGGCCCGGACCTTCACCAGATCCATGCCCTTGCGGATGTGGGACAGCTTTGGCTCCGAGGCGATCATGGCGGAGACGCAGGCCGGTTCGCCGGGGATGAGCTGGCTGATGGGCTTTATTTCCCGGCGGTCCTCATAGCGCCGGGGGAACCAGTTGATGAGGTCGCCCAGCGTGGCGATGCCCAGCTTGCCCAGAGATTTTGCCTTGGCCTCGCCAATGCCCTTGATGTACCGCACATTGGTGTTCAGATCCGCCATGCGCCCGCCTCCTTTCCGCAGTTTTCATAAGGCTATTATAAACGGCGGCGGCGGTTTTGAAAAGAGGGCAGAGAAAAGAACAGGGCTCCGCCGAGAAAACGGCGGAGCCTTGGCTTACAACGGCGCGGTATTCACATAGTCCACAAAGCGGTAGGTCAGGCCATTTTCCGTGACGGCCTCGCCGGTCCGCTCAATTTTCCAATTAGGGAGGGCGTCCAGATCGGGGAAAAAGGTGTCGGCATCCGATACGGTGCTGTCCACTCGGGTGACGGAGGCCCGCCGGCAGCGGCCCAGCAGCGCGGCGTAAATGCTGCCGCCGCCGATGAGCCAGACGTTTTCTTCATCTCCGGCCAGCGCCAGCGCATCCTCCGGCGTGGAGACAGTCTCACAGCCCTCCCGGTGAAAGTCCGGGGACCGGGTGATGACGATATTCCGCCGCTTGGGCAACGGTCTGCCGCCGGGGAAGGAATCCAGGGTCTTGCGGCCCATGATGACAGTGCCGTCGGTGGTCAGCGTGCGGAAGTGCTTCATGTCCCCCGGCAGGGAGAACAGCAGATCACCGCTCCGGCCAATGGCCCACTGTTTATCTGTGACAACGATGGCGTTCATGGCACGGCTCCTTAAATGGCAATGGGGATTTTGTCCTCGAAGGGGGCGGGGGTGTATCCCTCCATTGTAAAGCTGTTCCGGGTGAAGGCATAGAAATCCGTCACGGAGGGGTCTATGGCGAACTTCGGCGCGGGGGCGGGGGTCTGGGTCAGCATCTTCTCCACGATGGGCACATGGCGGTCGTAAATATGGGCGTCGGCGATGACGTGGACCAGCTCGCCGGGCACAAGGCCGCTGACCTGGGCAAACATGTGCACCAGAACGGCATACTGCACCACGTTCCAGTTGTTGGCAGCCAGCATATCCTGACTCCGCTGGTTCAAAATGGCGTTGAGCACGTTGCCGGAGACGTTGAAGGTCATGGAATAGGCGCAGGGGTAGAGGTGCATCTCAGAGAGGTCCGCGAAGTTGTAGATATTGGTCAGGATTCGGCGGCTGGCGGGGTTATGCTTCAGGTCGTAGAGCACCCGGTCCACCTGGTCCATGTCCCCTTCGGGATAGTGGTGCTTCACGCCCAGCTGGTAGCCGTAGGCCTTGCCGATGGAGCCGGTCTCGTCCGCCCACTGGTCCCAGATCCGGGCGTTGAGGTCATGGACGTTGTTGGACTTCTTCTGCCAGATCCACAGCAACTCGTCCACAGCTGTTTTCCAGTAGGTCCGGCGGAGGGTCAGAATAGGAAACTCCTTTTGTAGATCGTAGCGGTTGACGATGCCGAATTTTTTGATGGTGTGGGCGGGCGTGCCGTCCTCCCAGTGGGGACGGACGTTCTGGTCGGTGTCCCAAACGCCGTGGTCCAGGATCTCCTGAATGTTTTGCATAAAGACCTGATCGGCGTAGCTCATGACACATTCCTCCCAAATTCTCATTAACTCTACACAGTATAGCAAAGAACGAAGAGGAAAACAAGATGCTCCCACAGAGAATGTTGTATAGAAAAAATCGGAAAATCAATCACAGCTTTCCTGCTGAAATAACGTTCATTCCTTGAAAAGCAGCAAAAAGTGCTGTAAAATAGGATCATAAACGAAAGAGGTGACAGTATGCTGGATCGCAGCGAGGTGGGCAAGCGGGGGTATCTGGACCGGGACTTCCGCCTGGTACACCTGAAAGATTCTCTGGCCCAGAAGATCGACTACCATTACCATGAATTTGATAAGCTGGTGATCTTCCTCGGCGGAAAGGTGACCTACGTGGTGGAGGGCGTCACCTATTTCCTCAAGCCGTGGGACATCGTGCTGATCCAGCATAACCTGATCCACCGGCCCATCATCCACGCCGAGGAGCCTTACGAGCGGGCGGTGCTGTGGCTGGGGCGGGACTGGATCGCCCAGCGCAGCGATCCCGGCGAGCCGCTGGACGCCTGTCTGGACAAGAGCCGGGAGCAGGGGTTCCACCTTCTGCGGACCGGGGAGGAGGGGCGTCTTGGCTACGCCCGGTCCATCCAGCAGTTAGAGGAGGCCCTGCGGTCCGAGGAGTTCGGCGCCCACCGCATGGCGGATACCTTGTGCCAACAGATTTTGATTCAGGTAAACCGGGACTTCCTTCGGGCCAATACCGCTCCGGCAGAGACGGACAGCTACCATCTGGACCCCAAAATGGAGGAGATCCTCCGCTATATCGCCGCCAATCTGGAGGGAGACCTCTCCGTGGACGCGCTGGCGGCCCGTTTTTACATGAGCCGGTACTACCTGATGCACCGGTTCAAGGAGATCACCGGCTACACCGTCCACCAGTACACCGTGCAGAAACGGCTGCTGCGGGCAGGAGAGCTGATCCGGGAGGGCGTTCCGGTGATGAAGGCGGCGGAGCAGGCGGGCTTTCCGGAGTATTCCACCTTCCTCCGGGCCTTTCAGAACACCTTCCATACCAGCCCGAAGAATTTTCGATAAGCGCGCCGTCTGTCTGCGTATACCGAAAGAGGATAATTGCCAACAAAATCAACGCCCCGCCATCCGGCGGGGCGTTGATCGTATATTGAATCGGAAGTTTAGGCCAGGAAGCCCTTCAGGATGCACTCCTCAGCTTCCTCGGGGGACAGACCCAGGGTCTCCAGCTTCAAAAGCTGGTCCCCGGCGATCTTGCCGATGGCGGCTTCGTGGATCAGCTGGGCGTCCACATGGTCGGCCACGATGGCCGGGATGGAGGAAATCCGGGCCTTGCCCATGATGATGGAGTCACACTGCACATGGCCGAAGCAAGCGGCGTTGCCCACCATCTTGGGATAGAACACCTGACGGGAGGTGCCCTTGGCCACGGACCGAGAAATCACCCGGCCACGGGCACCGTCCCCATCCAGAGAGATCTCCATGTCGCTTTCTGCCACCTGATCACCGTGGGTCATGAGCCGCTCGGTGACCACGGCCTCAGCATCCTTGCCGCAGACGATCTTGGTTTCCCGCTTGGTGGAGTCGATGCCCCGGATCTGGACGGTCTCCATCTGGATGGTGGCGCCCTCTTCCAGATAGACAACGGTCTGAGGGTTCATGATGCGGCCACCGGTGCCGTCGCCGTCACCGTAGTGCTTTTCCGTGTATTTCACATGGGAGTGCTTGCCTACATAGAAAGTATGAATACCGTCATGACGGCTGTCCTCTCCGCCGCAGTTGTGGATGCCGCAGCCGGCCACGATGTCCACATCGCAGTTTTCGCCGATGTAGAAGTCATTGTAAACCAACTCCTGAATACCGGGCTTGGTGATGATGACGGGAATGTGGCACTGTTCGCCCTTGGTCCCATCCTTGATGCGGATGTCAATGCCGGATTTGCCGTCGGTCTTGCCGGTGATCTGGATGTTCTCCGTGGACTGCCGGCCGTCGCAGCCGGTGTCCTTGCGAATGTTGAAGGCGCCTACCGGCTTGCCGATCAGGTCCGCGATTTTTTCCAGCAGCTCCCGATCTACCTGAGATTCCATCATAAGGCGTGTACCTCCTTGTTCAGTACCGGGCAGCCGCCCAGCGTGTCGGTCAGGATCCGGGGCAGGATCTCCTTCGGAGTGCCCCGGTGGCGGAGGGTGCCGTCACCCACCACGATGACTTCATCCGCCAAGGAAATAATACGCTCCTGATGGGAAATGATGATCATGGTGGCGCTGCCCTGACTGTGGATCTGCTCGAAGGTCTCCGTCAGCCGGGCGAAGGACCACAGGTCGATGCCTGCCTCCGGCTCGTCGAAGATCATCAGGTCGGCGTTCCGGGCCAGAATGGAGGCGATCTCAATGCGCTTGACCTCGCCGCCGGAAAGGGACACATCCACTTCACGGTCCAGATAGTCATTGGCGCAGAGCCCCACCTTGGTGAGGTACTGGCAGCACTTGTCCTTGGAAAGCTTTTCGTCGCCGGAGGCGATGGTCAGCAGGTCGCGGACAGTGATGCCCTTGAAGCGGGGGGGCTGCTGGAAGCCGTAGCTGATGCCCAGCTTGGCCCGCTCTGTAATGGTCATGTGGGTGACGTCCTGTCCGTTCCAGAGGATCTGACCCTCAGTGGGCGTCACCAGACCCATGATGATCTTGGCCAGCGTGGTCTTGCCGCCGCCGTTGGGACCGGTAAAGACCACCAGCTTGTGATCGTCCACGGTCAGGGAAATGTCCTTCAGGATGCCCAGAGTCTCATCGGCTTCCCGAACGGAATAGCTGATATGTTTTAATTCCAGCATGGAAGGTCCTCCTTTATGGGGAAAGGAAAAATTTCCTGTCTTTCTCATGTAGTATACCAAAAACACGGGGAAATATTGGTTGCAAAAGCAACAGAAATCGGTCGGAAGCGGCCGAAATCCGCATACTGTTATACCCTAACATATTTTACCCTACCTGTCAAAGGGTAAGGGGGGATTTTTCGGTAAAACCGGCACTTTTTTTCCGGGTCCGCATAGACTGGAGGGAAAAGGAGGGGGAGCCCATGGAACGAAATCTCCACGAGCCGGAGATCTACGATTTCCGGCAGCATGACCGGCTCTGGCAGCGGGTGGGCCCCGGGCTGGAGCCCTATCCGGAAACCACGGCGGAAGCAATGCCGCGAAGGGAGGAACTGCCGCCGGCGCAAGAGAGCCAGCTTCCCGGCGCGGAGCCGAACCCCTGCTGCATGGGCAGCGAGGCAATGGAGCTTCTGGCGGTGCTGGAGGGATACATCGAGGAGGAACTGGAGGACCGGCGGCGCTATCTGGCGCTGTCCCGGCAGGCACCCTCGTGGGCGAGGCAGACCCTGCGGGATATGGCGGAGGAGGAAAACGGCCACGCCCGGCGGCTCATGGCGGCCCGGTATCTCATCACCGGCCAGCCCTACCGGCCCAATCTGGTGTGCGGCGTGTTCTGCCCGGGCCGTTGGGCGGAGGAACTGCGGCGAAGCTACCATGAGGAGGCGTGCGGCGGCCTGAACTATGCCCGGACGGCGGACGGCACCACGGATGTCTGCCTTGTCAAGCTGCTCAATGAACTGAGCGAGGACGAATACCGCCATGCGGAACGGCTCATGACATTGCTGGAGCGGAGCCTTGGGAGGCAGAGCGGCTGCTGAACGGAAGCGAGAAAGCGCCCTGGAGCCGGGAAAACGGCTTCGGGGCATTGCTTTTGCCCGGCGGCTTGTGCTATACTATCCCATTAGAATTGATCAGGATCGGAGGACCTTGTATGTATGATGAATTGACGGCAGTGGACATTCAGAAAATGCAGGAGGAGATCAACTACCGGGTCCGGGAACTGCGTCCCCAGCTCATTGAGGAGGTCCAGACCGCCCGCGCCTTCGGGGATCTCAGCGAGAATTATGAATATAAATGCGCCAAGCAGGCGAAAAACCGCAATGACAGCCGCATCCGCTATCTGGAACGGATGATCCGCACCGCCAAGGTCATCGAGGTGAAGGAAACGGCAGATGCCGTGGGATTGTTCGACACCGTGACGGTCTATAACGAGATGATGAAGAAGGAAATGATAGTCCGCATTGTCACCACCCTGCGGCAGGACGCCTTAAAGGGACTCATCAGCAAGGAATCCCCTGTGGGACAGGCCCTCATGGGCCGCCGGACCGGGGAGCGGGTGGAGGTCGCCGTCAGTCCGGAGATGAAATATACTCTGGAGATCCGAAAGATCGAAAAGGGTTCGGATGACGAGAGCCTGGACATCAGCAGCTACTGAGCCGAGTCCGGGCCGACAGGATGCCGGATCGGAGGATTTCCGGCGGTTTTGCGGAAAAGCTATTGAAATACCGGCTTTCTTGCCGTAAAATAAGGAGAAAGATAGAATCAGAGACTGTCAATAAAGTGGTAAATTCTCCGGGACGGTAAGGTAGGGCAGCCGTTAGCGGCTCCGCCGCTTTACGGATGCCGCATACCCCTTGCGGGTGAAGGGTGTGCGCGGGACTACGCCCGCAGGCGTGTTTCGGAGCGCAACCGCCGCAAGGCGGCTCTTAGCGCGGAGATAACCCAAGAAGGGATACACCGTCGGCTCAAGCCAATCAGCGGATACTGCATATCCGCTGATTGGGAGCCTTCCTCGAAACAGGCTCGCTTGATCCGCCACCGGCGGCGCTTCGCCTGTTTCCCTGCGCCATTGAAATCAATATTTTCAGTGCTTTGTAAAAGCTCTGAAAATGGCCTCAGCGGGGAGAAAATTTTTCGACACGCTGAGTGCCGCTGTTCGCAAGAACAGCGGCACTTTTCCCGGGAAAAGAAGCTCAGGAGGTCTGCTCCGGCAGCAGATCCCACGATGAAAGGGCCAGCTTCAGCCGCTCCACGCTGGCGTCGGTGGGGGGGCAGAGAGGGAGCCGCAGCTCCCCGGCCTCCAGACCCATGAGGTTCAGGGCGGTTTTTACCGGAATGGGATTCACCTCGCAGAACAGCGCGTCGCACAGGGGCTTCAGCTTTAATTGCAGTCTGCCCGCCGCGGAGAAGTCATTGGCAAGGCAGAGGGCCGTCAGCCGGTGCATTTCTGCGGGGAGGACGTTGGCCACCACGGAAATGACCCCGGAACCGCCCAGCATACAGATGGCGGCGGTCTCATCGTCATTGCCGGACCAGATGGCAAAATCGGCAGGGCAGAGGTTCCGGGTTTTTTGGATTTGGCTGAAATTCCCGCTGGCCTCCTTGACACCTGCGATGTTGGGGTGTTGGGCCAGCTCCGCATAGGTCTCCGGCTGGATGTTGACCCCGGTGCGGGAGGGGACGTTGTAGAGGATGATGGGAGTGCCCACGGAATCCGCAATGACCTTGTAGTGCCGCAGCAGACCTTGCTGGGTTGCCTTGTTGTAGTAGGGGGTGACGATCAGCAGACCGTCCACGCCGAGGCGCTCCGCAGCCAGGGCGTTTTCCCGGGCTACCTGAGTATCGTTGGCGCCGGTACCGGCGATCACCGGCACGCGCCCCGCCACCCGGTCCACGCAATAGGCGATGGTCTCCATGCGCTCCTTCTGGGTCATGGTGGCCGCCTCTCCGGTGGTGCCGCAGACGATGATGGCGTCGGTGCCGCCGTCGATCTGCCGGTCAATGAGCCGCCCAAAGGCGGGAAAATTCACCGCCCCGGCGTGAAACGGCGTCACAATGGCCACACCAGAACCTGTAAAGAGAATCTCCTTCACAACAAAATACCTCCCTTTTCAACATGAAAAAGCGGATGCCTGCTTTGGCATCCGCTTTTGTGCAATTAAGTTGTTTACCTTTACACCTGCTGAATATAGCCATTTGCGCACAGCAATTCTGCCAACAGAACAGCACCCCCGGCGGCCCCACGAAGGGTATTGTGGCTCAGCCCGACAAATTTGTAGTCATACTGGGTATCCTCCCGCAGACGGCCCAGAGACACCGCCATGCCCCGCTCCAGCATCCGGTCCAGACGGGTCTGGGGGCGGTCCGGTTCCTCAAAATAGTGGAGAAATTGCTTGGGGGCGGAGGGCAGCTGCCATTCCTGCGCTGGGCCCCGGAATGCGGCCCAATCCACTTTGATCTGCTCCATGGAGGGCTTGCAGCCGTCCTTGAATTTCATGAACACTGCGGCCATGTGGCCGTCCTGACAGGCTACCCGGAAGCACTGGGCGGTGATGGCGGGCCCCTCCGCCTTGACGATCCTGCCGTTTTCCACCCGGCCCCACAGCTTCAGCGGCTCCTGCTCGCTCTTTTCCTCCTCGCCGCCGATGTAAGGGATGCAGTTATCCACCATCTCAGGCCAGCGCTGGAAGGTTTTCCCCGCGCCGGAGATGGCCTGATAGGTACACACCAGCGCACGTTCCAGACCGTATTTCATCAGGGGATGAAGGGCGGGGACATAGCTCTGGAGGGAGCAGTTGCTCTTGACGGCAATGAACCCCCGCTTGGTGCCCAGCCGCTTTCGCTGGGCCTCGATGATCGCCAGATGCTCGGCGTTGATCTCCGGCACCACCATGGGCACATCCTCTGTCCAGCGGTGGGCGGAGTTGTTAGAAACGATGGGACATTCCAGCTTGGCGTAGGTTTCCTCCAGCGCCCGGATGGCGTCCTTTGGCATATCCACGGCGCAGAAACAGAAATCCACCATACCGGCCAGCTTCTCCGCGTCCGCCTCAGCGTCCAGCACCGTCAGGGACTTTGCGGCTTCGGGGCAGGGAATATCCAGAGCCCAGCGGTCACAGACGGCCTCCCAGTAGGACTTTCCCGCGCTTCTGGCGCTGGCAGCGATGGCGGTGAGCTGGAACCAGGGATGGTTTTCCAACAGGGTCACAAACCGCTGGCCCACCATACCCGTACCGCCGATGATGCCGACCTGATACCGTTTCATAGCAGATTCCTCCTTCGGGTCCCGGGAAATCGTCGATACCGGTTGAATCCGGGGCCAATGTGTATTATAATAATTAAGATATGTACGTCCATGAGATGTGTTTTTGTACCGCGGACATTTGTCTATATAATAGCAGACAGATCCTCTATCGTCAAGGTATTCGCCATTGGGAGGTTTTATGAAAAAACGTGTGTTGTCCTTTCTGTTTATCATCACTTTGTTCAGCCTGACTGCCGTTTCGGCGTCCGCTGTGGTCAATGACACCCTGAAGGTGGGCATCCGCTGGGGCGACACGGCTCTGGAAGCCGCCAATCTGGAAAACGCCGTGGGGTCCGGATACGAGTTCGGCTACTATGACGAGGACCGGGAGTTCGTCTATCTGGACGAGACCGACGAGACCACCATCACCATGCAGGCTTCCGGTTCCGGAAACGGCGTGACGGTGACGGAGACCCGCAGTGGGGAGGTCTTGTTCCAATTCCGGGACAACGGCTACTGTCTCGGCATCCGCCCCATGGGACGGCACACGGAGACTTGGTGCAAGGGCTATAAGTACCCCGGCGGCTTTGAGTACCGCCCAAACGCCGACGGCACTTTGACGGTCATCAACGTGGTGGATATTGAAGACTATGTCAAGGGCGTCGTGCCCTACGAGATGGACAAAGACTGGCCGCTGGCGGCTCTGGAAGCGCAGGCGGTCTGCGCCCGGACCTATGCCGTAAAGACCCGGCATCCCTCTTTGGGCTTTGACGTTTGCGCCGGCACCGACTGTCAGGTGTACTATGGCCGCAACCGGGCAACCGATATGACGGACGCGGCGGTGGACAACACGGCGGGCGAGATGATCTATTACGGCGGCAAGCCTGCGGATACGGTGGTCTACTGCGCGTCCAACGGCGGGGCCACGGAGGACGCCGCCAATGTCTGGAGCAGTATTCCCTATCTGGTGGGGAAGAAGGACCCCTATGAGGCCAAGACCAACATTCCCAATTACAACTGGTTCGTGACCTACACCGCCGATGAACTGACGTGGATCTTAGAGCAGAAGGGATACAGCATCGGCACTGTGAAAAACGTCTATGTGGCGGAGTTCACGCCGATGGGCAACGTCAGCAAGGTGACCTTTGAGGGCAGCCGGGACAGCGTGACGGTGAAAGGGGAGACCTGCCGCACGATCTTCTATTCCAGCACCTATAATAAATCCGTCAAGAGCCAGCGGTTTACCATCAACGGAGCCGGCGCAGCCTCCGGCGGCATTTATATCAATGACAGCAATACGGTGATCCGCTCCTTGGAAGGGATCAGCGTCCTCAGCGGCGGCGGAAAGACCGTCAGACTGGATGGCAGCGCATCTGTGCTGTCCGCTTTCGGAACATCTACGGTAGGCGAAGGCCAAACGCCTGCGTTTTCCAAGGACGGCACCTTTACCATCACCGGCAGCGGCAGCGGCCACAATCTCGGCATGAGCCAGTACGGTGCCAAGGCCATGGCGGAGCTGGGGTATACCTATGACGAAATTCTGAAATTCTACTATACAGATATTACCATCAAGTGAGGTTGAACATGAAAACAAGCGATTTTAACTACCAGCTCCCGGAGGAACTGATCGCGCAGACGCCGCTGGAACGGCGGGACAGCTCCCGGCTTATGACCCTGGACCGGAACACCGGTGCCTGGGAGCATCACCATTTCTACGAGCTGCCGGACTTCCTGAACCCCGGTGACTGCCTGATCCTGAACGATTCCCGGGTGCTGCCCGCCCGTCTGCTGGGTCAGCGACTGCCGGGAGGCGGCGCCTGTGAGGTACTGTTGCTCATCGACCGGGGAGAAAAGACGTGGGAATGTCTGGTGCGCCCGGGACGGCATATGCGGGAGGGAGCCAAACTCTCCTTCGGCAACGGCGAGCTGACGGCAGAGGTCACAAAGGTCCTGCCGGACGGCAACCGTCTGGTGCGCTTTGATTACGAGGGAATCTTTCTGGAGGTTTTGGAGCATCTGGGTAAAATGCCCCTGCCGCCCTACATCAAGGAGGAACTTCAGGATCAGGAGCGGTATCAGACGGTGTACTCCAAGGTATTGGGCAGCGCGGCGGCCCCCACGGCGGGATTGCACTTCACGCCGGAGCTGCTGGAGAAAATCCAGGCCAAGGGCGTGAACATCGGCTATGTGACGCTCCATGTGGGTCTTGGCACCTTCCGCCCCGTGAAGGAGGACGAGATCACCGACCACGAGATGCACAGTGAATACTGCGTGATCTCACAGGAGACGGCGGACCTCATCAACCGTACCAAAGCCAACGGCGGGCGCTGCATCTGTGTGGGCACCACCTCCTGCCGGACGCTGGAATCCTGGGCGGCGGAGGACGGCCACATGGAGGCCAAGGCCGGCTGGACCAACATCTATATCTACCCCGGCTACCGCTTCAAGGTGATGGACGGCCTTGTGACCAACTTCCACCTGCCGGAGAGCACCCTCATCATGCTGGTGTCCGCCTTTGCCGGACGGGAGCATGTTCTGGCCGCTTATGAGGAAGCCGTCCGGGAAAAATACCGCTTTTTCAGCTTCGGCGATGCCATGTTCCTGCGCTGATCGCTGATTTTTGCAAAATTTCCAAATGATTTTCCCGGTTTATACGGCTTTTCTTCGATTATCTATTGAAATCACAGAAAAAATTGAGTATAATATTAGTGCTCATTTTTCAAAACAGGAGGATCATTCCAATGATCAATATTACGAAGGACACCATCATCGGTGATATTCTGGACGTTGCACCTCAGACTGCGCCCATTTTCCTGTCCATCGGTATGCATTGCCTGGGCTGCCCCTCTTCCCGCGGTGAGACCGTGGAGGAGGCCTGCATGGTACACGGCATCGACGTGGACAAGCTGCTGGCTCTGGTGAACGAGGAAGCCAACAAGGCTCAGTAATTGCACCACTCGACAGGACGCATACGGGATACCGTATGCGTCCTGAACCATGCCCGGAACGAACGGACAAAACCACCGGAAAGGGGAGAGACCATGCGGGCGCTGGAATTGCCGCCCCGACTGCGGCTGATTGCCGGGTGGGTGCCTGAGGGCGCGTATCTGGCCGACGTTGGCACCGATCACGGCTATCTCCCTACATGGCTGCGGCTTCAGGGAAAGATCCGGGGAGCAGTGGCCAGCGATCTGCGGCCCGGCCCGTTGGAGCGGGCCAAGGTGACCGGATCGCTCTACGGTACGGACAACATTGAATACCGACTCTGCAATGGCCTTGCCGGGATCCGCCCCTCTGAGGTGGACACCGTTACCATTGCGGGGATGGGAGGGGAGACGATCCTCTCGATCCTGAAGGCCGCACCGTGGACGGCGGAAGGGCAGCACACGCTGCTGCTGCAGCCCCAGTCCCATGAGGAAATGGTGCGGCAATATCTGGCGGAAAACGGTTTTGCCATCACGCGGGAAGCACTGGTCCGCGACCGGGGAACCCTGTACACTGTGATGGAGGCCAAGGCGGGGAAAATGGAACTGTCCCTCAGTCAGGTCTGGGGCGGCATAGGGCTGGCCCACGATCCGCTGGCGGATCGATACATCGTTGAAAAAATCGTCCGCACGCAGATGGCACTGGCGGGAGCGAAACGCTCCACCCGGCTGCAAGCGCGGACGGAGGAACTGCGGGAGATTTTGACCGCGTTATTACGGGCAAGAGAGGAGTGGCGCCATGCCAACCGTCGCACAAATTGAACAGGCGTTATTCCAGCTGGCCCCCAAGGATCTTGCGTTCGATTGGGACAACGTGGGGCATCTGGAAGGCAGCCCCGATCAGGAGGTCCAGCGGGTGCTGGTGGCGCTGGACGTGACGGAGAATGTGGTCTCCGAAGCGGAAAAGCTGGGCTGCCAGCTCATCGTGTCCCACCATCCGCTGATGAACGTCCGCTGGCATCAGGCGGAGATGCAGACCCTGCGGCCCGACCGCTATCTGGGCCGTCTGCTGCGGAGATTGGTGAAAGCGGATATTTCTGTGATCTCCATGCATACAAATCTGGATATTGCCCCCGGCGGCGTCAATGACGCACTGGCCGAGGCGCTGCGGATCGAGGACCCTGGGCCTATGCCGGGGGATGAGACCGGCCTCTGCCGTGTGGGACGGCTACGAAACCCTGTAAAGCTATCTGACTTTGCGGGTGAGGTATGCAAAGCGTTACACGCCAACGGCGTACGCTATGCCGGGGACCGGCCGGTAGAATATATAGCGGTGGGCGGCGGCGCCTGCGGCGACGAGATCGACGCGGTGATCGCGGCGGGCTGCGACACCTTTGTCACGTCGGATCTGACGTATCACCAGTTTTTAGACGCTGCTCCCAAGGGCATCAACCTCATCGACGCGGGGCATTTCCCCACGGAGGACCCGGTCTGCGCGAAAATCGTCGCCTATCTGGAGAAGGAATTTCCCCAGCTTATAATCATAAAATCGACTTCTCACAAGGAAGTCATCCAATATTTTGTTGAAGGAGAATAACTACTATGTCCGGACATTCTAAATGGCATAACATTCAAAAGACCAAGGGCGCTGCTGACGCCAAGCGTTCCGCCGCATTCACCAAGATCGCCAAGGAGATCATTGTTGCCGTCAAGGAAGGCGGCGGCTCCGGCGACCCTGCCAACAACTCCCGCCTGGCTACCGTGATCGCCAAGGCCAAGGCCGTCAACATGCCCAATGACAACATCAAGCGCACCATTGATAAGGCGCTGGGTGCCGGAAACACCGAGAACTTTGAGGCTGTCACCTATGAGGGCTACGGTCCCGGCGGTGTGGCCGTCATCGTGGACGCTCTGACCGACAACCGCCAGCGTACCGCTCCCGAGGTTCGTCACGCCTTTGATAAGTGCAACGGCAATCTGGGCGCGCAGGGCTGCGTGTCCTGGAGCTTTGACCGGAAGGGTGTGATCGTCATTGACAATGAGGATCAGGAGCTGGACGAGGATACCGTGATGATGGACGCGCTGGAGGCCGGTGCTGCCGACTTCGAAGCTGACGGCATGGTGATGGAAGTCCGCTGCGAGCCCGATGACTTCAACACTGTGGTCAAGGCGCTGGAGGACAAGGGCTACACCTTCCTCTCTGCCGACATCGCCATGGTGCCCCAGAACTACATCTCCCTCACCGATGAGGGCGACCTGAAGAATATGCAGAAGCTCATCGATATGCTGGAGGACAATGACGATGTCCAGAACGTCTGGCATAACTGGGAGCAGGAATAATTACATTATTCCTTTTGAAAACAAGCTGATTTTCATTAAAAACAACGGATTTTAGAACATTTTCGGAATGCGTTGCGATATACATCAAATCCGTTGTGACATACGCTTTTCCTTTGATTGCGACATACAAAAGGAGGAATCCGTATGGAAATCGGTATGGCAGCAAAAGAATATCTGATTGAGATTGAGGTTAGGAAGTATACGCCTAAGATGATTAGGAGTTACCGAAACAACCTCAATCCGACGATCTCCGGAAAGATGTTGCATAAATTAAAAAACGGTTGACATAAAGCGGTGGTGTTC
>OLSX01001050.1_pt1 | contig 27208 bp, 23 predicted proteins | sample 1673141 | NCBI WGS metagenome assembly OLSX01 (sample SAMEA3136759, study PRJEB25190) | human gut metagenome | biome: human gut; feature: human-associated habitat; material: faeces | place: Austria | collected 2013
GGAGAGCTTGTAGTCCAGGAGGTTATTGTTCAGCGGCCTGCCGGTCTTAGGATCGAAGAGCAGCTGCTCGGAAAGGCCGTAGCCTATTGCCATGCTCATGCCGCCGTGTACTTGTGCCTCGGCCAATGCGGGGTTTATCAGCCTGCCGCAGTCGTGTACGTTTATCATGTCCACCAGCTTTACCCTGCACATGGGTATATCTACCTCCACCTCTGCAAAGGTGCAGCCGAAGGAGTAGGCGTTGTTGCGTATGGTGTAGGTGGATTCGGCGGTTATATGCTCGCTGTGTACGGGATTGTACTGGGCGGTCATGGCAAGCTCGGAAAGGCTCATCAGCACCCGCCCATCGGGCACGCGCACTATGTTTCCGTTCACTATATCCATGTTTTGTATGGGCTGCCGCGTTACCTCGCAGGCGTATTCCAGTATCTTTTTGCGGAGCAGGTCCCCTGTCTGGCGTATGGAGAAGCCCGCAACGTAGGTCTGGCGGGAGGCGTAGGCGCCGAGGCCGGTGGGGGTTATATCGGTATCCTGGCAGCTTACCACATGTACGTCCCGGTAGCTTTTCAGCCCTATCACCTCGGCGGTCATCTGGGCGTAGGCGGTGTCCGCGCCCTGGCCTATCTCGGTCTCGCCGCACTGCATGGTGACGGTGCCGTCAAGGTTGAGTTGCATGCGGTTGGAGCTGGTCTCGAGAGATATTGGGTATACGGCGGTGTTGTACCAGAAGGCGGCAAGGCCAATGCCCCGGCGGACGGGGCCGGTATCCTTTGCGTATTCCTGAACCTTTCTGCGGTAGTCTATGGCCTCCGCACCCTTTTCAAGGCACATGCGGAAGGAATCGTAGTAGTTCTCGTTCTTGGAGAAGCCGTCCACAAAGCCCTTGGGCATTATTACCTTGTCCCTGTAATCCATGGGATCCATGCCCAGTGCCCTTGCGCACTCATCTATGTTGGAATCGTCTGCGAAGGATGCCTGGGGCATGCCGTAGCCCCTCATTGCGCCGGCCGCAGGGCGGTTGGTGAATACCGTATATGCGTCGCCCTCGAAGTTATCGCAGGGATATATCTGAGGGAATGAGCCCATGGCCTTTGCAACTATGCTGTGTCCGTGGGAGGCGTATGCGCCCTGATTGGAGAAGCACTCCACCTTGCGGGCGGCAAGAGTACCGTCCTTGTGCAGCCATGTTACGATATGGAAGCGTATGGCATGGCGCACCCGGTTGGATACGAAGGTCTCCTCGCGGGCGCAGTCTATGCGGACGCAGCGCCCGCCTACCTGAGTGCAGCACCATGCGCACAGGGGCTCGTAGAGGGCGTCCTGCTTGTTACCGAAGCCGCCGCCTATGTAGGGTTTTACTATCCTTATATCCGCCCAGGGGCGGCCCAGCGCCTGTCCCACAACGCGGCGGATTATATGGGGTATCTGGGTTGAAGCGACCACGGTAAGCCTGCCGTTCTCCTCGTATGCGAAGCAGCCGTGGTTCTCTATGTGGCAGTGCTGTACGGTGGGCGTCTCATACCAGCCCTCGACCTTGATAAGGCCGGGCTCCTTTATAGCCTCGGCGTAGTTGCCCTTTTGAATGGAGGTGTGCTTGAGTATGTTATTCGGGCAGCTATCGTGGAGCTGTGGGGCGCCGTCCTTCATGGCCTCCTGAACGTCAAGCACGAAGGGCAGCTCCTCGTATTCCACCTTCAGGGCGCGGACGCCCTGATTGGCGGCGACCTCATTCTCGGCTATAACCACGGCAACGTCGTCGCCGTAGTAGCGCACGTGGCGGTTGAGCAAAAGCCTGTCCTTAACGTCCTGATGCCCCGGGTCCATGCTCCAGGGATGGCCGGCGGTGGGAAAGGGTATATCCGGCACGTCGAAGCAGGTGAGCACCTTTACGACGCCGGGTATTTTCTCCGCACAGGAGGTATCTATATTCTTTACGAAGCCGTGGGCGATGGTGGAGTGCTTTATGCGCACATACAGCGCGTCGCCCGGCATACGGTCCTCGTAGTATTTGGTGCGGCCGGTCACCTTGTCGAAGGCGTCCACGCGCACTTCACTCCTGCCGACCAGGTGCTCGGCCTGAACGGAATAACTATCCTTATTCATTACTTGTCCTCCTTATCCTTATTCATTACTTGTCCTCCTTATCCTTAAAGCTGAGGGATCAAGCTTCTATAAACTTAAAGCTGGCTGAGTCAAACAGTCCCTTATCCGTAAGGCGTATGGCGGGTATAACGGGGAGCGCCAGGAAGGAGAGGGCCACAAGCGGGTCGCTCTTCTTGTCTACGCCAATGTATGCTGCGGCGTCCAGAAGGGCGCGCTGTATCTCAAGCACGCTGTCAACAGGCGCATCAGTCATAAGACCCGCTATGGGAAGGGGCAGGCGGGCCAGGACTATGCCGTGGCTCACCACGCAGAAGCCGCCGCCGCATTCCCTGAGGGACTCGGCCGCAAGCAGCATGTCGTCGTCGTTATCGCCCACCATGACCAGATTGTGTGAATCGTGGGCCACGGTGGAGGCTATGGCGCCGCCGTGAATATTGAAACCCTGAACTATGCCGAGGCCTATGTTGCCCAGGGCGTGGTGGCGCTCTATAACTGCCAGCTTGTTTAGGCCGTTACCGGATACGAAGTTGCCCTCAGCATCGCGGCAGACGGGCAGGTCCCTGCGCTCTGTGACCAGCTGGCCCTCTATCTGGCATATCACCGGCATAATATCCTTGGCGGGGAGCCTGAGGCCGTCCTCGGGTATGGGGGCCATGTTCATGCTGGTGTATACCGCCTGGGGTATTATGGGCATGGGGGTGGGCTTGCCGTCATAGGGCCTGCCGAAGCGGGTAAATACCTTGAGCACCCTGAAATCCTTCAGATCCTCAAACAGCACCATGTCGCCCTTGTAGCCGGGGGCTATGGCGCCTATGTTGCGCAGGCCGTAGGCGCGGGCGGCGTTGTAGCTTGCCATCTTTACCGCCTGTATGGGGTCCATGCCGCACTTTACGGCCATGCGGGCTATGCAGTTTATGTGGCCCTCACGGCGAATGTTCTCGATGTGCTTGTCGTCCGTGCAGAACATCATGTTGTCCGTTGGCAGACCGTGCTTTACTATCTCGGTTATGAGTTCCTCCATGCCGTTGGCGGCGGAGCCTACCCTCAGGAGTATCCTCATGCCGATGCGGAGTTTTTCAAGCACCTCGTCAAAGTTGCTGCACTCGTGATCCGTGGAGGGACCGGCTACCCTATAAGCATTCAGTGCGCGGCCGGAAAGCAGCGGCGCGTGGCCGTCTATGGGGCGACCGTCAAAGAGACGGAGCTTATCCATCATGTCCTTTGAGCAGTTTATGGTGGATACGGCGTCCATTACCTCGCCAAGGCCCAGTATGCGGCTCTTGCGCATGAATTGCTCCATATCCTCGGCGGTGAGCGTCGCGCCGGAGTTTTCGAAGGGAGTCGCCGGCACGCAGGAGGGCATCATGAAAAGCACCCTCAGCGGCAGGTCATCGGACAGCTTGTATATGGCCCGCACGCCCGCTACGCCGCAGACGTTGGCTATCTCGTGAGGGTCGGCGATTATGGTTGTGGTGCCGTGGGGCATTATCACGCGGGAGAAGGAATCCGGTATGACCATGCTGCTCTCTATGTGTACGTGGGCGTCTATGAAGCCGGGGCAGAGGTACGCGCCGCCCGCGTCTATCTCTTCCCTGGCGGCGAAGCCCTTGCCCACGCCTATGATGGTATCCTCCGAGAGGGCGACGTCGCCTTCCAGTATTTCGTTTGTAAATACATTAACTACCCTGGCATTCTTTACCACAAGCGTTGCATCGCCCTTAAGGGCCGCAGTGATAAGTTCGGACTGTTTCATCGGTTTCCTCCATTCTTGATTTTAAATGCCGTTGATACGCCAACATGGGCGCCATAGACGCCCGAACAAAAACATTAAGGTTTAAACAAAGTTTGTTAGATAATTGTTTATTGCAGTATAGCACAATCGGGCCTATCAGAAAAGCCCTTTTTTACAGTAAACTATACCATATAAAACAAAAAAATAAATAGGATTTTTTTAAAGTTCGCGTTGCTGTTATTGATTTTTCTTCTTTGGGATGATAATATAAAATCAATAAGAGAGTGTTCATATAATCTCGTGATTTCTATCGGACGGGAGTTTCTACGGGCCACCGCAATGGCCTGCTATGAGCGCCGAGCGTACAGCATACTGTACAGCCGGGCGCTTTTTGTTTTTTATGAATCAACAGCCTATACCATTTAGGAGGAAAAAGTCAATGCGCATACTCATCAAGAACGGAACCATAGTAAACGCAAATGGCAGGGAGCGTAAGGATATACTCACCGACGGCGACAGGATAATCGCCATAGGCGGCAATCTTGACGCTGCGGGCGCGGAAGTGATAGACGCTGCGGGCTGCTACGTCATGCCCGGCTTCATAGACACCCATACCCACTTTGACCTTGATGTCGGGCTCTGCGTTACGGCGGATAACTTCAGGACGGGCACCCGGGCTGCGGCGCTGGGCGGCACCACATGCGTGCTGGACTTCGCAACTCAGGACAGGGACGGGACGCTCAGGCAGGCACTTGAGACATGGCACAAAAAGGCCGAGGGCAGCAGCTGCAATTACGGCTTCCATATGGCCATAGCCCGCTGGGACGCCGAGACCGAAAAAGAGATGGACTACATGAGCGACAACGGCGTCACTTCATATAAGATGTACATGGTTTATGACGGCCTCAAGGTGGACGACGGCCAGATATATGCCGCCCTCAAGACCGCCCGCGATCACGGCGCCCTCATAGGCATACACTGCGAGAACTGGGAAGTGCTGCTTCGCCGCATAGATGAGCTGAAGACCCAGGGCGTGACGGAGCCCTGGGGACACCCCATCTCCCGACCCGCAGAGGTGGAGGCTGAGGCCGTCGCGCGGTATATGCGCATAGCCCAGCTTGCGGGCACCCCTGCGTATGTAGTGCACCTTTCAACCGAGGAGGGCCTTATCGAGGCCCAGCGGGCGAGGGCGAGGGGACAGGAGGTATACCTTGAGACCTGCCCCCAGTACCTGCTTCTCACGGACGACAGGTATAGGGATCCCGACGGAGTGAAGTTCATAATGAGCCCGCCTCTCCGCAAGGACGCGGACAGGGAGGCGCTCTGGCAAGGCCTTAAGGAGGGCGCGCTGGACACCATAGGCACGGATCACTGCTCCTTCACCATGAAGCAGAAGATGCTGGGAGGCGGAAAGTTCTTTAAGACCCCCAACGGCGGCGCGGGCGTTCAGCACAGGGGCCAGCTCATTTACACCTACGGCGTGTGCGAGGGCAGGCTCACCCTTGAGGATATGGTAAAGTACCTTTCCTACAACCCATCAAGGCTTTTCGGCATGCCGGACCGGGGCGAGATAGCCGAGGAAAAAGCGGCGGATATAGTTATATGGGATCCCTCCGTATCCGGTACCATAACCGATACCAACCACGCCTATAACTGCGACAATTCGGTCTTTGCGGGCTTTGACGTAAAGGGCGCTGCCCGCCACGTTATTATAAACGGCGAGCATATTGTTGAGAACGGCAGCATAAAGCTTGAAGGCAGGGGCAGGTACATAAGCCGTACCGGCTATATGAAGTTAAGATGAAGCGCACCAGGATAGGCTGCGTGCTTATGGCGGCCGGTAACTCCACCCGCTTCGGAGGAAATAAGCTGCTTACGGATTTCTTCGGAAAGACCCTCATAGAGCGGGCCATGGAGGCAATACCCCGAGATAAGCTTTGCCGGGCAGCGGTGGTGAGCCAGTATGACGAGGCGCTGTCCATGGCGCTGGACTTTGACTTTTTGACGGTAAGGAACGACAGGCCGGAGGATGGCGTCAGCCGCACTATACGGCTTGGCCTCGATGCATTGGGGAATGTGGACGCCGCCATGTTCATGGTGGCGGATCAGCCCTGCCTGAGCCGGTGGAGCACGGAAGGCCTTGTGAGCTTTTATTTAAAGGAGCCGGACAAGATAGCCGCCATGGCATACGGCGCCCGCCGGGGAAACCCGGTAATATTCCCCAAGGATATGTTTATAGAACTGCGCGACCTTACAGGCGACACGGGTGGCAGCGCGGTTATATGTAAAAACCAGGATAAGCTCAGGCTTTACCAGGTGGAAGACGAGCTGGAGCTGTTCGATGCGGACAGGGCCGCCGAGCTGGAAAGGCTGAAGCGGGAAAAGGAGAGAACCATATGAACGAGAGGCTGGAGGCCATAAAGGGCAATATAATATACGCCGAAACGCCGGGTGAGCTTACCGTAATGCCCGATAGCTGGATAGTCACGGAAGGCGGCATTATTCGGGGAATATTCAGCGAGCTGCCGGAAAGGTATGCGGCAGCGGAGGCGACGGACTACGGCGATATGATAATCACCCCGTCCTTTACCGACCTGCACCTGCACGCACCCCAGTACCCTATGCTGGGCCTCGGCATGGACCTTGAGCTTCTCGGCTGGCTGAACAAATACGCATTCCCTACGGAGGCCATGTTCAGTGACGCCGGCTACGCTCGCAGGGTATATTCAAAGCTGGCCCATGCTCTTATAGAGAGGGGCACCACGCGGGTATGCATATTCTCAAGCCTGCACAGGGAAGCGACCAATATACTTATGGACGAACTGGAAAAGGCGGGAGTCACCGGCTATGCGGGCAAGGTGAACATGGACCGCAACGGTTCGGAGGAGCTTATAGAGACTACGGAGGAATCTGTGGCCGAAACGAGGCTCTTTATAGAGGAGAATAAAGACAGAAAGCTCATAAAACCCATACTCACCCCGAGATTTACCCCTTCATGCACGAATGAGCTAATGGAGGAGCTTGGGAAAATAGCTGCTGAGTATCCGGATATCCCGGTACAGTCCCACCTTTCCGAAAATACCGACGAGATGAAGTGGGTAAAGGAGCTGCACCCGGACTGCGCCCAGTACTGGGAGACATACGACAAATACGGCCTTTGGAAAAACTGCACGGTGATGGCTCATTGCGTGTATTCAGACGAGCGGGAGCGGGCCGCCATGAAGAAGGCCGGCGTGTGGGCGGTTCATTGCCCCGATTCCAACACCTGCATAGCAAGCGGAATAGCCCCCGTAAGGACAATGCTGAAGGAGGGCGTAAAGGTGGCCATGGGGTCAGACATAGCTGGCGGAGCAAAGCTGTCCATGCTGGACGTGGCCACGGAGGCCATAAGGGTCTCCAAGCTGCGCTGGCTGTTTGGCGGAAAGCGGGACGAGGAGCGGTTTTTGACCGTTGCGGAGGCCTTCTATCTCATCACCGGCGCGGGGCAGGAGTACTTCGGAGCACGACCCGGCTTCGGCATAGGCGACAGGCTCCATGCGGTGGTGTTCGATGACCGTGGGATGGCCGACAATCCCAGGATGAATCTTTCCGAGCGGCTTGAGAGGATAATCTACCTCGGTGAACGGCAGGATATAAAGGCCGTATACAGCGAGGGCATAAGGAGGATATGATGGGGAGCCTGCTTATAAAAAACATACATTCACTTGTGACCTGCAACGGGGAGGACAGGATACTGCGCGGTGCGGACGTGTACTGCGAGGACGGCTTTATCAGGGCTATCGGCCGCGGCATCGACAGTAAAGCGGACATTACTGTCGATGGCAGCCATATGCTTTGCTATCCCGGCCTTGTAAACACACATCATCATCTGTACCAGCAGTTTTCCCGCAACCTCCCCGAAGTGCAGGGCTTTGAGCTGTTTGACTGGCTCAGGTACCTGTACGATATTTGGAAAAATATAGACGAGGAGCTTATAACCCTCTCGTCGCTGACAGGAATGGGAGAGCTGATGAAAAACGGCTGCACCACCTGCTTTGACCACCACTACGTGTTTCCAAGGGACGGCGGGGACCTTATAGCCGCCCAGTTCGAGGCTGCGGGCCTTATAGGAATGCGTATGCATGCCTCCCGGGGCAGCATGGACCTTTCCAAAAAGGATGGTGGCCTGCCTCCGGACAGCGTGGTACAGACCATAGACGAGATAATGAAGGACAGCGTCAGGCTCATAGAAAAGTACCACGATCCTTCAAAGGGCTCAATGCGGCAGATAGCCCTCGCCCCCTGCTCGCCCTTCTCGGTATCGGGAGAGCTGCTCAGGGAAAGCGCCGCGCTCGCGAGACAGTACGGCGTGCGGCTGCACACCCACCTTTGCGAAACTAAGGACGAGGAAAGCTATACCCTCGAAAGATACGGCATGCGGCCGTATGCATATATGGAGTCTCTGGGCTGGACAGGCCCCGACGTATGGTACGCCCATGGCATACACTTCAATTCGGACGAATTGAAGGCGCTGGCGGATACGGGCACAGGCGTAGCCCACTGTCCCATATCCAATATGAAGCTGTCAAGCGGCATAGCCCGCATACCGGAGATGCTGAAGCTGGAAGTTACCGTTGGCCTCGGGGTGGACGGCAGCGCCAGCAACGACGGCAGCAGCCTGCTTGAGGAGATGCGCGTAGCGTACCTGCTGCACAGGCTAAACTCCGGAGCCGCCGCCCCCACAGGCTATGACATACTCAAGATGGCCACTGTGGGCAGCGCAAAGCTCCTTGGCCGGGATGACATAGGCAGCATAGAGGAAGGCAAGTGCGCGGATATGTTCATGATAGACAGCCGCCGCATAGAGCTTGCCGGGGCCTGCTACGACCCGGGCTGCGTGCTTTGCACAGTAGGCGTGCGGGGAGCCGTGGACTATACTATAGTCAACGGCAAAATAACCGTAAAGGAGGGCCGCCTTGTGAGTATAGACGAGGAAAAGCTCTCGGCCGACGCAGATAGGAAGATAAAAGATTATTTAGACAAATAAGCACAGGATAAAATGCCCGGCGGCGAGCCGGGCATTGTTTATTGATATAAAAACAATAACCCATGCCTGTCTATACGGCTTTTTGATATACGTATATGCCGGATACCGCATCGTACTCGGCAAAAATAGGCAGTTGTTGACGATTATTTAAAAAAATATTCAAAATTTCGTTACTGTGCTATTGTTCACGTTGTGATAGAATGATACAATAATGTAGAATTTGCACCCGTATGTGCACCTATGCGTAGGCATAACAGTCTGAGCGATAGCTTCGCTTGTGGAGGATATACTTTAAAATGGGATTTTTAGAAAACAGCGATGTAGGCATTGACCTTGGCACTGCGAGCGTCCTTGTCTATGTGCGAGGCAAGGGAATAGTGCTGAGGGAGCCGTCCGTTGTTGCGGTAGAAAAGATAACCGGCAACATACTTGCAGTAGGCGAAGAAGCCCGCCGCATGATAGGCCGCACCCCCGGCAACATAATCGCCATGCGCCCGTTGCGCGACGGCGTAATATCCAACTACGACATAACCGAGCGCCTTTTGAACCACTTCCTCCGCAAGGTAGTGGGCAGAAGGATATTCTTCAAGCCCCGTGTAGTGGTCTGCGTACCCTCCGGGGTTACCGAAGTTGAAAAGCGTTCCGTAATAGACGCCACCGAAGAGGCCGGCGCACGCCATACTTATCTTATTGAGGAGCCTATAGCGGCTGCCATAGGCGCGGGCATAGATATTTCCGCCCCGCGCGGCAGCATGATACTGGATATCGGCGGCGGCACAAGCGACGTGGCAATACTTTCCCTGGGCGGCGCGGTACTGTCTGATTCCATAAAGATCGCGGGCGACAAATTTGACGACGCCATCGTTCGCTATATGAGAAAGAAGCATAATCTCCTTATAGGCGAGCGCACCGCGGAAGAGATAAAGATCCGCATCGGCTCCGCTTACCCGAGAAAGGAGCAGGTATTCATAGATGTAAAGGGCAGGAACCTTGTTTCCGGCCTTCCTCAGACATTGGTCGTAGGTTCATATGAGATGATAGACGCCCTTGAGGAGCCCCTTCAGATGATACTGGAGAGCGTAAAGGGGCTGTTTGAGCGCACGCCTCCCGAGCTGGCCAGCGATATAACAGAAAACGGCATCTGCCTTACCGGCGGCGGAGCTCTGCTTTACGGCATGGATAAGTTCATAGCAGAGCAGACAAAGGTACCCTGCTATGTGGCGGAGGATCCCATATCCTGCGTGGCCATAGGCACGGGCAAGGTACTGGAGAACATCGACGCCTTCTCCTCCGGCGCCATATACGATTACAAGCGGGGCGAGTACTTCGATTTTCCCACACAGCAGTAATAACAATACGGGCAAGCGGCAACGGCCGCTTGCTCTTTTTTGTACGTTGCAGGCATAGGATAAAAAAAGGAGCTTTGTATGCTTGTAAACACTCCCATAGCAAACCTCTATTCAGAGCCTTCGGTTGGAGAGCTGGACGACCAGATACTCTACGGAGAGGAAGCCGATGTGCTGGAGAGAAGCAACGGCTTTGCCAAGATACGCACGGAATACGGCTATGAAGGCTGGATAGAGGAAAGGCATCTTGCTATCCGGCGGTATGACGGCGCAATAATGCGGGTCGTAACTCCCTTCTGCACAGTGCTGGATATACCCAAATATCAGGGCAGGACGGTGGTGACGCTGCCCCGGGGCGCTAAAGTCGAAATGACGGGTGAGGATAACAGCTTTGCCCAGGTGCGGCTGATAGGCGGAGAAAAGGGCTACATACGCCGCAGCCATATAGCGGCCCTGCCGGGAAAGCTGAGGGAAGCTGAGCTGCGCCGGGCCGTGACGGAGACTGCCAAAGCATATCTTGGGGTACCATACCTCTGGGGTGGAAGATCGTCCGTGGGGATGGATTGCAGCGGCCTGTGCCACACGGCATACTGGCTCAACGGCGTGGCCATATACCGGAACTCACGCATGGCGGAGGGCTTTCCGGTGAAGGCGATAGACCCGGCCAATATGAATTCGGGTGACCTTCTCTACTTCAAGGGACATGTGGCTATGTACCTTGGCGGCGGCAAATACATTCACGCCACAGGGAGGGCCGGTGACGACAGGGTAGTTATAAACAGCCTTTTTCCGGAGGACGCCGGTTACAGGGAGGACCTGGCCAATGGCCTCGTCGCCGTGGGCAGCGTATTTTGACATGGCAAACAGTGACGTTATGTTGTAAAATAGACAATATAAACAAGCATTATACGGAGGGCACTTCTATGAAGCAGTTTTCGGATTTTCCCCGTGTGTCATTGGGTATACTGCCCACTCCCCTTTACAGGCTTCCAAACATAAGCGAGGCGATGGGCAAAAATATCTACATAAAGCGCGACGACATGACAGGCGTCGCCCTAGGCGGCAACAAGGTGCGCAAGCTGGAATTTCTAATTGCCGACGCCATGGCGCAGGGCTGCGACTATATGCTCACCACCGGCGGCGCGCAGAGCAACCACGCCATGCTGACCGCCGCATGCTGTGACAGGCTGGGCTTGGGCTCCGTGCTGGTGCTCAAAAAGCGGGGCGTATGGCAGAAGCTGGGCAACCAGATAATTAACGACCTTCTGGGCGCGGACGTGCGCTTTGTGGATACCGACGACTATGCCGATGTCTATGCGGAGATGGACAGGATATGCGATGAGCTGCGCGCAAAGGGACACAAGCCCTACTGTGTGCCAGTGGGCGGCTCTGTGCCAATAGGCTCACTGGGCTATGTCAACGCCGCAAGGGAAGCCATAGAGCAAGGGGCGGCGCTGGGCGTAAGGTTCGACGATATTATCTGCTGCACAGGCTCCGGCGGCACCCACGCGGGCATGGATCTGGGCGCGAGGATATACTCCCCCAAGACCCGCGTCACGGGCATTGCTGTGGACGACGAGCGCTTCAGGCCCATAGTGCGGGACCTCGTAAACGAAACCTCCAAGCTGCTGGAGGCGGGCATACACGTTGAGGAGAGCGACATAAGCGTGTTTGAAAACTTCGGAGCGGGCTACGCCATACCGTCGTCATCGGGCGTTGCCGCGATGCGCATGATGGCAAGCAAGGAGGGCATAATAATCGATCCGGTATACACCGGCAAGACCTTCGCCGGTCTCATAAAGCTCAACCAGCAGGGCTATTTCGATGGCAGGGACAATATACTGTTTCTGCATTCCGGCGGCGCGGGCGGCCTGTTCGCAATAGACATAGACCATACGGAGGATTAAGCGCAGCGCTTTCTCGAAAGTACAAAAAGGACGGCTTGAGCCGTCCTTTTTATATGCCGTGAGTTATAACAGCTTCTTTGTCTGCTTATACACGTCGCCGGAGCCGAGGGTGATCACAACGTCGCCGGCTGTGGCGTGGGCGTCCAGCCACTTGCGTATCTCCTCAAAGGTGCCGAGGTAAATGGCGTTGCCGCCCCCCGCGTTTATGCCCGCCACCATGTCGCGGGCGTGTACTGTACCGTCGTCCTTTTCACGGCCGGGGTAAATATCCGGCACCAGCACCGCGGTCGCGTTGTTGAAGCAGGTAACGTGATCCGTGAACAGTGTCTTTGCCCTTGTGTAGCTGTTGCACTGGAACACGCAGTATATGTTCCTGTGGGGTATGCGGCTGGCGGCGTCCAGCGCCGCGGCGGCCTCCGCAGGGTGATGGGCATAGTCGTGGTATATCTTTATGCCATCCCTCTCGCCGTAAAACTCGAACCTGCGCTGGGTGTTGCGAAAGGCCGCAAGGCCTGAGCATACGGTGTGCATTTCCGCGCCAAGGTAAAGGGACACAGCCGCGGCCGCCATAGAGTCTATCACCGTATGGCTGCCGGGAATGTGCAGCGTTATGCGGCCCAGGTTTTCGCCCCTGAACATAAGGTCGAAGGAGGGGCAGCCGTTGCCGTCGTAGACGAGGTTCGCGGGAGTATAGTCCGCGTCCTTCATGCCGTAGGATATCTTATTTCCACGGAAATCGTCGAAAAGGCGCTTTACGCGGCTGTCGTCGGTGCAGCCTATGAACACGCCGTTTTCGGGCAGGAGGCCGATAAACCTGCGGAAGGCGGCAACTATGTTGTCCATGTTTTTATAGTAGTCCAGATGGTCGTTGTCTATGTTGTTTATGAGGGCTACCGTGGGGCGGAGGGTAAGGAAGCTCTCCACGTATTCGCAGGCCTCGGTGATGAACAAATCGTGGGAGCCTATGCGGGTGCCGCCGTGGAGAAAATCCACAAAGCCGCCGATGTGTACCGTGGCATTAGCGCCGCCCTTTTCGGATATCATGGCCAGCATGGAGGTGATAGTGGTTTTGCCGTGACAGCCTGCAATTCCTACTACCTCCTTGTAGCCCTCGGTGAGCTGGCCCAGTGCAACGCTGCGCTCAAGCTCGGGTATGCCCCGGCGTCTGGCTTCCGCCCGCTCCGGGTTATCAGGCTTTATTGCGGCAGAGTACACTACCAGATCGGCATCGCCTATGTTTTCGGCCTTCTGGCCGATGGCGACTGGTATGCCCAGCTCGCCCAAACGCTCGGTGAAGGGGGAGGTGGTGCTGTCGCTGCCCTGTACCTGGTATCCTCTCGCCCTGAGTATCTGGGCAAGGCCGTTCATGGAGCAACCGCCTATGCCTATGAGATGTATTTTTTTATGCCCTTCGATATGTGTCATATTTTCCTCCCGGGGAAAAATGTAATTGCAGATCAACTGCCGATAATTATATCACAAACCCGCCCGTACTACAAACGCGGGCGAAGGGCAGATCGCGAAAGCTTTTCTGCGCTTCCGCCGCCTGCTCCACCGTTTTGAATATGCCCACTACCGCCGCGCCGCTGCCTGTCATGAAGGCGTGGGCGCCCAGCGATTGAAGGCGTTTTTTGTTTTGCGCTATTTCGGGCGAAAGGCCGATGGCGGGAATTTCCAGCGCGTTTTTGCATAGGGGTATCAGCCCGGTAATGTCTCCGCGCATTATTGCGGCTATTGCCCCGTCAGTGTCCGGACGCCTTTCAAGGGGCAGCCTTAACTCTTTGAACAGCGCGCCTGTGCTCACGCCCTCGTTGTCCTTTATTATAAGCAGGTTCAGCTCCGGGGCGGGCAGCGGCGTAAGCACCTCGCCGATTCCCTCTGCCACGGCGCAGCCGCCCATAAGGCAAAATGGTACGTCCGCCCCTATGGAAAGACCTATACTATACAGCTCGCTTTCGCTGAGCGGTCCGCCGTATAGCCTGTTCATGCCCCGCAGCACTCCGGCAGCGTCGGCGCTTGCGCCGCCCATGCCGGCCTCGGAGGGTATGCCCTTTTGTATGTATATGTCCGCGCCTCTGCCGGTTTTTTCGAAGAAGGCCCTGGCGGCCATTATGGCGGTGTTTTGGGGCGGCACAGCCTCGTCAAAAGACACGCTGACGCCCGCTGCGGGCTCAATATGTACGGCGTCGTATACGTCCACGGCGCACATTACGCCCCGGAGCTGATGGTAACCGTCCGGCCGCCTGTACAGCACGTCCAAGGTAAGGTTGATTTTTCCGTAAGCCTTTATATCCATATCCGCATTATACCATCAGATAGGGCAAATGTATATTTCAACAGCGGCGGGGCGATAATTTTTCATATGTAAAATATGCAAATCAACACAAAGGGGAAACAAATATGAAAAATACGCTGTACAGAAAGCTGCTGTACGTCATATCCATGGTGCTGCTGTCGTTAGTGGCGGTGCTGCTGTTCAGGCCGGAGGAAGGCATATTCCGAATGCACGTGATAGCTAACAGCGACAGCGCGGCGGATCAGGCAACAAAGCTTGCGGTACGGGACGCCATATTGGATTACGAGCGCGGCATGGGGAATGTGGGCAGTGCGGAGGAGGTAAAGGCCAGACTCATGGACGATGGGAGGGGGATCTGCACCGCCATAGATAACGTGCTTCATGAGCGGGGCATGGATTATTCCGCCGAGCTGCACATAGGCACATACGACTTTCCTGACAGGGAGTATGGCGGCAAGCTGTATCCCGCCGGAAGATACCAGGCACTCAGGGTGATACTGGGAGAAGGAAAAGGGAAAAACTGGTGGTGCATAATGTTCCCGCCACTGTGCATACTGGAGGACGAAAATGGAAAAATTGAAGATGAGGCAAAATTTGATAGCCTGATAATGAAGCTTATAAGGGAGGCGAAAAAGAATGAGAGGGCTGAATAGGAGCATAGCCGCCCTGCTTGCGCTGCTGCTTATACTGTGCATCGCGGTGCCGGAAATGGCGGACGCGGCAATGCTAAGGCAGGGCTCCTCCGGCGAGCAGGTAAAGACGCTGCAAAGCAAGCTGAAGCGCTGGGGGTATTATAACGGCAATGTGGACGGCATATTCGGCAGCGGAACGGCGCAGGCCGTAAAATATTTCCAGAAGAAAAACGGCCTTACGGCGGATGGCATAGTAGGGGAGGCCACGGCAAGGGCATTGGGCCTGTCCCTGACAGGCAGCTCTGGAGGTGGGTCGTCAGGCTCCGGTGGGTCGAGCAATTCCGGGGACAAGGACCTGTATCTTCTGGCCAAGCTGGTACACGGGGAGTCCAGGGGTGAACCTTACAAGGGCAAGGTTGCCGTGGCGGCAGTGGTGCTGAACCGGGTAAAAAGCTCCTCCTTTCCCAACAGCATATCCGGCGTGATATACCAGAAGGGCGCTTTTTCCGCCGTCTCGGACGGGCAGATAAACCTTTCCCCTGACAACGAATCCATAAAGGCCGCCAGGGACGCCATGAACGGCTGGGATCCCACCGGCGGCTGCCTGTACTACTACAACCCCAAGAAGACCAGCAACAAGTGGATGCTGTCACACGATGTGGTGCTGACCATAGGCGAGCACGCCTTCTTCTAATGGGGCATAACGGCTTTATACGAGGTGAGATAAATGAGCGAAAAAACGCAGAACGCTTTTCAGAAATACATAATACCCGCCATACTGGCCGTGGCGCTCATAGGAGTCATACTATGGGCGGCGCAGCAGAAGGCGCTGGCTGAGAGCTATAAAAACCTGGCAAAGGAAAGCTATGTCAGGGCATACGGCGAGCTTACCGACGACCTTTACGATATGGAGAGCACGCTGTCCAAGCTTACTGCCGTCAATTCCCCCGCGCAATACGTTTTGCTGCTGGACGAGGTTTGGCGGCTGTCCGGCTCCGCGGTGAGCCACATGTCCTACCTGCCGGTGTCCCACGTGGACACGGCCGAGCTCAACCAGTTCGTGGTGAGGCTGGGCGATTACGCACATTCGCTTACCAAGAAGGCAGTGCGGGGCGGAGTAATGACGGAGGAGGATACAAACACCATACTACAGCTCCGGGACAGCTGCGCAAAGCTGGCGGAGGAATACGGCGATAAGTACGCCAGGGGCGACGTACCCACAGAGGGTATAGATGCTGAGGGCTACTTTGCGGACAACAAGCCTCAGGACAGCGAGGGCATATCGGAGTTTCCCACCCTGATATACGACGGCCCCTTCTCGGAAAGCAGCGAAAAACTCGAACCCAAGGGTCTGTCAGGCGGAGAGGTGACCATGGAGCAGGCGAAGACCGTGGCCAACATAATTGCCGGCGTGACGTTTGGCGAGGGGCAGGAGACGGGAGGAAAGATTCCTGCCTATCAATTCAGTATGAGCAATGAAGACGGCACGTGGGCTGAAGCGGCGGTGACTAAGCAGGGAGGCAAGCTGCTGTGGTATATGAGCCCCTGCAAGGGAAATACCGAGGGAAAGCCTGACGATGCTGAGGGTAAAAGATACGCCGATGCGGCGCTGAAAAAGCTGGAGGAGCTGGGCTATCGGAACATGACGGCAACCTACGCCCAATATTACGGCGGGGCGGCGCTTATCAACTGCGCGGCCACGCAGAACGGCGTCATATTATATAATGATCTCATCAAGGTTTGGGTAGACCGGGAGACCAATGAGGTGACAGGCGTTGACGCCAGAAACTATCTCTTCAGCCATACCGAAAGGGAGCTGCCTGAGGCCAGCGTCACTATGGCCGAGGCGGAGGGCTATCTTGCTTCCTCGCTGAAGGTTATGGAACGCCAGCTTGCGCTGATACCCATAACGCCCGAGACCGAGCGGCTGTGCTACGAGTTCAAGTGTACCTCGGGCAATGATTCCTATATAGTCTACATAGGCGTGGAGACGGGGGAAGAGGAACAGATATTCAGGATAATCGACAGCGAAGACGGGCAGCTGGTCATATAGCAGCAAAAACGCTTTGGGCCGTTCTTATGCAGAACGGCCCTTTTGCAGGAAAAAGATTGAGAAATTTCATACAAAATTGCCCTGTTTGCCTTGACAAATCGTAAAAAAAGCCGTAATCTAAATAAACCACTTTTTGGCTGGGGAGCTACCATGACGGCAAATACCGAAATAACAGAGCTTATTCGCAGCGAATTATGCCGTTTCCTGCAAGACGCCTGTGCCGGTAAGACCGGCGTAAAATTGGATATGGACAACCCCGCAGCGGAGGTATCCGCCCCATTGGGCTTCATTACCGGCTATACCGCCCAATTCTGGGCGGAAAGGCTCACTGACCAACTGGGCAGGCACAAGCCGTCGGTTTTTGGCGTGCCGCTGATAGAGAGCATAACCGCCGCGAAAGGCCATGTGGCGTTCCGTATATCCATTCAGGCATATGACGCCATGACCCATCATATAATAGAAAGCTGCAAGCTGCCGGATATGCCGGATAAAAGCTGCGATGATGTATCCTATGCGCTCATAAAGTCCCTGATGCTTGCGCGAAAGGGCGGGGACGGCATACCGGATACGGCTTCAATAAAGAAAGCACTGTGGCTCGGCATAAGCGCCGGGGGCTTTTCCGGGGCAAAGCGAGCGGCGTTGAACAGGCGCTGTGCAGCCGCTGTGCTGGGCATATTCGACGGAATGAAAGACGGGGAGAGGGACGCTCTCGCGGCGCGGCTGGGCCTTTTCGGGCAGTGCGCCGCAAGGCTGATTTGGGTTAATTCCCTTCAGGAGGTATAAATATAATATGTTGATTAAAAGATTTGCACACTCATGTTTTCTGTTGCAAAGCGAGGGCGGTACCCGTATACTCACGGATCCCTGCGACCCGGCAACCGGCTATAACGTAGGCCCTGTTGAGGCGGACTGCGTGACCGAGAGCCACCAGCACCACGACCACAACTATACCGCAGCGGCAAAGGGCAGAGACGTAAAGGTAATATCAGCCCCCGGCGAGTATACCGTCGGGGATGTAAAGATAACCGGCATACCCTGCTGGCATGACGAAATGCAGGGGGCGAAGCGGGGCGGCAACATCATATTCGTATTCGAGATGGACGGATTGCGCCTTGCCCATATGGGCGACATAGGCCACCTGCCGGACGAAGCTACCCTTAAAGCCATGGGTCATATAGACATACTGCTCATACCCGTTGGCGGCGTATACACCGTGGACTACAAGCAGGCGCTGGAGATAGCCTACGCCATAGCGCCAAAGGTTGTAATACCCATGCACTACGCCGCCGACAAGCTGGCCTTTGAGCTGGGCGAGCTTGCCCCGTTCCTTGAAAACGCAAAGAACTGCGCCATACACCGTATGCGCCAGAGCGAGGCGGTCATCACAAGGGAAAGTCTGGGCAGCAACAGGATAATAGTGCTGGACTGCGCCGTGTAGCGGCGTAAGCAAAGCCCCCCGAAAGGGGGCTTTTTTGCGTTTACTGTACGAGACGGGATATTTCAACGCGAAGGACCTTCGCAAGCTGGACCAGCTCTATATCAGTAACGAATCGCTTTCCACACTCTATTCGCTGTATTGCATTCTTATCTATATCCAGTCCGTATACCTGCAGCCTGTCCGCAAGCTGCCGCTGCGACAGCTTCAGTCCCTTCCTCAGAGCCGCGACATTCCTTCCGCATAGATTATTCGAGCCGTCCTGAGATTTATTTATGAACATTTTTTTCTCCTTTTGACATTCAGTGATTGTCAACATCAAAAGGGTATGCTATAATTGAAACAATAATGACATTCACTGAATGTCAAATTAAAGTAATTTTGAAAGAAGGGAAAAAAATGAAAAAATCACTTGCAATGATGTTGGCTCTGATCATGGTCTGCGCCTTGCCCGGAATCGCATCGGCAAATGGCAAAGGCAGCATCAACGGGGCCTGTATTACGCAGAATGCCGTATCCATTGAGCTGGAGGACATTACATTTGAAGAAAGCGTAAAGGTGGAGCTGTTCAGCGGCGAAACTCTGCTGACCACTGCCACTCTGAAGGAAAAAGTCTTGGAAGCAAACAAGAATTATGATTACGTGACCTGTTGTATACCTACCGTGGGTGAAGATGAGGCCTGGAGCCTGACCTCTTGGATCCCCAGGGACAAGATTGTTCCCAACAAAGCTGTCCTGTTTGTCGATGGAAACGAGTTGGATACGAAGAAGCTCACACTGGATGCCGAAGCATGGGCAGCCTTGCCCGGCACGGTGCTCCCCTCTAGCGGCAGCATCGAGCGCGCCGGCATCACTCATGCTAACGGTGTCCTGAAGAACGCTGTGTCTGTTGATCTGAAGAATGTTAACTTTGAGTCCAGCGTACAGGTGCAGCTGTACAGTGGTGAGACCCTGCTGACCACGGCTACCTTGCAGGGAGTAAATCCCGGCAGACATGATTTCCTGACCTGCTGCATCGCTACCGAGACTGCTGACGCAAACTGGGCACTGACCCCCTGGACTCCCAAAGATGATGTTGTCCCCAATAAAGTCGTGCTGTTTGTGGATGGCAACAAAATGGACACTATGGAATTCACTCTGGATGCTGCAGAGTGGAAAGCCCTGCCCGGCACGGTGCTCCCCTCTAGCGGCAGCACCACCGGCGGCGAAAGCCACTGGCATTCCCCGGTTACCCCTGCTCCCGTTCCCGTGGTGGTAATACCCCCCAAGACCGGCGATATGACGATATGGCAGAGCATACTGCATTTCTTCGGGGTAATATAAAAAGATAACGGCATGACAAAGCCCCCGCGAACGCGGGGGCTTTGCTTATCCTTTCGTCTTTAGGGGGAAGAATGACGACGGTGCTTACGCTTTCTTTGACTTTGCGCTGCGGACGCTCTCGAGCATTATGCTGCCCAGTATCAACGCGGCGCCTACCGCGCCCATGACGCCTATTTTCTCATGCAGGAGAACGGCACTCATTGCGGCGGTGGAAAGGGGGTTGAGGGCGCAGAACTGGCTCGCCCTCTCGGAGGGTATCCTGCGCTGTGCCACGGGCTGAAGGGTGAAGCCGAAGCAGCTGCAAACCAGCGCAAGCCCCAATATCGGCAGCCACTCAGAGGCGCAGGAGGGCAGCTTGGGAGCCTCGAATATGAAGGAGGCTATGGTGGTGAACAGGCCGATGAAGCCGACCTGCGCTATGCCTATGAGCATGGGGTCGCCCTTTTTGGAAAGCCTGTCAGTGAGTATTATCGCCAAGGCGTAAAGCATGGCAGAGAGTATGCACAGCCCTTCGCCGAGGCCGAAGCTGAACCTGCCGGAGCGCAGGGTGAGGGCGCCGACGCCTATTAAGGTAAGCCCGGCGCAGAGCAGAGCCCTTTTGCAGGGCAGCTTCCTATGCAGCAGCGCCTCCATCAGCGGCACTATGACTATTGCGGTATTTTCGAGAAAGGAGGTGGTGGAAGCGAGGGTGTGCTTGAGGGCGAAAAGCTCCGCCGCCATCATCGCGGAGAAGGCGCCGCCTATCGCCATGCCCATGAGCAGCGTCCTGAGGTCCATCCGCTTCATCCGATTGAAGAATATGGCGCAGAGTATCACGAAGGCAAGGCAGAAGCGAACGGAGAGTATGTTGAGGGGGCTCATAGTGGTGAGGAGCGCCTTGGACAGCAGTAGAGAGGTGCTGCGCGCAACTATAACGCCCGCGAGAAGGAACTCCGCAGGGTTTACCCGGCAGCCTATCCTTGCCCTTGCGCTGATGCTTTCCATTGTTTCTGTCCTTTCCTGATATTTTGTCGTTTTCTTTGTTTGACATCATTATATTACTGTTATATATTTGAGTAAAACGAGGATATATCATGGCAGCATTGATAAAAAGTCAAAATAGAGGCACGATATGGATACAGAGAAGTGCAGGGCGCTGATAGCGGCGCTGGAGCTGGGCTCACTTACCGCCGCGGCGGAGAGCCTCGGCTATACTCCCTCCGGTATAAGCCGTATGATGGCGGCGCTGGAGGATGAGATGGGCTTTCCGCTTCTGATAAGGAACAGAGGCGGCGTTGTCCCTACCGAAAACTGCAAAAATATGCTTCCCCTCATACGCGATTTCGTGTACATGGGGCGGCGCTGCGTGCAGCAGGCGGCCTCCATACGCGGCATAGAGATAGGCAAGCTCACCATAGGCAATACCTACGAGGCCTGCTACGGCTGGCTTGCCCACTTGATCGCCGGCTTTTCGCGGAAGTACCCGATGGTAGAGATAAGCACCCTGGAGGGAACCAGCAGCGAGCTTGCGGCGGCGCTGAGCGAGCACAGGGCGGATTTCTGCGTAATGAGCCGCCGCGAGGGCGACTTCGACTGGCTGCATATAAAGGACGATCAGCTGGTGGCGGTGCTGCCAAAGAGCAGCCCACTCTCCGGCGGCGCGGCCTTTCCGCTCTCGGCTGTAGGCAATTATCCTTTCGTAGCCATACGCCCCGCAGAGGAGACGGACAACTCCCGCATGATCGCGCAGATGGGCATAACCCCGGATATACGCTTCGGCTGCCCGGATGGCCTTGCCGCCATGGCGATGGTGAAGGCGGGGCTGGGAATAGCCATAATGAACCAGCTCATCGTGGACTCGCTGGAGCCGGGCGGCGAGGTGAGGGTCATGCCGCTGGACCCTGAGCAGTATGTGGATATAGGTATAGGAGTTACAAGGAAGGATATGATTTCCCCTGCGGCAGCAAGGTTCATCGCCTACGCGAAGGAGCACATAGAGGAAATGAAGTAAAGAAAAAAGGCTTCCCAATTTAAAGGAAGCCCTTTGCGTTTGCAGCGTTATTCCTCCGCGTCTATGTAGGGCAGAAGCTTGTTGAGGTCGCAGGGCTCACTCAGTACAAGCTCTATGCCTTCCACCCGCTTGTCCTCGAACATCTGGGTGAGCGCTATGTACTGGCACAGGCGGGACTTGAGGTTGAGGCAGTCGCCCTCGGCGGTCATGAGCTCCACCCTGCCGGCGCAGGTGTTTACGGCCTTAAAAAAGCTTGCAGGCTCCGATATATCTCTGATCTTCATTGGGGCGTCCTCCATAAGTTTTTCTGTTATTATACAACAGCTTCGGTTTTTTTTCCACTTCACAATTATTTCAAATTATTATGATGATATGTACAAGGTCTTATATTACAATTAGCACTCGAAAGGTAAGAGTGCTAATAAGGACCATGGCACATACTACTTACGAAATCATCAGTCCGAGGAGGATTTTATATGGATATTAACAGGTTAACGCAAAAATCTATTGCGGCGGTGCAGGATGCCCAGTCCATCGCCAGCCGCAACACCAACCAGCAGGTGGATCAGCAGCACCTTATGAAGGCGCTGCTCGACCAGAAGCTCATAGCCGAGCTCATCACCAGAATGGGCAAGGATAAGGACGCCTTCGGTGCCGCCCTCGACAGGGAGATAAGCAAGCTGCCCAAGGTCACGGGCAGCCGGGAGGCGGAAAAGGTGTACATAACCCCTGAGCTGGATCGCGCGCTCAATGCGGCGGAGGAGCAGGCCAAGCACATGAAGGACGAGTATATCTCGGTAGAGCATCTGTTTTTAGGCATGCTGGAAGCGCCTAACGGCGCCATGAAGGAGATGTTTAAAACCTTTGGCATCACCCGGGACGGGTTCCTGAAGGTTCTCAACGATGTCCGGGGCGGCGCAAGGGTTACAACCGACAGCCCGGAGGACACCTATGACGCGCTGGGCAAGTACGCTCAGGACCTCGTGGAGCTTGCAAGGAAGCAGAAGCTTGACCCTGTTATAGGGCGTGACGAGGAAGTACGCAACGTCATCCGCATACTTTCAAGAAAGACCAAGAATAACCCCGTGCTCATAGGCGAGCCGGGCGTAGGCAAGACGGCAATAGCCGAGGGACTTGCCCAGCGGATAGTATCAGGCGATGTGCCGGCAAACCTGAAGGATCGCAAGATATTCTCCCTTGACATGGGTGCGCTTATTGCGGGCGCAAAGTTCCGGGGCGAATTTGAGGAAAGGCTTAAGGCCGTTCTTAATGAAGTAAAGCGCAGCGAGGGCAGGATAATACTGTTCATCGATGAGCTGCACAATATAGTAGGAGCCGGACGCACCGAGGGCAGCATGGACGCGGGCAACCTCTTAAAGCCCATGCTTGCCAGGGGCGAGCTGCACTGCATAGGTGCGACCACACTGGACGAGTACCGCAAGTACATCGAAAAGGACCCCGCCCTTTCCAGAAGGTTCCAGCCCGTAATGGTAGATGAGCCTACGGTAGAGGATACCATAAGCATACTGAGAGGGCTGAAGGAGCGCTACGAGGTGTTCCACGGCGTAAAGATACAGGACAGCGCCCTGATAGCCGCCGCCACACTTTCCCACAGGTACATAAGCGACAGGTTCCTGCCGGATAAGGCTATCGACCTTGTGGACGAGGCCTGCGCCATGGTGCGCACCGAGATGGACAGTATGCCCACCGAGCTTGACGAGAAGCGCCGGCACATAATGCAGCTGGAGATAGAGGAAGCCGCCCTTAACAAGGAAAGCGACAAGATATCCCAGCAGCACCTTGAGGATATCCGCAAGGAGCTGGCTCACGAGCGCGAGGAGTTCGCGGGGCTCAAGGCAAAGTGGGAAAACGAGAAGGACGCCATAAAGAAGGTTCAGTCCCTACGTACAGAGATAGAACAGCTTAACGCCGATATGCAGCAGGCCGAGCGGAGCTACGACCTTAACAAGGCTGCCGAGCTGAAGTACGGCAAGCTGCCCAAGCTGAAGGAAGAGCTGGCCAAGGCGGAGGCGGACATGGAGAAGGGCAAAGCGGACGGCCTGCTCCGCGACCGCATTACCGAGGAGGAGATAGCCAAGATAGTGGGCCGTTGGACCGGTATACCGGTCGCCAAGCTGATGGAAGGCGAGAGGGAGAAGCTGCTGCATCTGGACAGCATACTGCATAAGCGGGTCATAGGCCAGGACGAGGCGGTGCAGACCGTCTGCGACGCCATACTTCGCACCCGGGCGGGGCTGAAGGATCCCAACAAGCCTATCGGCTCCTTCCTGTTCTTAGGGCCTACCGGCGTAGGCAAGACGGAGCTTGCCAAGGCTCTGGCGGAAGCCCTGTTTGACGATGAGTCCAACATGGTGCGCATAGATATGAGCGAATACATGGAGAAGCACTCCGTGTCCCGCCTGATAGGCGCTCCTCCGGGCTATGTGGGCTATGACGAGGGCGGCCAGCTTACGGAGGCCGTGCGCCGCCATCCCTACTGCGTCGTGCTGTTCGACGAGGTGGAAAAGGCTCATCCCGACGTGTTCAACGTACTGCTTCAGGTGCTGGACGACGGGCGCATAACGGATTCTCAGGGCCGCACCGTGGACTTCAAGAATACCGTCATCGTCATGACCAGCAATCTGGGCTCCAGCTACATACTGGAGGGCATAAAGGACGGCAGGATAACCGAGGAGGCCCGCGCACAGGTGAACCTGCTGCTCAAGCAGAGCTTCAGGCCGGAATTCCTCAACAGGATAGACGACATAGTGTTCTATAAGCCCCTGGACAAGGAGGAGATCTTCAAGATCACCGACCTCATGCTGGAGGATATACGCAAGAGGCTCAGGGAGCGCAGGCTGGACGTGAAGCTTACCGACAGGGCGAAGAACTACCTTGCGGAGACCGGCTACGATCCTCAGTACGGCGCAAGGCCTCTGAAGCGGCTGCTTTCCAGCAAGCTTGAGACGCTGCTTGCCCGCAAGATAATCGAAGGCGACCCCGCCCCCGACACGGTGTTCACCGTGGATTACGACGGCGAGAACCTCACCGTATCAGAGAGCAAGGGCGAATAAAGCCGAATAATAATACGGCCCCGGTGAAATTGCCGGGGCACTTTTTTTAAGGAAGCGGCAAGCCCCCGCAACCTCCGGTTGCGCTTTTTCCAAGTATGATTGGTGGCGCGATAGCCGCCAAATAGAGTATGCTATGCACAAGAAAACCAAAAAGGAGTACCCGTGCTTATGAAAGAAATGACAGTAGGCGAAAGGATACAGCAGCTTCGAAAGGCGGCGGGCCTTTCGCAGGAGCAGCTTGCGGAGCAGCTCGACGTTTCCCGCCAGTCGGTATCAAAATGGGAGCTGAACGACGCGGCGCCGGAAATATCCAAGATAATCGCATTGAGCGAGCTTTTCGGCATATCCACAGACGTGCTTTTGAAGGGGGCTGAGAGCATACCCGCTGCGGCTGGAGAAAAGGAGAGCATAGCCGCCATAGCCCGGCTGAACGCTGCGGAAAAACGCATACGCACAGGCTTTATAACGGCGGTCGCGGGACTGGTAATGCTTGCGCTGGAGCTTTTGCTGCTGCCGGTGATGCAGGTAATGGAACACAATGCCTTTGGGCATTTTTTGACCAACGCTATGGATTACGCCGGAAAAATGCCGATGAAGGCGGTGATATTCATAACAGCCGCCGCCATTGCCGCCGGGGGGATATTCATGTATCAGGGATACCTTTGCAAAAGGAAGCAATAGCGCACGGTTAGTCAAAAAAAGCGGCTTTTAAGCCGCTTTTTTGAGCTTTGTCCCTTATTCGCCTATATGCCACTTGTCCAGCACTATGCGCTGGGCGCCGTAAAGGCTGCTGTATCCTGAAAGCAGGTAGCTTGCGGCGCAGGCGAGGGCGAAGAAGGGGAGCGCACCGCCGCCGAAAAGCTCCACGGAAAGCAATATGGCTGTGATGGGGCAGTTGGTCACGCCGCAGAACAGCGCGGTCAGCCCCATAGCGGCGCCGAATGCGGGATCGAGGCCAAGGAGCGCGCCGGCAGTGCAGCCAAAGGTGGCCCCGACGAAGAAGGAGGGGACTATCTCGCCGCCCTTGAAGCCCGCGCCCATGGTGACGGCGGTAAGGAGGAGCTTCAATATGAACGCCGCGGGCTCTGCCCTGCCTGCAAGCGCGCGGGCGATAACGTCCATTCCCGCGCCGCAGTAGTCCCGCGTGCCCAGCAGCAGCGAGGCGGCGGCGACTGTGCAGCCGCCTAAAAACAGGCGCAAATAGGGGCTTTCTACCCTGCCCGCAAGGCGATGCACGCCGCCTATGGCCTTGCAGAATATGAGGGAAAGCCAGCCTGCCAGTACTGACAGGGCAAGCACCTGTAAAACGGGGGCGGCTTCCAGCGCGGGTATGCCCAGCAGCTCAAAGCGGGTGGGCGGCACGCCCAGGGCGGAGGACACGAGGAAGCCCGCAAAGGCGCTGACCACGGAGGGGAAAAGCGCCGCGTACTGCACCGCGCCCGCGCTGGCTACGCTCACGGCGAAAACAGCCGCGGTGATGGGCGTGCCGAAAAGCCCTGCTATGCTGCCGCCGAGCTGGAGGGCCGCGCCCTCGCGCCCCGCGCTGCCCCCGAAGAGATGGGTAAGCACCGTGCCTGTGAATATCAGCGGGGCCACGCGCTTTTTAACCGGCTCGCCGTTTATTGTGGCCTCAAGGACGGCGTTTGCGCCCCGGTCGTCCTTCACGCCGCAGGCGCGGTACATGAATACTATGATAAGGCCGCCTACGGGCAGCAGGCAGAGGAGCCAGGGGTGGGCGAGCCGCAGCTCCTGCGCAAAATCCACGGAGTAGTGGAATGCGGTGCTTATGAAGCCCAGCGCCATGCCTATGACGGCCGCCCACAGCAGCCACTTGAGGAATACGAGGGCATAGCGCAGCCATGTGTGCATCGCAAGGTCGAATATCCGCCTATCGTTATGCTTGTTATCCATAAAAACACGCCTTTCGTGCTGATTGATGACGGGTACATTATACCATCAATTGACAGATGTATTTAGTTTCTTTTAAAATATGAATATAATTGGAAGGAGGGATTGAAGATGGAAAACAGGAAATACGCCCTGTATACCTTTCTTACGCTGATGATCGAGCTGTCCATTGCGTCCTTGATGGATATGCTTCTCTCAAAGTTCGAGTCGTTTTACAGTGCGGCAGCTTATGTCCCTATGTCCGACAAGCTGTGGCATTACGGAATATTAAAGGTGATATGCGTAACAGCGGCTTTATTCCTCTATTTTATAATTAAGTGCTATTACAAGGGAGGGGAAGCACATGAGGAATCCGATACACAGAAAAAAACTGAGTAGAGCCC
>OLSX01001060.1_pt1 | contig 27111 bp, 27 predicted proteins | sample 1673141 | NCBI WGS metagenome assembly OLSX01 (sample SAMEA3136759, study PRJEB25190) | human gut metagenome | biome: human gut; feature: human-associated habitat; material: faeces | place: Austria | collected 2013
CGCTATGTATAAAAATCCATATGAAATCTGATTCTGTGATTTAATCAGCGTTTCCTTAATACGATTTTGCAATAACGCTTACAGAAGACGGGGAAAGTGGCTGCTTTGAGCAGTCGCCTTTCCCGTTTCTATCAAGGAGAATGATACATGGTCCCGATTTTTGAAAAAGGAGTCAATATGGAGGGTAGCAGTACGAACCAGCATATGTTCCGAAGAGAATACTTTGGCAAAAGCCTCTCGACTCTCTGCGGCGGATTCCTGGTCGTCCTGACGATCGCCATCGGCTGCTTCCTCTTGGCGAAAGGCATGCTTTCGTTTACACAGTTTCATCACTCGGTGAGTGAGTTTCTCTTCTCTCCGGTTTGGAAACCGACGGATACCGAAGCCGGCGGTGGACAGATCGGTGCGGCGATCTACATCTGGGGCTCTATCCTGACCTGCGCGGTCGCACTGGTCATTGCCATCCCTTTTAGCCTTTCCACGGCGATCTTCATGACACAGATCTCTCCCAGGATCGGGGAAAAGATCATTCGTCCGGCGGTAGAGATCTTCGTCGGGATCCCATCTGTTGTTTACGGCTGGGTCGGGCTGGTCGTCTTGGTACCGCTCATCCAGAAGGTCTTTGACCGCTCTCACGGGCAGTCGGTGCTGGCGGCAGCGATCGTGCTTTCCGTCATGATCTATCCGACGATCACTTCCGTCTCCGCCGATGCCATCCGCAGCGTGAATCAGAAGTATATCGAAGGTGCCTATGGTCTTGGCTCTACCCGCTGGCAGATGATTTATAAAGTGCTTCTCCCCGCCGCGATGTCAGGCATCCTGACCGCTATCGTGCTCGGCTTGGCCAGAGCTTTTGGCGAAGCACTCGCTGTTTCCATGGTCATCGGGAAGATGCGCGCATTCCCGAAGAGCCTGCTTGATCCGACGAACAACCTGACGTCTGCGATCGCCTCCGATATGGGCGGTGCTATGGACGGCGGCGAATTCAATGCAGCCCTGTGGTCCATGGCACTCCTGCTCTTTATCGTTTCCCTTCTTTTCATTCTGATCATTCATCTGATCGCTGCCAGAAAGGAGAAAATCTGATGAACCCGAATTCTTCCCTTTCGGCGGACGAGCTTCGCCATGTGAGCGGCTCACTGAAGAGGGCGCATATGTCCGATCATCTCGCGACGGCTGTCTTCTATGTGGTGTCCGGCGCCTTCGTCCTGCTTCTCATTGCCTTCACGATGTATGTGGTCTGGGGCGGTATCAAAGCCTTCCGTCCCGAGATATTCTCCTTTGAGGCAAATGGGATCGGAAATCAGTTTTTCAACACCGTTTATCTCGTTTTCCTCTCTCTTTTGATTTCTGTACCGATCGGTATTTTTGCCGGTGTGTACATGGCGGAATATGCGCCGGAAGGTCGCATCATCCATGCTCTTCGCATCGCCATCGAGACATTATCCTCTCTCCCTTCGATCGTGGTCGGCCTTTTTGGCTACCTGGTCTTTATCATCATGGTCGGATCCCAGTGGAACCTCTTCGCAGGCGCTTTGGCGGTGTCCGTCCTGTCTCTGCCGCTTATCACTGCGACAACCTACGATGCACTGAAAGCACTGCCGCATGGCTTCAAGGAAGGCAGCCTTGCACTGGGGGCGACCCACTTCGAGACTATCTGGAAGGTCATGCTGCCGGCGGCCATTGGACCGATCGTGACCGGCATCATCCTTGCAGCCGGCCGAGGCTTCGGCGAAGCTGCCGCGCTCCTTTACACCGCAGGCATGAGTACGGATATCAGTTGGCAGGTGTGGGATATTACCTCGCCGGTCTGCCCGCTGAATCCATTCCGCCCGGGTGAGACTTTGTCCCTGCAGGTCTGGGCGTCCCGCACCGAGGGCGTCGGTGGATCCGCTGCGGATACGGCAGCTGCAGCTTCTGCTGTTTTGATGCTTATGGTACTGGCCTTCAGTATCGGAGCCCGCCTTATCAGTCACTACATTACCAAGAAAACAGAAGGAGAACATGCATAATGTACTATAATGGAAACTCAGTCGCTGTCCCGGCTCCTGCTGACGCACCAGCCATCTCGGTCTATAACAATATCAGCTTCGATTGCAAGAATGTCGATCTTTACTATGGCTCATTTCAGGCGCTGAAGGGCATCAATCTTCGCATTGAAAAGAACCAGATCACCGCGCTCATCGGGCCGTCCGGCTGCGGGAAATCGACGTTCCTGCGCTCTCTGAACCGCATGAATGATCTCATCCCGTCCTGCCGTGTAGAAGGGGAGATCCTTCTTGCCGGTGTCGATGCCTACAAAGATATCGATCCGATCGTTCTTCGCCGCCATGTCGGCATGGTTTTCCAGCAGCCGAATCCATTCCCGAAGAGCGTCTATGATAATGTCGCTTATGGTCCTCGCCTGAAAGGCATCACCAAGAAAGCGGATCTGGATGAGATCGTAGAAAGCAGCCTGCGCCAGGCTGCCATCTGGGACGAACTGAAAGACCGCCTGTATAAGTCTGCCCTTGGTCTTTCCGGCGGTCAGCAGCAGCGTCTCTGCATCGCCAGAGCCCTTGCCGTAGAGCCGGATGTTCTCCTGATGGATGAAGCGACCTCTGCCCTCGATCCGATTTCCACCGCGCATATCGAAGAACTCGCTGTAAAGCTCAAGGAACGCTACACGGTCATCATGGTCACCCATAACATGCAGCAGGCACAGCGTATCGCTGACAAGACAGCCTTCTTCTACCTTGGTGAAATGGTCGAATATGGCGAAACCGGACAGATTTTCGAGAATCCGCAGAAAGAACGGACGATCCGTTACATTTCCGGTCACTTTGGTTGATTTCATATGATAAAATAAAAAGGAATACTTCACCGGCGGGTCAGAGACGATCAAGGTCTCTGGCGTGCCGGCTTTTGGATAGGATGGATAATCGGGAATGAGAACTGAAGGTACGGCGTGAAAATCATAGAGCGCCGCAGCACCATTTCTCATCTTGCATTTTTGATTTCTTGATCGGTTCGAATCGATGCAAGTGAATTTGAATTTTTTCGGTGATCAAGAGGAGGATCTCATGCCTTTAATTTACTGTGTAGAAGATGATGAAAGTATTCGCGAGCTGGTGAGCTACGCACTCCGGGGACAGGGGTACAGGGTCGAAGGCTTTGGCGATGCCAATGCGCTGTATGATGCGCTGCAGAAAAATATACCTGACATGCTGCTCCTCGATATCATGCTTCCGGGCGAGGATGGGCTGACCATTCTGAAGAAAATGAGAGCGCCGGGGAGCGGAGCCATGCAGACGGTCCCGATCATCATGATGACAGCGAAGACAAGTGAGTTCGATATCGTAAAAGGGCTTGACTGCGGAGCGGATGACTATGTGACGAAGCCTTTCGGCATCATGGAGCTGCTCTCTCGGATCCGTTCGGTCCTTCGCCGAGCCAAAAAAGCGACGGAGCCGAATAAGAAGCTGCTTTCTTACGGTCATATCGTCGTGGATCAGGAGCAGCACGTCGTCACAGCAGGCGGAAAAGAGATCCAGCTGACTCTCAAAGAATTCGACCTGCTCTGTTATCTCCTGCTGAACAAGGGCATCGTCCTGTCCCGCGATCAGATCATGCAGTCGGTATGGGATTCTCCTTTTGAAATGGAAAGCCGTACCATTGATATGCACATCATGAGCCTTCGTCAGAAGCTGGGGGAAGAAGGCTCTCTCATTCGCACGGTCCGTGGCGTGGGCTACAGGCTGGGGGATAGAAAATAGGGAAGAGGCTTGGGGTTAGCCCTTGGGGCGGAGCGCCCTTGGAATGCGGATGAAAGCCTCGATTGAATGAGAAATTAGAAATGAGAAATGCGAAATGGTGGTGCGGCGCATAAAAATATGGAAGCGCCGCGAAGTATAAATCATGGCGATGCCATGAGCTGGCATTCCAGTCACTAGTCACCAGTCACAAGTCACTCAAGGCCCCTAATCCCTAATCCCCTGATCCCTGATTTATAACCTATTACCTATGGAGTCATGCATAGGCGGCTATGCTGCTCTATTTTATATTTCTACTAATACAACTCACGTAGGAGAAACACATGAGAGGAAGAATTTATAAAAGTCTGCTCTTTATGGGCATCATATCCGTGGTCGTGACATTCATACTCTCGGCCATCTTATATTACCAGGGCATGCAGGAGCAGATTAGTGCGGAGCTCGGGCGCACGGCGCATGTCGTTTCCGGCGCGATCTCCAAGGACAAGGAAGAGAGCAGCATCGAGTATCTGGACTGGGTCTTCAAAGACAATGAACGTGCCATTCACATCGTTTGGCTCGATACCGATGGCTCTGTCATCTATGACAGTGACCACAAAGAGGAGGATTACAAGGCAAGCGGCGAAGTGAAGGCAGCATTTGCGACGGGCAGTGGACACGAAGTGCATAAGGACTCCTTTGACAAGCCGAAGAGCTATTATGCTGTCAGAGCAGATGACGGCACGGTACTCCGGCTTTCAAGCGGACGCATGGTGAATTACAAAGGCTACTCCTCCTACTTGCCGGAGATCTTCATCTTCCTCCTGGTCTTCACCGTGGGCTGTCTGGCTGCTGCGGAACGGGAGACAGAAAGCATTTTGAAACCCTTCCATCTCTTGGGAGACCTCGTGCAGCGTATCATGAAAGGGGAGAAGGTGGACGAGCTGCCGCCGGAATATAAGGAGCTGCGTCCTCTCATCCGTAAGGTCGAAGAGCAGCACAATGATATCGAAAACTATATGGAGGATATCGAAGAGGAAAGAAATACGATCCGCATCGTGGTCGATACCATCACAGACGGCATCATCCTTCTGAATGGAAGCCGGGAGATCATCGATTACAATAAGACGATCGAAGATATTTTCCATCCGAACGAAAACAAGCGCTTCCGCCGTATAGCGAGCCTTTATCATGATGAGGACTGGCTTCGCGTCATCGGAAAAGCCTACCACAGCGAGGGGAAGCAGGAGTACACCATGTACCTTTTTGATAAGCCCTTCCGTATGGTCATGAATCGGATCGTACTCACCGACGGAGAATCCGGTCTTCTCATCGTACTTCGTGATATGACGGCTTCTTATATGGCTGAAAAAATGCGCCGCGAATTCTCTGCCAATGTTTCGCACGAGCTGAAGACACCGCTGACCTCTATCAGCGGGTTCGCAGAAATGATTGCCAATGGCATGTACCAGAAGCCTGAGGAAGTGCGGCTCTTCGGCAGCCGCATCGTGAATGAATCCCAGCGAATGCTGACACTGATCGATACCATCATGCATCTTTCCAAGATCGAGGAGACAGAGACCACCATCACATGGAAGACCGTCTCTGTGGACAGCCTGGTGCGGTATGCAGCTGATCTCATTTCTCCACAGGCAGATGCCAAGCATGTCAAGGTGCACGTGGATACAGACCCGCTTTATACCTATGGCAATGCAGCGCTTCTCTCTGAGCTTATCATGAATCTTTTGGATAATGCGGTGAAATACAACCATGAAGGCGGCGATGTATACGCACGCCTTTCACCGGAGGGGGCAGACAAGATGATCCTTACGGTATCGGATACAGGCATCGGCATCCCGAAGGATAAGCAGGGACGCGTCTTTGAGCGCTTCTACCGCGCCGAAGAGAGCCGGAACAAAGCGACCGGCGGCAGCGGACTGGGACTTGCGATCTGCAAGCATATCGTAGAAAAGCACAAAGGCATGCTCTCTATCGAAAGCATCGAAGGGGAAGGCACGACCGTCACTGTCGTCCTGCCGAGAATGAGCGAAGGCGACGTGGATCGGGAGCACGCTGAAGCGATGACGGCCAAGCAGGAAGCAGCAGATGCAGAGTCTGGTCGCCTCGCCGCCAAAGAAGCCGAAGAAGACAGAAAGGCCATCGAAGCCGCGGGCGATGCCAAAGGCGAAAAGGCGGGAAAAGACGTACACCATAAGGTCAAGAAGCCGAAGAAAGAAAAAGAAAAGAAAGAGAAGGGACGGAAGAAGGACGAGAAGAAGAAGAAGTGACTAGTAGCTAGTGGCTAGGGACTGGTGGCTAGTGGCTAGGGATTAGGAGTCTCAAGTGACTGGTGACTTGTGACTGGAATGCCAGCTCAGGGCATCGCCATTATTTATACTTCGCGGCGCTTCTGATTTTTATGCGCCGCACCAACCCCTTTGAACCTCTTGAACCTATAGAACCCGCTGAACCTCTTTCGCACGTAATCAAAGGGCACCACGCCCGAGGGGCTAACCCTTGAATCCGACAACCTTTATTTTTTTACTTGACGCGCACTGATTTCTGTAGTATCATATCTCTTGTAATTGATTGCAAGCAGAAGTCATCCGCTTCTCACCTTACATGGCGCAGGCTACTAAGGTTTACGTATGAACTCAAGGCGGACGGCAGATGCTGTCCGCCTTTACACTTGCAATGATTTCTATTTCGGAGGTGAAAAGAATAGGTAAGGAACTTCGCATCAATGAACAGATCCGCGCCAGAGAGGTGCGTGTCGTCAGCGATGCAAATGAACAATTGGGGATCATGACGCTCCATGAAGCGATTCGCATGGCGGAAGAAAAAGGACTTGATCTCGTCGAGGTGGCACCCAATGGCCGTCCACCCGTATGCCGTATCATGAACTATGGCAAATACAGATATGAACAGCAGAAACGTGATAAAGAAGCCAAGAAGAAACAGAAGGTATTCCAGATCAAAGAAGTCAAGCTTCGTCCAAATATCGAAGACCATGATTTCTTTGTCAAACTGAAGAATGCGCAGCGTTTCTTAGGTGATGGAAACAAAGTCAAAGTGACCATCATGTTCCGTGGCAGAGAAATGACCCATCCAGAACTTGGACAGGATGTTCTCGACCGTTTCGCTAAAGAACTGGGTGATACCGTTGTTCGCGAAAAGCCACCGAAATTAGAAGGGCGCAACATGACAATGATCGTTGCCCCAAAAGCATAACAAAGGAGAGTACAAAATGCCGAAAATGAAAACCCGTCGCGCTGCGGCAAAACGTTTTACTGAAACCGGATCCGGTCAGTTCAAGAGAAACAAAGCATTCAAGAGCCACATTCTCGAAAAGAAGTCCCCGAAGAGAAAGAGAAACTTCAGAAAAGCAGCACTGGTTTCCAAGTCTGATTACAAACGTGTAGCAAGATTGCTTCCAAACGGCTAATAAGGAGGATATAAGAGAATGGCAAGAGTAAAAAGCGGCGTTACCGCTCATGCAAGACATAAGAAGATTCTGAAACTGGCTAAGGGCTACAGAGGTGCTCGTCACACCCAGTTCAGAAAAGCAAACGAACTGGTCATGAAGGCTCTCTACTATGCTAGAAGAGACCGTAGATCCAAGAAGAGAGAATTCCGTAAGCTCTGGATCGTTCGTATCAATGCAGCAGCTCGTCAGAACGGCCTGACCTACAGCAAGCTCATCGCTGGCCTGAACCGTGCTGGTATCGAAGTGAACCGTAAGATGCTCTCCGAACTCGCTATCAGCGATCCGGCTGGCTTCACCCAGATCTGCGAAGCAGCTAAAAACGCTTAATCCATAAAAATCCGTCTATGACGATCTGTCACGGACGGATTTTTATTTTGGGTGAAGGGCGCTTGACCGGGAAAATAAAAAGTGAAGGGGCCCCTGTGAAGCCTCTTCTGTGATCCATCGAAATAGAGCCGGTCATTTTATGCTATAATGACAGCAAAGATCCAAGCGAGGTGATGCCAATGACTATACAACAAATACTCACGTTCCTTTCTGCGAAGGGGCTGCTTCATGAGGATGAAGCGTTCACCATAGCAGGCGGGGAAGAGGCCGCATCGATCTCTCTTACGCTGCCGCATCTTCTCATCTTAAAGGATGTGACAGAAGAGGAGAAGGCCATTCTGTCATCGAGGCTTTCTATGCTGTATGAGAAGGAGAGCGCACTCATCCTCCTCTCTTCGGAAGGCCGTATTCGTAGGCTTACCATGGATGAATTCCGGCATGACCTTGGCAAGGAGCCATTCCTCTTCCTTTTCGACAGCCGCAAAGCAAGAGGGAAGGAACCTACGCCGTTCACACTGTCTCCGCTCGAGGAGACGATGGATAGGCTGCTGGCACCCGGCGGCTGCCCCTGGGATCGCGCGCAGGATCATAGATCGCTTCGTACCTATTTCCTGCAGGAGGTCTATGAAGTGATCGATGCGATCGACAAGGATGATATGGTGAACCTGAAAGAGGAGCTGGGCGATGTGCTGCTGCAGATCGTCTTTCATGCGCGCCTCGCGGAGAAGGAAGGCTTCTTCACCATGCAGGATGTCGTGGACGGCATCAATGAGAAAATGATCCGCCGGCACCCATTCGTTTTCGAGAAAATCACGGTGGAGGAGACGAAAAAGCTCCTTGGAGATTGGGAAACACGGAAAAGATTGGAAAAAAACCGAAAATATCTGCTTTCCGGCGTCTCAAAAGACTTGCCAAGTCTGCTTTTAGCATGTATAATTCAAAGGAAAGTTAGTTCCCATGGACTGACAGAAGCCCTCGAGGATGGCGCACTTTCTGCGTCTTGTGCTGAAGAGATCAAGGCAGCCGCAGACGGGAAGGGAGCTGTTGATAAAGAGCTTTCGGTGGGGCGTTTCCTTTTTGTGTTAGACCGTGTAATAAATGCAGAAGGGGTAGAACCTGAACTGGCTCTCCATCGCTACACCAGATATGTCATGGATCAGCTGAGAGCCTTTGAAAAGGGCCTTTTCCAGAGAGGGAAGAGCCTGATGGACATCTCGCCCGAGGAGGCTCAGGTCTTGTGGCAGAATTTCTGCCGAAAGACGGATACATCAGTGCTCCCCTAGCCCATTGGAGCTGAGAAGCGGTGTGCCCTGTGCACCACTCTTCTTTGTTGGCAAAAGCCATCATTATTAAAGGAGGATGTTTAGTTATGAACAAAACAGAACTCATCACTGCTGTCGCTCAGGAAGCAGAAATGACCAAGAAAGATGCCGAAAAAGCAGTCAAGGCTGTCATCGATGTCGTATCCGGTGCTCTTGCCAAAGGTGAAAAGGTCCAGCTGATCGGCTTTGGTACTTTCGAAGTCCGTGAACGTAAAGCTCGTGAGGGCCATAATCCGTCCACACAGGAAGTCATCAAGATCCCGGCTTCCAAGACTCCGGCTTTCCGCGTTTCCAAACAGCTGAAAGAAAAAGTCAATGTAAAACCGGCTAAAAAGACCAGAGCTAAGAAAGCAGCTAAGAAATAAGATGGTATAGAAAAAGGAGCTGTGAAGAAATGAATCCTCATTTCTTCACAGCCCCTTTTTACTTTGCTTTCATTTGGTTCAGGGTTCAAGGTTCAGGGCTCTCGTGGCGGCTTCGCCGCCTTTTTTTAGAAGATGGTATTCTCGTATCGCAGCCTTCCCCTCTAGGGGAAGGTGCCCGAAAGGGGCGGATAGGGTGACTATGGTATGAAAGACAGCTGGGATAAGGTTTCCCGGTCACTCCTATGAGAGCTGCAAGTCTCCCGCGGCAGATGGAACGCGAAAATGAGATGCTCGTTATTTCACATCGCCTTTTGCGTGTCAGAAAGCGGTTTTCCTTATGCGTGACGTCTCCGCTGATTTGCGCCTTTATGTTATAATCGAAGGTGGAAAAGTAACGAAAGGGAGAGACGAAATGGAGATCGCTCGTAAGTTTTACATCATGACGGCCAGCATAGGGACGGGGCACAGCCAAGCGGCGCGCGCCATCGCGGAAGCGATCCAGCGCACGCATCCATCGGACTCGGTGCAGGTCCTTGACTTCGTATCGAGCAATCTTTTCTCCATCGATCACATCATCAAGGATGGCTATCTCAAAATGATCGACGTCTTTCCGGAGATGTATGACCATCTCTACAGTGATTCGCAGATGAGCCGCTTCGGGCAGTTCTCGCAGAAGATGCTGTCTCTTTCCTTTAAGCGCAGAATGAAGAATCTCATCATGGCCACGAAGCCGGATGCGATGATCTTCACGCATCCTTTCCCGGCAGGGGCAGCAGACCTTTTGAAGGCGGAGGGCTCGATCTCGATCCCGCTGCTCGGCGTGATCACGGATTTCGATATCCACCAGCTCTGGATCGACCGCTATCTTGACGGGTATTGTGTCGCGACGCCGGATCTGAAGGACCTGCTGGAGACGTATGATATCGATGGCAGCCGCATCCATGTGACAGGTATCCCGGTGCGCCGCGCTTTTTACGAGAAAGCGAAGGAGAGAGAGGCCTTTGAAAAGGGGACGGTACTCGTCATGGGTGGTGGCCTCGGGCTCGGTAATGTCGTGGATAATATTGCCCGTCTCGATGAAGTGGAAGAGATCTCGAAATTCATCGTCGTGACCGGGAAGAATATCAGTCTCTACGAAAAAGTGGCTGCTCTTGCCGAGAAGCTAAAGCATCCCGTGGAGCTTCACAGCTATACAAATAAAGTGGCAGAGATGATGGCAAGGAGCGAGATCCTTGTGACAAAGCCGGGCGCACTTACGTGTACAGAGGCGATGGTGATGCATCTGCCCATGGTGCTGGTCAATACGCTGCCCGGGCAGGAGCGTGCGAATGCCATGCATATGAAGAACCTTGGCTGCGCGGAATGGGTGAAGCGGGGAGAACTCGCAGACTCGGTACGCGCTATCCTTCGTGACCCGCTCGTTCGGAAGAAAATGGCAGATGCCTGCAGCGTCGCTCCGAGCGGCAGTGCGGATCAGGTGGCGAAGGTATTATATGATTTGGCAAGAAAGCAGTGACGGATGACCGGTCGTATTGACTGCTTTTCGCTGCTTCACTGCTCTCAATTCTGAAAGATGTGATACACATGGACTCTTTATTCGACATGTCCCCTGAGGCGGGGAAGCGGTATGCCCCATTGGCGGATCGCATGCGCCCCAGGCGGCTTGAAGACATCGTCGGACAGGATGCTGCCGTTGGACGGCAGTCTTTCCTTTATCGCATGATAGAGCGGGATACGATCCCATCCCTCCTTCTTTTTGGCCCGCCGGGATGCGGGAAGACGACGATCGCATCGGTCATTGCGGAAATGACAAAGAGCTGCTTCATCAAGGTGAATGCGACCTCGAGCGGGATCAAAGAGATCCGGGATGTTGTTTCCAAAGCGAAAGAAGAGCTCTCGTACTACCAGCGGCGGACGATCGTTTTCATTGATGAAATCCACCGTTTCAATAAGGGGCAGCAGGATGTGCTTCTGCCCTATGTGGAGGATGGGACATTCATCCTCATCGGTGCGACGACGGAGAATCCCTATTTTGAGATCAACGGGCCGCTGCTCTCCCGTCTGCGGCTGATCCATTTGAAGCGACTGACTGATGAAGCGATCGTCTCGGTGCTTCATCGCGCGCTCGATGATGAAAAGTATGGGCTGGCGATTCATCGCTATACGGCAAAACCGGAGGCGCTCTCTCTCATTGCTGCCTATGCCTCAGGAGATACGCGCGTCGCGCTGAATCTCTTGGAGCAGTCGACATCCATGCTGATGGATGGAGGCTCTCTGACAGAGAAGGAGATCGGCGAGGTGGCAGGTGTTCAGATCTCCAGCTATGATAAGCAGGGGGACTACCATTACAATATCGTCTCTGCCTTCATCAAGAGCATGAGGGGGAGCGATCCCGATGCAGCGTTGCACTATCTGGCGCGGATGATCGACGGAGGAGAGAAGACGTCCTTCATTTCAAGGCGCATCATGATCTGTGCAGCGGAAGATGTGGGTCTGGCAGATCCGCGAGCGCTGCAGGTGGCGGTATCAGCGGCGCAGGCGGCAGAAATGGTCGGTTTTCCTGAGTCGCAGATCATCCTTGCGGAAGCCGTGCTCTATATTTGTCTGGCTCCGAAGAGCAACAGTGCCTGTTCCGGCATTTTTGCCGCCGAAGGGGAGGAAAAGACAAGGAAGGACTGGTCTATCCCCGCGCACCTCATGGACTCGCACTACAGCGGAGCGAAGAAGATGGGGCTTGGCATCGGATATAAATATCCTCACGATTTCGGCGGATGGGTAGAGCAGCAGTATCTTCCCGATGAGCTCGTAGGACACCAGTACTACAAGCCCCGCCCGCTCGGGCAGGAGGGCGACATGGTGCGCGCCTGGTGGGCGAGAAGAAAGGGAAGTAAGTGACTGGTAGACTAGTGACTAGTGGCTAGGGATTAGAAATCTAAAGTGACTGGTGACTAAATACCCCCCGCTGAACCCTCTGAACCTACAGAACCCGCTGAACCTCTTTCACATGCAAGCAAAGGGCAGCACGCCCCACGACCTAATAAAGGAGATATAACCATTTATCCATGAAAAAGAAGACAGCAAGCCGGAGACGGACGACGAGAGTGCAGAAGAGCGAGGAGAAGAGCTATGAGATCACAGGTGTGATCCTCTTTCTCTTCGGCCTTTTCATTCTCTTTAGTCTTTTTAGCGACAGTACCGGTTTTTTCGGAGATATTACGAATAAAGGCAGCCATTTCCTCTTCGGATTCGGCGCGCCTTTCTGCGCCCTTTTGATGATGTTTTTCGGTGGGCGCTATGCCGTGACATCGAAAGGAATTTCCTGGGACAGGCGCGTTGCGCTGGTCATCCTGCTGGCGCTGCTCCTCTTCATGGCGGCGCATCATTTTCTGGTCCCTTTTGGAAGAGAAATGGATATCCAGTCGATCCTCACCTATGGCGGGATCGTCGGGGCGGGCTTCTGCGTCTTTTTCCATGACGCGATGGGATACTGGGGGACGACGCTGGTGCTCCTCGGGGCCATTGTGATCGATGTGCTTATGCTGACGCACTGGTCGCTTTCGCGTGGTGCGCAGAAAGTGGGCTCGAAGGCGCAGGTACTCGGAAAGAAAACAGGCGAGAAGATCGAGGCCGCAGCCACGCGGCTCAGGGAAAAGAAAGCGGCGCTGGATGCTGCGAGAAGTGCTGCTCGGCTGGAAGTACTCGACGATAAGCCGACGGAGTTCATTTACAAGAAGAATGAAGAAAATACGGCAGAATCGCCGGATGAGGAACTGCCGGCAGAAGATATGGCGGTCCCTGCGCAGATGCCGGATGCGGAAGAGCCACCGATTTCCGTAGAAGAGCCTATAGAAGAACCTGCCCCAGAAGCAGATAAAGAAGCACAGGAAGAGCCGTGGACGCCAGAGGAGCCGGTCAAGGACATGGAAGAACCACCAATATCGCCGCTGCCGGAAGCGGAGGATGAAGTGGCAGAAGAACCGCCGGAAGAACCAGCTGAAGAGCTGGCCGGGGAAGAGAAGCCGGAGGAGGACATTCATCCGATACCGCCAGCGCCCGTCTCAGCAGACCCGGCTCATCCCGCACCGGCTGCGGAAACGGGGCCGGTGTATCAGTTCCCTCCGCTCTCGCTTCTTCATGCGGGGACGGATGCGGGACAGGGAGAGGCCGATGCAGGACAGAAGGCGGCACTCATCGAGTCGACGCTTGCCTGCTTCGGAGTGCGGGCGAAGGTGGTCCACTACAGCGTGGGGCCGACGGTGACGCGTTTCGAGCTCAAGCCGGAAATGGGTGTCCGTGTGAGCAAGATCGAAGGACTTTCGAATGAGCTCGCCATGGCGCTTGAGGCGACACATATCCGCATCGAAGCCCCGATCCCCGGAAAATCTGCGGTCGGCATCGAGATCCCGAATACGAAGGCGGCCTCTGTGCCGCTTCATGATGTGCTTGCCAGCGATGCCTTTCAGCATGGCAAGGGCCACATCCTTGTGGCCTTGGGAAAGGACATCACCGGGAAGACGGTCGTGACCGATCTGGCGAAAGCACCGCATCTTCTGATCGCAGGCTCGACCGGCAGCGGCAAGAGCGTGTGCATCAATTCCATCATCACGAGCATCATTTATCATAGCCGCCCGGATGAGGTGAAGCTCATGCTTATCGACCCAAAGGTGGTCGAGCTGTCTGTCTATAATGGCATCCCGCATCTGCGCACGGAAGTCGTGACGGATATGAAGAAGGCGCAGGGCACATTGAATTGGGCTGTCCGTGAAATGGAGGCCCGTTACCAGCTCTTTGCCGGGGCGAAGGTGCGAAATATCGAAGGGTATAATAAGCTGTATCCTGACAAAAAGATGCCCTATATTTTACTGATCGTCGATGAATTTGCCGACCTCATGAATGTCGCGGCCAAAGAAGTCGAAGTCCTGATCCAGCGTCTGACGCAGAAGGCGCGTGCTGCAGGCATCCATCTGATCCTTGCGACGCAGAGACCGTCAGCCGATGTCATCACCGGCGTGATCAAATCAAACATTCCGAGCCGTATCGCATTCATGGTCGAGTCGGGCCTCAATTCCCGCATCATTCTGGATGAGGGCGGTGCAGAATCGCTGCTCGGCAAGGGCGATATGCTCTTCAAGCAGGCGGGAGCGCTCAGTACTGTCCGTATCCAGGGGGCATTCATCTCGGACGAAGAGGTCGAGGATGTGGTGAACTATGTCAGGGCGGAATGCATCCGTCAGGAAAGCCATGTCGTCTATGAGCCGATCGATCTTTCTATCCCGGAAAAAACAGAGAAAGAGGACGAAATGGTCGAAGAGCAGGATGATCTCATGCCGGAGGCTTCGGAATGGGTGCTCGATACGAAGCGTGCTTCTGTCTCCGCTCTCCAGCGCCGATTCCGCATCGGGTATACCCGGGCCGGCCGTCTCATGGATACCATGGAGCGCCTCGGTATCGTAGGCCCTGCGGAAGGGGCAAAGCCAAGAGACATTCTTGTCGATAAGGAGCAGCTTTCTGATATTCTTGCAGGCGGGAAGAAGGAAGAGCCTTCAGACTAGAGAATCAGTCTTCATCTGTATGATGTTTTCTGCAAAGAGCGCCATACTTGTGACTGCGGATCGGGGACCAGATGCACGTTTCCTCCGCTTCTCTGATAGAGCCTGTATCGAAATGAGGTGATCCATCTTGAAACGTCTATGCTCCGTCTTACTGTTTCTCCTGCTGGCAGGCGGTGCTTTTTGGGGGATTCTCTGCTATGCGAAGCATCTGGAAGCAGAGCGGCGCCAGGAACAGCATCCTGTGAGCAAAGTCGTCGTGCTGACGGATCTTTCACCGGATGTGCTGGATCCGGTGAAAGACGCTTTTTATAAAGAACAGGGGCTTGCTGTAGAGATCTCCTATGTATCTGGCGCAGATCTATTAAAGAAGACCTCCGCTGAGGAAAAGGTAGCGGATGTGGTGATCACCAGTCAGGATATCCTGATGCGAATGAAAGAGAACGGACAGCTCGCAGCCTATTCATCCTCGCGTACGGATACGGCGCTGAATCTTTTCAAGGATGAAGAGGCGTATTGGACAGGTCTTTGGGTGGATCCCATCGTATTTGCTGTGAATCCGGATTTTCTTAAGAAGCAGAAGACATTTTCCTATACGTGGGCAGAGGTCTTCACGAGGGAAGAGGCACAGCTTTCGATGACGGACTTCATCGCCGCCGAGATGTCGAAGGATCTCCTGATGTGTCTCATCGAGCACTTCGGGCCAGACTATGCGATGGAGCTCCTAGGCAAGGCGCAGCAGCATCTCGTACAATATGGGAAGTATCTCTCTACGCCGTCCCGTATGGCGGCGATGGGAAAGTGCGACATCGGGATCTCCGGGCTGAATGAAGTCCTTCGCACGAAGCGGGAGAAAATGCCTGTCATGATCATTTATCCGGAGGATGGCGCTCCCTGGTACCTCTATGGGACAGGGCTTCTGGCAGAAAGCGCACATCCTGAGCGGGGCGAGCGACTGATAGACTGGCTTCTGGACTCGGTGAAATATAAAAGCATCATGGAAAAGAACGGGAACTACTTCATCTATGTGAATGATGATGCGGCAGGGCCCGATGCGGCCGGCAATGAACTCGTTTTTTGGGAATTAGAAAAAAGATATCTGGATGAAGGCAGAAAGGATCTGCTGAATCTATGGGGAGAAAAAGTACGATTTGGAGGAACAAAGAAGTGACGAAGAAATTAGGATTTATCAGCCTTGGCTGCTCGAAGAACCTGGTCGATACGGAAATGATGGTGGGCATTATGGAGAAGGCCGGCTATGAACTGACCGAGGATCTGGCAGAAGCGCATGTCATCATTATCAATACCTGCACATTCATCGATCCGGCTAAGGAAGAGTCGATCCAGACGATTCTGGAAACGGCGGAATACAAGAAAACAGGTGTCTGTGAACGTCTTGTGGCTGCCGGCTGCCTCTCACAGCAGTACAAGGAAGCGCTTGCGAAGGAGATCCCGGAAGTCGATATTTTCATCGGTACAGACTCCTGGCAGGATATTCTGGATGCCGTGAATGAATCCTATGCCAATGGCGGAGAAAAGGTGTTTAAATTCGGCACCATTCCCTGCGCGAATGAAGAGCTGATCCCGCGTGCCTCGCTGACGCCGAAATATACCGCCTATGTGAAGATCGCCGAAGGCTGCAGCAATGGCTGCACCTTCTGCTATATTCCCTACGTACGCGGGCCGATGAGAAGCCGCCCGATCTCTTCCATCGTCCATGAAGTGAGACGTCTGGCGGCTGAAGGGGTACGTGAATTCAACCTCATCGCGCAGGATCTTTCCTGCTACGGACGCGACCTCGGGACGAATCTCGCAAGCCTCCTTCGAGAGCTTGTCAAGATCGAGGGTGTGAAGTGGATCCGTCTTTTCTATCTCTATCCGACATACTTTGATGATGAACTCTTGGACGTCATCCTGCACGAAGATAAGATCTGCAAGTACGTGGATATCCCGCTGCAGCATATCAGCAATGCCGTGCTCACTCGTATGCACCGCCGCGATTCCTCGGAGAGCATCTATGCTCTTCTTCGCAAGCTCCGCGCTGCCAGACCGCGCATGACCATCCGCACGACGCTCATGGTCGGATTCCCGGGAGAGACAGAGGCTGATTTTCAGGAGCTCTGTGACTTCATTCGAGAGATCAAATTCGACGATATGGGGGCCTTTACATTCTCCCCGCAGGATGGTACGCCTGCGGCGCGCATGACAGATCAGATCGATGAAGAGGTGAAGGAAGACCGCTACCATCAGCTGATGGCGATCCAGGCCGGGATTTCGGAAGAAAACAATGAACGCCTCATTGATACCGACGCGGAAGTCCTCGTCGAGAAAATCATCGAGGATGGCGAGGGACATAGACAGGCTAAGGGCCGTACGTCCTATCAGGCGCCCGAAGTCGATGGGAATGTGTATATCGACAACCCGGGAGATCTGAAACCCGGCGATTTCGTGAATGTCCATATCATCGACGGATATGCGTATGATCTGATCGCAGAAGTGAAGGAATAAAAGATTCAAGGTTCAGGTGGATGGGTTCAAGGCTCTCGCGGCGGCTTCGCCGCCAATAGTTAGGCAGGGCGATGCCCGAAAGCAGCATGCAAGCCACCAGTCACCAGCCGCCAGTCACTTTTACCCCGCTCCCTTTTCTTCCTACAGCCCATCAAGGAGAACATGCATGATCACTGAAATCATTACCACTGGCACCGAACTCCTGCTAGGGGAGATCGATAACGAAAACAGCCGTTATCTGGCGGAGCTCATGAATGAACATGGATTCACTGTCGCCTTTATGACGACGGTGGGGGATAATCCGGAGCGGATGAGAGCAGCCTTTGCTACGGCACTCTCCCGAGCAGATCTTGTCATCACCTCGGGCGGCCTTGGCTCAACGCAGGGAGACATCACGAAAAAGATCGGAGCCGAGGTACTTGGACTTCCCTATGTTCTCTTTCCGGAAGAGGCAGCGCGTCTTGCTGCGTACTACAAAGAAAAGGGACGCCCCTATCTGCCTTCTTTATCGCGCCAGGCGTGGTTTGCTGAAGGCGCGGAGCTTCTCAGGAATGAAGCCGGCTCTGCCAGTGGCTGCCTCCTTTCGCATCACGGGAAACTTCTGGTACACCTTCCCGGACCTCCTTTTGAGATGAAGCGGATGGCAGAAAAACACATGCTCCCCTCGCTCAAAAAACGGTTGGGAGAGATGGGGACGATCCGCTCCATGATCCTGCCGATCCCCGGCAGGACGGAGGCGGAGATCGAAGAGACCATCATGGACCTCATCCTGGCGCAGGAAAATCCCACCATCGCCCTTCTTGCACGACCGGGGTATATCGCCCTTCGTGTGACGGCGAAAGCGGAAACGGCAGAGGCGGCCTATGCGCTGATGTCGCCGCTAGTGACAGAGCTCAGGAAGCGGCTCTCCGTAGCTGACTATCACATCGAGCAGCATGTGCGGGAAGACCTCGTGGTTCTTCTGGAGAAGATGCATCTTTCCATAAGCGCTGCCGAGTCCTGCACTGGCGGTCTCATCGGGAAGCTGATGACGGATCTTCCGGGCAGCTCTGCTTATTTCAAAGGAAGCGCGGTCACATACTGGAATGAGGCCAAAGAAAATGTGCTGGGGGTCTCTTCGGAGACACTTTCCCGCTATACGGCAGTCAGCGGAGAAACGGCAAAAGAGATGGCAGAGGGCAGCCGCCGCCTGTATGCATCAGACATTGCAGTCTCGACGACAGGATACGCGGGTCCCGGAAGGGGGGAACGCGGCGAGCCTTCCGGCACCGTCTTCCTTGCTGTTTCCGGCGCATATGGTACAGAGGTATATGAAGAACATTTTCTGGGCTCCCGGAAGAGTGTCCGCTATGCTGCCGCAGAGAAAGCGATGTACTATGTGATGGAGTACATCAGGAAACGGATGGGGAAGTAAGCAGCAGGCGCTTTCCCCGCGCAGCATTTTCCATACATCAAAAAAGACACACTCGCTTTTTGATCAGCCCCTGTCAAGTTTATAAAGGAGAATATGGATGAAGCTGTTTTTATGCTCGCACTTTTCAAGTGTAGGAAGTTTGATAAAAGAAGAAATTGATAACAAAAAAGTTGCATTTATTCCAACAGCATCGCTGCGTGAAGGCTACACCGGTTATGTCGGCTCGGCTCGAAAGCTATTTAATAAACTGGGAGCAGCCGTAACTGAAATTGATATTTCAACGGAGGCTTATTCAACAATACAATCTGTTTTTGAAGATGCGGACGTGATATATTTTACTGGTGGAAATTCTTTCTTCCTTATGGACCAGCTCCGTAAAACGGAAACGGATGAGTTGTTGAAGAAAGAATTGGCAAAGGGAAAACTGATGATCGGTGAATCGGCAGGTGCGATTATATGCGCTCCTACCATCCAATATATTGAACAAATGGATGAAAAGCCGGAGGACTACTCACAAGAAGATGATGCAGGGCTTGATTTGATTGATTTCTATGTTCTTCCGCATTATCTTACAGCACCATTTAAGAAAGTTACCGAGAAAATAATGACTGAGTTTTCGGATTTGAATCTATGCCCAATTAACAACCGTCAGGGAATTGTAATTGATGGTGAAGGTTCAAAGGTTATTTGCAAAGACTAATTTGAAAATTCAAGTTTATCGCACTATTTATAAAATATGATCCGTTAACTTTCTTACCAAGGAAGAAATCTGACGGATTTTTTTTGCACTTCTTGACGAGCAAACAGGGTGTACCCTAATTGCTCGAAATATGAAGGTCCTTATATCGACATAAATGCTATAAATGGATAATCAAAAATGCAACTCCAGTTGCTCAAAAATGAGTATATATAATAATATTAACATTGTTTGCCACTTTCTGAAGTTTTATTTTAATCCTGAATTTTCTTCAGAAGAGAATCATGTGCAAACAGCAAATTAATTAGACTAAATAAATAGTATAGAGGATAATTATATGGAATTTTTATGATGGATTGTTAAGAGAATTGAGCAAATTTGTAGATAGGTAAAGTTGAAGATTTAACAATATCCAACGAATCTCCATTTTTTAATACAACTTTGTTTAATATATAGTCTGTCATTTTATGTTCTTCTCCTGCCAAAAAGGCATAATAAAAGCAGGAACAGTAAGTCCCTGCAGTAGTAATTAAAATAGTAATGACAAGTAATCCTGTCTTGAGTCAAGTATTCTGAGTATTTCGATATTCTCTTTATTGACATTATAGAATACAAGTTGTTTAGATACGATTAAATAACGGAATGATGTATCTATGTTGAATCGGTCAGACATTTTAGGGCCTAAATAAGGATTGTCTTTCAATAATGAAATTGTATCTACAATGTTACTTTTAAGCTTCTTTGCGGCTTGAGTATTATGAAACTGATTAATAATATAGTTTTCGAGGTTAAGAAGATCGTCAATTGCTGCTTTTTTATAGACAATCTTCATTTTATAAACCTAACAGCTTTTTGGCTTCTTCTTCTGAATAGGATTCAGTACAATTCATGCCAATTTCTAGTTCTTTCATTAATTTAGATAATGCCTTTCCTCTCATTTTTTCGGAATTGTCTTCAGTTACAGAAAATGGAAAACCACCTGTATTTAATGCTTGTTGAAAAAATACATTTACGGCATCTGTTAAAGTTAACCCATTTTTCGCAAAAACTTCCTCTAATTCACTTTTTATTTCTGAATTCATGCGGATTCTGAATACATCATCTTTTTGGGCATTGATTACGTTATGCATAATTAGCACTTCCTTTCATAAACAGTATAAACAGTATCTCATAGAATATCAACAAATGTAGCAACGATGTAACCACAAAATTGCAAACCCATCATTTCTTTTACAATCCTGTCAGACATTTTGGTTGTTCCTACAAGTACTAGCATATTGAAAATGAGCTTTCCAATATAGCTCCAAATCATTGTTACAGCTGATGCCGATGTATCAACTACAGGAGGGCTGGAAGCAAAAGCGGAGAAGATAATGCATGAAAGAACTATGATGGCTCCTTCAAGGCATACGCCTGTGTAACTCTTGATGAAGGTAAATGCAGTGCTTTGCGTGCTTTCTCCTGCTGTTGCAGCTAAAGGAATAGGGGATATTGCTGTATACATATACAATTTGAAGAATCTTCCATATACGGTCAGAATCATTACAAAGGAAAGTATTGTGATAAAAATAGATCCAAGTAATGTGACTGCCCAAAGGGGAATGGATTCAAGGAATCCTGTATTGCTAACCGCATCAATGATTTCCTGAGGTACAACAGTTTCTTGTGCAATTCCAAGACCTACAGATTCTGTGATTGCCTGTATAATTCCCTGAACAATTTTAAATATAGAAGTCATCAGTTCCATGCCATACATGACAAGGGCTCTTGCAATAATGAAACGTAAAAACAACTTGAATGCTTGTTCTGGTCGTTTGATATCCTGCCAGCTTGTACATGTACGTATCATTTTCCACATAGAAAGAACAATAAAAGTAATACAGGTTCGATAGCCTGTAATGCTCCATGTATTTTTAGAATAATCTGCAAGATATCTCCACTTTTGAATGTTTCAGGGGATTCTGTTAGAAGTAGCCATATTTCAACATGTTTTGCATTCCAGACTTTTACAATCAATGAATGTGTATGAATGCTTTTATTTCTAAGGCAGTATCATATATTGTTGAACTGTTACTTTTTTCTAAAGAGGACATATTTTCAATGCTATTGCAATATGCATTCTTGTGCTTTTGCATAGTAGAGAAAACATAGAAAAACATCACTTATATATACAAAAATGATAGGTTCATGTATACTTGACATGAAAGGGCTTTCGTTACTGAAAGAGTGGTGTTAATGAAGAAATTAAGTATTTTGTTATGCAGTATTGCATTAGTTGGATGCGCTAATAACGCTTCTGTGAAAGAGTCATCTAAGACAAGCGTATCAAATGATACAACTGTTGCAGATACATTTACAGGTGCTTCTGAAGGAAAGTATTTCTATAAGGACAGTGCTTTAACGGATGATGCATTATGGAATGTAATGGCTAACTATCAGGCTGCTCCAACAATTGCAACTGTAAATCCAGATGGTTCTCCAAACCTGGCTGTATTTATGCCAGGATTACCAATGGAATTGGATGGAGAAAGATATTTTGTATTTGGTTTATCTGATAACCAGACAAAGTTAAATCTCGAACAAAATAAAACAGGTGTATTAGCTTTATATCAGTATGATCCAACTGCTGAAGATAAGATGAAACGTAACGTTGGTGCACGTATCAAGTTTGAAATCGTAGAAGATGAAAAAATTATTGAAGCATTAAACAAGGCAAATGACAATGCAATTAGAGAAGGTTCCACAATTTGCCATGTTGTAGAAGTATTGCCTTTAGGTTAATTCTTGAAAGTATTGAATAGTAAGAAAGGATTCAAATAACTGGGCTGAATCCTTTTTTTCTTTAACATTCTTTCATTCTTAGCATAAGATATATGTATGAATCCAATTGTTTTTATTTTATTATGCTTTGCTGCTGTAGGCTTATTTGACAAGATATTGAAAAATAGACTTGGTCTTGCTTCTTCTTTTGATAAGGGAATGCTTACGATGGGCGACTTTATGTTAAGTGTTGGTGGCTTCTATTGTATCGCTATCGCATTTTTGAATGGACATGCAAGTTTATTTGAGAACAAAGAAATGATTATTTCTAGTTTGCTGGCACCGGATCTTGGTGGATATTCTATTGTTGAATCCATGTCACATTCGAATGATATTTTGATTTTTTGTGGTGTTTTATTAACGTCTACGTTAGGATGTCTGATTAGTTTTCAACTGCCAATCTTTTTGAATGAGTTAAATAAAGAAGATCTGACGCACTATTTAAAAGGTGTTATCTATGGTATTTTTGGATTGCTTCCTGTATTGATTGTGTGTGGTTTTTTATTACAGATTAATCATTTTATGATTTCATTCTTGCCAGTTATCTGTATTTGTGTAATTCTGATTGGATTGTTTTTTCTATCTTTTCATACATTGATTGTTGTGTTAACAGTTTTTTCGAGAATTGTTCAAATAGCAGGATATATTTTCTTTTTTCTTGTCTGTATGACATTTTTCTTCCATATGAATTTTACGAATATGACTTTAATTGATGAAGCATTACGTATTGTATTTCAGATGAGTATTATTGTAAGTGGGTCTTTAGTGTTTTGTGAAATTGTTTTAAGAAAGTTCTCTAGACAAATTGAAAAAGTTGGACAGATTCTTCAGATTGATAAATATTCAGTGATGGGAATCATTTTATCGTTTGGAACAAGTATAGCAATGCTTCCTTTATTTTCTAGGATGAACCAAAAAGGAAAAATATTGAATGCTGCTTTTTCATTGAGTGGTGCATTTGTATTTGGTGGACAGCTTGGTTTTATTGCGGGAGTAAATCCCAATAGTATTACGTGGTTTGTTGTAGTAAAACTTGTTGCGGGAATTGCGGGTTTATTGATTGCAAATCTATGTGAAAAACGAACAGTATAATGAAAACAGCTAATCTATTGGTTAGTTGTTTGATTGGTTTCACCTTCAATTTTTTCAAATACAGGAATGTGATCAATTGATGCTTTTGCCTTGATGGTTGTGTTCCCTTTATGAATTGTGTTATCAAGTGTATTTTTCCATGTTCCTTCTATCAGGGAGATATCTCTTTCAAATTGATTCATAAAAGATATCCAAAGATGAGTGTATACTGGTATAAACTAGTATTTGAGACAAAAGAGGTATAGAAATGCGGTTTTACAAAGGTGTAATATTTGATTTTAATGGAACTTTGTTTTTTGATAATCCCAAACATATATTAGCCTGGTCAAAGATATCTCAAGATATTAGAAACCATGGAATCAGTGAAGAAGAGCTTCATAAACATATTAATGGTGTACCTAATCACAAAGTTGTTGCATATATGTTTCATGGACAATGTACAGAAGAACAAATGAAAAAATATTCGGAACTAAAAGAAGAATATTATCGGCAATTCTGTAAAGAAGACAAAGATAGTTTTCATTTAGTGAAAGGTGCAGAGGCATATTTTGATGCATTGAAAAAAGATAATATTCCTTTTACGATTGCTTCTGCATCGATTAAGCAAAACATTGATTTCTTTGTGGAATCATTTCATCTTGATCGCTGGTTGGATCCTTCTTCTATTGTGTATGATGACGGTACATATGAAAATAAAATAGCAATGTTTAAAAAAGCAGCAGATGTTATTGGGGTAGATATTCATGACTGCTTGATCTTTGAAGATAGTATCAGCGGAATTTCTAGTGCATATCAGGCAGGATGTAATGCAATTGTTGTGGTAGATTCTGCAAATAAAAAAGATGAATATGAAAAATTACCAGGTGTGATTCAAGTCATTGATTCTTTTGAAAATTTTGTATAAATCATAAAAGCTGTCTAAGCATGGAGGTATTCTTTATTGAATACAAAATGATGAAAGTATTAAAAAAATGAGTGCTATAATTTCCTGTAGAAGATCGAGGCGATAATAATGGAAGATCTAATGCAGTTTCTTCGTGAAGAAGGTATATCTGAAGATGTATTACATGAGGTGCATGAGTATGTGGTTTCTCATCCAGTGAGTGATGCTATGAAACAACGTATTCCTGTACCTCATTTTATGTATTATGGAGTGAATGTCTGGGAAGATGTATTGTGTGCGTTGCTATGTGGGAAAAACATACTGCTTGTTGGTGAAAAGGCAACGGGAAAAAATGTTCTGTGTGAAAATCTTGCCTATGTATTTCAAAGACCAAGCTGGGATATTTCTTTCCATGTAAATATGGATGCAGCTAGTTTAATTGGGACGGATTCTTTTGAGAACGGTAAAGTTGTTTTTAGAGAAGGTCCTGTGTATAGATGTGCTTTGAATGGTGGATTTGGCATTCTGGATGAAATTAATATGGCAAAAAATGAAGCGCTGGCTGTTTTGCATTCTGTACTGGATTTTAGAAGAGTGATTGATGTGCCTGGATATGATCGTATTGTTTTAAAGGATGAAACAAGGTTTATTGCGACAATGAATTATAATTATGCTGGTACAAGAGAACTGAATGAAGCGCTGTCTTCTAGATTTGTGGTCATTCAAATGCCTCCAATCACACAAGAAGATTTACAGAGACTTTTGAAAAAACAATTTCCTGATATGCTAGATAAATATGTGAAGCAGTTTGCGTTATTATTTCTGGATTTTCAAAAGAAGTGTGAAAATACTGAACTGTCCACAAAAGCGTTGGATCTTAGAGGAATGCTTGATGCGATTGATTTGATGCATAAAGGGCTAAGTGTGAAAGAAGCTTTGGATCTAGGTATTACAAATAAGACATTTGATATATATGAAAAGCAATTGATTCATGATGTGATCAATGCAAGGATCTCTTCAAAACGATTGCCTTCAGAGATATTTCAATGAGAACGTATGATGCGGTAGAAAAGCGTGCAGTGAATCAAATCTGGACGGCGAGTGGGGAATATCATTTTGAACCACTCTTTTTAGCAATTCATAAACGAAGCGGAATTCCAAATTTCTATATGAATCTAGTGATTGGATTGACGTATAAGTATTATGGTGAGGATGTTGTGAATCAATTGTTTGATTGCTGGAGAGGGGATATGCATCAATCTATGCTGGATGATTTAACATGGCTGATGCTTGAAGATATTGTCTATGTAAAAGAAATTGTGCAGCGACCTGTATTGCATGAATTACGTGAGCAATATGCGAAGAATTTTTTTGCGAGTGAATATCAGCTTTCTAGACAGGAATGGATGAGCAAGAATCAGTTAGTTTATACAATGCAGGTATCGCATTATTCTCGAATTTTAAATAGAAAACAGCCAGTGATGACAATGCGTGAAAAGCAATTGTCAGATGCAATGAATATACAAGAAGATATTGAACAGTCAATGCTGGTACACATAATTTTAGATATCTTTAAAAGATATGATTTGTTTGATAGCAATAAGCATGAAAAACATTCGCATGTATTTCATTTACACGGCATAATTGCATATATTATGACACATTTCATACCAACACAGCTTGTAAAAACGGATCGAGTTGTAGTGATGCGTTCTTCTCAAATTGATGAAGAAGGAGAAGGTTTTCTGCAGTCTAAAAATGCAAGTAATATTGTTTTGAAACAACATGAATCAGATCGAACGTATATTGAAAAGTGTTTTGGCAGATCTATTTACTCTAATAAGAAATTGCAATTACTGGAAAAACAAATCTGTACAGGAAATCATATTGGGTGTCATGTATGGATTACAGATGGTGTAAAAGATGATACAGAAAAGATTACTGCAGAAGAAAAATATTTAAGAGATCAGGCGGCTCTGCAGGAAAAAAGAAATCGAGAATACTACTATAAAAATATAGCATTACATAAAAGTATGATTTATAAATTGAAAAATGAAATTGAGAATTCACTTTTGATTCATCAAGAGAAAAATGTAATTGTTGGACGTAGTGGAACACTTGATAAAAGACGCGTGTATCGTGCAGTGTATGCAAATGATGATCGTATCTTTTTAAGAAGTGAAGAGGAAACAACTCCTTTGTTTTCTGTGGATCTTGTCTTAGATGCTTCTGCATCTCGTTTGTCTTTTCAGGAAGTGATTGCTTCGCAAGGGTATGTTCTTTCGGAAAGTTTAAAAGCTTGTCATATTCCGGTAAGAATATCTGAATTTAACAGTTTACGGGGATATACAGTTTTACGGATTTTGAAGTCATTTCAGGAAAAAAGAAGTGAATCTGTATTTCAGTATTTTGCTTCCGGGTGGAATCGCGATGGATTAATGTTGAAAGAAATTGGAGATTTGCTGGAAGAAGAACATGGAGATGTGAAAGAACATTTAGTGATCATTTTAACAGATGCTTCTCCAAATGATAGTTTTCGTATTCATGCATCAAAAGAGAATCCATTGGGATGTAACTATGAAGATGATGCAGGCGTGAAAGATGCAGCGAAGGAAGTTAGAAATTTGAAGGAAAATGGTATTCGTGTTGGTGCAATTTTATTTGGAAGTCATGATGCTTCGAAAGAAGCAAGAATCATTTATGAAAATGAATATGTAAGAATGAAAAGTGTTGATCAGCTAGCAAATGCCGCAGGTTTTTTAATCCGTAAAGAAGTGGCATCGATAAATGTATGAAAGCAGTTTCATAAATTGGATGGCTATATTAGCAAAATGGTGAACATATTTTAATATTGTACGAAAATATGGACAGTAACAACAATTAAGCAGCATTATAATGTCAGCACATTCAAGGAGA
>OLSX01001063.1_pt1 | contig 27071 bp, 27 predicted proteins | sample 1673141 | NCBI WGS metagenome assembly OLSX01 (sample SAMEA3136759, study PRJEB25190) | human gut metagenome | biome: human gut; feature: human-associated habitat; material: faeces | place: Austria | collected 2013
TCACTTGCTGCCTTTAAAGAAGCTTTTGTGACTTCTCCAGAAGCAATCAAAGCAATAAGAATTTTGTTGACGAAAACCTTTTGTATGCCTATAATACCAAGTGCGTCAAATAATAGCAGCTTGTAGAGTCATAAGACAGGCGTTGTTAAGATATTTATCTAGGCAAAGTAACTGAGCTGAAACAGCGAAATGTCATTGTAACAACACCCCTTATTGATGATCTATACCTGTTGTTGTTTCGCTTATGTCATAAGGAGGAATAACACATGGCACGTTACACAGGTCCTGTTTGGAAGAAAGCTAGACGCTTAAGCTTCTCCATTTTAGAAACAGGCGAAGAGCTTAAGAAAAGAACTTATGCTCCAGGACAGCATGGTCCTACAAAGCGTATTAAACTGAGCGGTTACGGTACTCAGCTTCGTGAAAAGCAGAGAGTTCGTAACATGTATGGTCTAAACGAAAAGCAGTTTGCTAACCTTTTCCAGAAGGCATCCAAGATGGATGGTATGGCAGGTGTAAACTTCCTCGTTCTTCTTGAATCCAGATTAGATAACCTCGTTTATCGTATGGGTTTCGCTAGAACAAGAAAGGCAGCTAGACAGCTCGTTAACCACGGACATATTGAAGTTGATGGCAAGAAATTAGACATCCCAAGTGCTGAAATCAAGCCAGGTCAGGTTATCTCTGTAAGAGAAAACGCTAGAAACTTCGCAGTAATCAATGAAGCTCTTGAATCCAATATTGCTACACCAGCATTCGTTGATGTAGACAAGGATAACAAGAAAGGTACATTCGTAAGACTTCCTGAAAGAAATGAACTCAACCAGGAACTCAATGAATCCCTCATCGTTGAATACTACAACAGATAAAAAGTTGATTACGCTTAGAGTCATCCATTGGATGGCTCTTTTCTTTTTTAGTTGATTTATGCCAATATCTGTATTTTCATTTTTTGCTGTATCCTTCTGTTGTATACTTCTATTGCGCATCATTTTTGTAAGTTTTGGTAGAAACTGGTAGAAAAGTGTTTTATCCAGCATTGTCCTTTATATGAAAGATTCCTATTCTTATTGTTTCTTTAAACTGTGAGCCATTCACTAGATGACTCTTTTTTTCTTTTTCATTGAAAAATTTTTCTTTGCAAATGAAAATTTTCGTCGTATTCTAATTATCATATTGAGGTATTTACTATGCAGCGTGATTTAAAACAACTAGACGAACAAATCTTAGAACTCATGAAAGAAAGAGTTACAAAGACAAACAGTGAACATGTATCTGAAATTGAGCAGTTAACAAAACAGTTAGATTTAATTGCTTCCACAGTTTCATACAAAGCTACGTTTACACCTTCCCCACTCGTTGGCTATCAAGGTGTCAGTGGTGCGTTCTCTGAACAGGCTTGTCAGAACTTCTTTTCAAAGGATGTGAAAACAATTGGCTATCCTGAGTTTGAAGATGTTTATATTGCATTAAAGAATGGCGATATTGATTATGGTGTACTGCCAATTGAAAACTCCTCTACAGGCGCTATCAATGATAACTATGATTTAATTCGTAAATATGGTTTCTATATTGTTGGTGAAACTGCAGTCAATGTTGATCAGTGTCTGATGGGAATCAAAGGTACAAAGCTAGAAGATATCAAAGAAGTCTATTCACATCCACAAGGACTTGCACAGTCTTCCGATTTCTTTTTCGCACATCGCTATATGAATCCTATGCCATACAAAGATACTGCTATGGCAGCACAATACGTCAGTGAAGCAAAAGATCCAACAAAAGCTGCAATTGCTTCTAGACTCGCATGTGAATTATATGGATTAGAAATGCTGCAGGAAGCAATCCAGAACGACAAGACAAACAAAACAAGATTCATGGTCGTTTCCAGAGAATTTATTTCACCTGTTGACAGTGATAAAGTATCTGTCATCTTTACCCTCCCTCATGTTGTTGGTTCATTATCAACGATGCTGGAAATCACAACACTGTATGGCGTCAATCTGGAGAAGATTGAATCTAGACCTATCAAAGAAGAAAACTGGCAATATTATTTCTATATCGACTTCTTAGGCAATATGCGTGATGGTTCTGTCAGCAAGGCCATTGAAGAAATGAAAGCAAAGGCTTCCACATTCCGTCTGTTAGGAAATTACAAGAAAGCGTAGATCATATGAGAGAACTCGGAAACAGTTACGTCAAAAGCTTGAAAGAAAGCGCGACGTTAAAAATGAATGATAAAGCAAAGAAAATGATTTGTGATGGTATTGATGTTGTCAATCTTGCTGGCGGTGAACCAAACTTTGATACACCAAAACAGATCAAAGATGCAACAATTCAGGCATTGAATGAAGGAAAAACACATTACGTTGCTTCTGGTATGATTCCAGAATTAAGGCAGGCAATCACAGAAAAGCTACAGCGTGAAAACAAGATTACAATTGATCCATCTCAACTGATTCTTACGCCTGGTGGAAAGTATTCATTATTTCTTTGCATGCAGGCATTATTAAATCCAGAAGATGAAGTTATTATTGTTGCTCCAGCATGGGTTTCGTATGAATCTATGATTACGCTGAGTGGTGCAACACCAGTATTTCTAGAACTCAGTGAAAAAGACAACTTTACACTGACAAAAGAAAAACTGTTATCAGTCACAACAGGTCGCACAAAGCTTGTTATTGTCTGTTCCCCATCCAACCCAACAGGCCATGATCTAACAAAAGAAGAACTAGATGCCTTGGAAGCATACATTCTAGAAACAAAGATCCATGTTCTTGTGGATGAAATGTATGAACATATTATCTATGATCACAAGCATACATCCTTAGCCACAAGAAAGAACATTCAGGACTATGTGATTTCTGTCTTTGGATTTTCCAAAGGCTATGCAATGACTGGATGGAGAATGGGATATATTACAGCTTCCAAAGAAAATATTGGCTATATGAACAAAGTATATTCACATTCTATTACATGTGTGAATCAGTTTATTCAATATGGTGGTGTTGTCGCATTAAACAGTTATGACGATATTGAAAGAATGCGTCAGGCTTATCAAAGACGCAGAGACTTCTTTATTTCTGGTTTGAATGCGATTGATGGTGTGGAAGCTTCTAATCCAGATGGTGCATTCTATGCGTGGGTAAAGTTTGATGGATTCAAAGACAGTGATGCCATTGCAGACTTCTTACTAGAAAAGGCTCATGTTGCTTCTGTCAGTGGAAAAGCATTTTCACCAAGTGATACAAATCACGTTCGTTTCTCATTTGCGGCAAATGATGAAGAATTAGAAAAAGCAGTAACAAGAATCAAACAGGCAATACAAAACCGATAAAAATAATCATCGGTTTTTTATATTGTAATATTTGGATTTCTGTATTGTCCGTGTTTGTTTGTTTTACCATTTCCATACTGTATCGCAAACATAGGACAGCGATGCAGACACCCAAGACACATTTCACATTCGTTTTCTATCCAAACCGGATAGCCATCTTTCATGTCAATCGCCTGTACTGGACATTTTTTAGCACATAAACCACACCCAATACAAACATCCTTGTTAACAGATAAATGTTTTATCTTTCTTTCTGTATGGTACATGTAAAAAGATGGCAGTACACAGATGCATACTGGCAGTTTTCCTTTCACAAAATCTCCATTTGTTTTTGTCTGTATTTTTGTGATGATATGCTGCAGCTGATTCTCACCTTCAGAAAGTTTTGCATCAACTTTCTTTTGATTTGTCAGATCAAACATTGGTGTCCAGGTATCCGGCATCATTACACTATAGTAAGCATCAAACATATGATTGTTTTTTTGCATCAGTTTCTTTGTGAAATGAGTAACGGAACCAGTAGTTGTACCATAACTGAACACACAAAATGTATATGCACAGTTTATCATCTGGATATTTTCTAGAAACATCGCAACGATTCTAGGTAGTCTCCAAAAATACGTTGGTGATACGATACCTAGCACTTTTTCATTTTCAAAGCAGTAGCGATTCTCCCTAATACATGAAACAATGGACATGCATTCATCATTCATGCTCTTTGCAATTGTTTCCGCAATATATTTACTGTTTCCTGTCGCACTGAAATATAAAATCATTTCTAAAACCTTTCTCTTATTCTACATAAAATTATACCTGTTACTTTAAACAAAAAGGAGAATTGCTTCTCCTATTGCTTTCTAGCCCGCTTTTTTATGAATGTTCGTAATTGAGTCAATTACTCCGCCCCTAAAGGGACGAAGCTTGTAACTCACTCATATGGTCCTAGCGTCACTATATTATATAGTGCTCCCATATTAGACATTTAGTCTCCCTCGGTACAGAGGATTGTGGCTACATCGTCGGGTGATTGACGGGCACCCGTATTGGAATCTGTTAATTTGTTAGTGCTAATGGTTTTTCTTGCTCAGAAAGCTTAAACTTTGGATTTTCATTGCCGGATATCCATAATGTTCCTAACAGCTGAATGTTCATGGCACCTACCTGATCATCGTTAGCCTGATAGCCACAACAGTCACAGGTATACAGATGTTTATCGTGATCTCTGTTAGCTTTATGGATTCTTCCACACTTAGGACATCTTTGTGATGTGTACTCTGGTGATATCTTTAATATCTGTGAGCCAATAGCTTCTGCTTTATACGTAAGATACTGTTCTAACTGGTAGAAAGACCAGGAACGCAGTTCATTACGCTGTTGGTCAGAGCGTCTTTCAAGGTTTTCATCAAAGCTGACATCTGAAAGGTCTTCCATCACAAAAAGTGTATTGCTTCCGTATTTATCTACGAGTGTCTTTGACAAGCAATGATTCACATTGCTCATCCAACGGTTCTCTCGTCCAGATAATCGTTTCAATGCACGTTTTGCGGATTTTGTACCTTTCGACTGTAATTCAGCTCTGACTTTGTTGAAGGATTCTCTCTTTTTACGAACAGCTTCGCCAGAGTAGAAGGAAGTTTCATCTTTCTCGTCATAGGTTGTCATCAGATAACGTAAGCCTCTGTCAAAACCAACAACATGTTTGATGGACTCTTTGTCAAATACAACATCATCTTTCTTTGTCATAGGGATGTGAAAGTACCACTCATTCTTTAAAGAGACAATCTTACCTGTACCAAAAGACCATGTACCATCAAAGTAATCTTTAAAACATGGAGGCACATCAAAAGTAGCCTTAATACGTCCATCTAAGGTATTCAAAGAAAGATATGTTGTATCTGATTTCTTGTCTGTTACAAAGCTGTAGTCTCTGTTCCTGACCAGATCAGCCTGTGGCCTTGAGAAAAGAACAGGTTTCTGTAACCAGTCTAATGTGCGATAGACACGGTACCACTTGCTGGTGAAGATATCCTTGAACTTGTAAGGTTTTCTCTTCATTTGTGTTCTAATCGAATCATAGCGAGCAGTTACAGTTCGGATAGCGGATTGTGTCAACTGTGACTTCAATCCAAAGTCAGAACGTATCGTCTGATACAGCTTGTTGCTTAGAGTAACAGAGCTCATGGGAAAGTTATGGTCAAAAATGTATTGAGACACAAAATTACATGCAAGACGATACTGCTCTGTTAAATGTTCAACAGAACGAATATCGCTATCCTGCACGTGAATATGCAATTTCATTGTCTTAACAATCTCGGTCATTTCGTATCCTTCTAGCATATATATATTATACCATAAAATGTTAAAAAACCGCATATTTATGCTAAAATATAGCATTTTTTATTATACATAAAGTTGTAGAAAGGAAGGTGTGGAAACATAGTCAAACCGCCTCTAAAGAGGCGATGTTTCCTTTAAATTATTATGAATCCAATTACAAGGACACAGGCAAGTATGATTGACATATGCTATCTCCGCGGTTAGTTATTACTAACCGTTTATACTATAGCATAAATATTCATTCATTCATTTGAAGACGATTCCTCGTTGATTTTCTTTTCTACCTGAATGGAAATGGTATTGCTGATACGAATAAGTTCAACGCCTGCTGCTTTTAGCATACGCTTGGAAGCAATGTTTGTATCCACACCATTGTACTTATCAGATTCATATACAATCTTTTTAATTCCAGATTGAATGATTGCTTTCGCACATTCGTTACATGGAAATAAAGAAACATAGATTGTACAGCCTCTCACACTTCTTTGAGAATTCAAGATTGCATTCAACTCTGCATGAACCACAAAGGCATACTTGGAAGTTAATACATCCCCTTCTCTGCTCCAAGGAAATTCATCATCACTCACACCTGTAGGAAATCCATTATAGCCTACAGATACAACTCTATGATTTTCATCAACAATTGCTGCACCAACCTGAGTATTCGGATCTTTGGAGCGCAATGCTGAAAGATGGGCAAGTCCCATGAAATACTCATCCCATGTAAGAACGTTGTCGACTCTTTTTTCCATTAGATATCCTCTCTTCTTAGCTTTTCTAGTAATGTTTCAAAGTAATCTGGAAGTGGTGCAGTAAATGTCATCTTTTGATGTGTTGAAGGATGTACAAGAGTCAATTGGTATGCATGCAGACACTGTCCCTGTGTATCCATCATTGCACACTTTCTGCCATACTTTTCATCCCCTGTGACTGGATGATTAATATATTTCATATGAACACGAATCTGATGTGTTCTGCCAGTCTCTAAAGAACAATCCAGTAATGTATAGTGCTGAAATCTTTCCTTCACTTTAAAGTGTGTTCTAGCATCCTTAGAATTTGTTGGTGTTACTGTCATCTTTTGACGGTCTCGGCGGTCTCTTCCAATTGGGGCATCGATCACACCAGCTTCATTGGCAATATTGCCATCTACCAACGCAATATATTCTCGATGGCATTGTTTTGTTTCCAGCTGTTTTGCGATTGCATTATGCGCAAGATCATTCTTGCAGGCAACAATACATCCCGTTGTATCTTTATCAATACGATGCACGATACCAGGACGAATCACACCATTGATTCCAGAAAGATCTTTACAGTGATACAACAATGCATTCACTAGCGTACCAGAATAATTTCCTGGTGCTGGATGAACAACCATTCCCTTTGGCTTGTTAATCACGATAATATCATCATCTTCATACAGGATATCTAATGGAATGTCTTCTGCCTGTACATTCAATTCTTCATTTTCAGGAACATCACAGCTGATGGTATCTCCACACTGTACCTTATAGGATGATTTTTCAGCCTTGCCATTGACAAAGATCTTTTTTTCCTTAGCAAGATCCTGTACACGTGTACGAGATAATTCACTCACTTCACTGAGATACTTATCTAAGCGTGCTCCACTTTCTTCTACGATCCATTCTGTATAGCTCATACGTTTTTCTTTTCTTCCTTCATTGATACGATAAATAGTAGAATGACACCAATCGTTAATGCACTGTCTGCAATATTAAAGATTGGAAAGTCATATCCAAAAATAATAAAATCTAAAAAGTCTCTGACATAGCCTAAAAATAAGCGGTCAAACAGATTTCCTGCTGCCCCGCCAATCATTAAGGCAAGCGCAATTTTCATTAGCTTTGAACAATCTTTTTTCAAAACACAATAAATCATGACACCAATCGCAGCCGCAGAAACAATCGATAAAAATGCCTGCTTGCCACTTAACAGTGACCATGCCATACCTGTATTTTTTGCAAATGTCAAAGAGAAAAAACCAGGAATGATTTCTACATTCTGCAATGCTGTTTGACTTTCAATGATATATTTAGAAACAAGGTCTAAAACAATTACAATTGTACTGATTACTATGACTGTCATACTTACCTCTGTTTCTCATTTGTGAAGACTGTAAACTGTTCCAGTTCATATGGTTCAAATTTGTTTACCAAAGATGCATATGCTTTATCAAATGCATCTCCATCAAAGTCTTCAGATAATCTTTTAAGAAGTCTTTGCTTCAAAATCGCACTATCCTGATGTGGTAAAAGCACTTCTCTACTTGCAAGTACAACATTTGCTTCATCCAGGATTACAACTTCAAATGTGTAGTCCTGCGCATCTTTTAAAGAAGCAAGCAATGTATCATCTCCATCTTTAATGCAGAATGGGATATCACTTGTTTCCAGGCAGTCATAGATCTCAAGCAGAAATGCATCTACAATTCCTTTCTGTATAAAAGAAATATGGATATCACTCTTGTTCACTCTCTGCAATTCTTCTTTGTCCCATACACGATCTTTCAGAAAGAAGATCCAATGATGGTCCTTATAATCCAGCCAGATACCATCTGCTGATTCAATGTTTAACTTTTGATTTTTTTGAAATACTGTCATATTCACTCCAATCACGTACAAAATTATACAAAAAATAAAGACATAAAGAAAGAAGCGTTATTTGAACGCTTCAATTACTGATTGTATTGTTTTAATGCCTGTGCAATCTGATCCGGGCAGGATGTGTTCTTGAATCCACAATGAATGCCATCTAATACATCAATCACTTCCTGGATCTTTCTGCCTTTGACTAAAGCACCGATCCCCTTCAGGTTACCGTTGCATCCACCTTCTACAACGAGAGACTGGATTGTATCTCCTTCAATTTCAAACGTCATTTTCTTGCTGCAGACGCCCTGTGGTTTAAATTCATATGTTGACATAATTTCACTCGCTTTCCTTTGCGTAAAATGTTAACACAAAACTGTACAAATGAGAAAAGAAATGCTATTTTCTTATACATGATTACATTAAGAAAAGAAACAACAGATGCATTAAACATTGAAAAGTTCACAGATATTCAGCAGCAGGTGATTCCACATGCCATCAATCACGAAGATATCTACGCATTAGCTCCAACTGGCAGCGGAAAGACATACGCTTATGTTCTGCCTGTCTTAGAACAGATTGAACTGCAAGGCAAAGGAAAGCATTTTCCTCGCTGTATTATATTCGCACCTACGCGAGAACTGTCAATTCAGATTACACACGTGATTCGAGATCTCTTGAAGAATCGTGAAGGCATTCGTACAAGCCTGCTTACAGGCGGCTATGATATCCAGAAACAGATCCAGTCATCACGAAATGGCGCAGATATTGTGGTTGGTACTCCAAGCCGCATCAAAGATCATCTAAGACGTCATACATTAAAGACAAAGATGTGTGATATGATCGTTGTCGATGAAGCGGATATGATGCTGTCGATGGGATTTGAAGAAGATCTTCTTGATTGTCTTAACTATCTCAAAGAGCATCAGACAATGCTGTTTTCAGCTACCGAAACAAACGAAACAAAAGCACTTGCCAAAACAATACTGCGCGATCCATTTCTTACTACAGTCAAAGAAGAAACAGAAAAGAAACAGGATATTACTGTACATCTTCTAAAGACAAAAGAAACATCCAAGATTGATGTACTGACACGTTTATTAAACAAGGAAAAGAATCAATGTATTCTTTTCTGCAACAAAAGAAAAACATGTGATTTCTTAACTGAACTGCTAAAGAAAAGAAATTACTCGTGTGATACGATTCACTCAGATATGAACTATCAGACAAGAAAAAAAATCATGGAAAGCTTTCGAAACCATGATTTACAGATTCTATGTGCAACGGATGTTGCAAGTCGAGGTATTGATATCCCAAGTGTAGATACTGTCATTCTCTATGATATTTCTGATACAGAAGAACAATTAATTCATCGTGTTGGAAGATGTTCTAGAGATGGAAGAAAAGCAAATGCATATTTACTGATTACGAAAAATGATCATCGCTACAGCTATGACAATTTATTCAAGAAAGTCATAAAGGAGAATCATCACTGATTCTCCTTTTCAATTGGCATTTCAAAATAGAATGTTGATCCTTTTCCTTTCGAGGATTTCACACCATATGGTACACCATGCAGCTCCAGCAATTGCTTAACAATATTCAAGCCAATGCCAGAGCCATTAGCTACACGGACATGTTCCTTATCAACCTTATAGTAACGATCCCAGATATTATCCAGATCTTTTGAATCAATACCTTCACCAAAATCCTGCACTTCAATACGCACAGTATTTTCTTTTTTGATTTCTCTTACGATGATATGCTTTGCTTCACCACCGTAATTGACCGCATTGTTCAAAAAGTTATTGATGACCTGTTCAATACGTTTCTTATCCGCATTGACATAGATCGTATCCAGCAGTTCACTTTCGATCGTATAGCCTTCCTGCATACGATAAACATCATATTTCTGCAGCTGTGTTTTTAATAATGCTGAAATATCAAATACTTCCTTATGCAGAACGATCCTTCCATCCTGTAAACGAGACATATCCAGCAAGTCATTGACCAAAGCATTCAATCGCTTCGTTTCATCAACAATCACTTGAATATTTTCATCTGTTTTTTCTTCTGGAAGATCAATCATCATTTCACCATATCCACCAATCATTGTTAATGGTGTTCTTAGATCATGGGAGACATTGGATATCAGATCTCTTTTTGCCTTGTCTGCCTTTTGAATATCATTTGCTGCCTGTACAAGTGTATTGTTCAGATCCGCCGCTTCTTTATAGCGGTTTGTTTTTGGATCAATTGTATACTTTCCCTGTGGGAGCTGTTTGGCATTGGATGTAATACCAATGATTGGTTTTGCGATATGCCGATACATTAATAACGTCAAAATTGCAACTGCAACGATCATAAATAACGCAATATAGCGCATTTGTGAAGCAAGTGTTTCTGTTGTTGCATTGAGTGGTGTTATATTACCAGAAACCATAATAATGGAGCTGTAATCTGCCGCATTGACAATCTTTGTATACACAATTGTATCAAAGTTATCTCCCTGATCACCATCAACACCAAAATCGCTGGAATTATTCGTCACACGCGCAAGATAAGAATGATTTTTGCTTCCAATTGCTTTTGTGACAAACTTTGCTCTTTCAGAATTTGTAATCGAAGAAATCATGCATCCACGGTTTCCAATCGATCCCTGCATACCTCCACTGGAAGAAGACTGATACACCATAATACATGTATCAGACTGTGACTGCATGTAATCAACGAATTCATCCAGTCTTTCATCTTCAATGAACTTTTCTACAAATGAGCCAACGGTCTCAATACTTTTAATTTTATTTGCTTCATACATTGGCTGCAGTAAGACAATCTGAAACAAGAATACAATAGATGCGGTTAGAATACAGAAGATGATCAGATATTTACCGATTTCCCATTTTAAACTAGTCAGCTTTTTCAAAACGGTACCCTACGCCTCTCAATGTAACGATATACCTGGCATATTCACCAAGATTTCTACGCAGCAGCTTAATATGTGTATCTAATGTACGATCATCACCAAAGAAATCATAGCCCCACACATTACTCAATAACTGCTCACGTGTTAAGGCAATGCCACGATTCTTTACTAAATACAATAATAAATCATATTCTTTTGGTGACAGCTGCACACGCTCCTTGTCAATTGTTACTGTTCTAGCGGAATTATCAATCACCATTGTATCAATCACATATCGATCACTCATATCTACTTTTGGAGCAGTACGCTTTAAGATTGCCTGGATACGCATCATCAATTCCTTTGTAGAAAATGGCTTGACAACATAGTCATCAATACCTAGATCAAATCCATGAATCTTATCATACTCTTCCCCTAAGGCACTCAACATGATAAAAGGCATGTCAGGACATGTTTTTTTGATTTCTTTGACCGCAGAAAAACCATCTAATTCAGGCATCATGATATCCATAATAACTAAATCATATGAATTGTTTTCACACTTTTCTACCGCTTCCATTCCATTTGCGGCTTCATCTGTTTCAAATCCTTCATGATGTGCATATTTCGCAATCAATGAGCGAATCTTGTCTTCATCATCTGTAATCAATATTCTTGTCATAAGCGTAACCTCTACCACATTATCGTAAGCAATGGATGTGAATTCATTGTGAATTTTTTCCAATGATAAACTGAATTATTTCCCTTCAATAAAGGATACTGCATCTTTGATTTCAGGAATTTCAAAATCTTCCATTGTTCCATCATCCGCACTTTCAGCAACCTTCTGTCTCATTGGAATCTTTGCAAGAACTGGCAAGCCATACTTCTCACTGACTTCATTGATATGAGACTTTCCAAAGATTTCAATCTTTTCATTACAGTTTGGACATTCCACATAGCTCATATTTTCAATCAAGCCAAGTACTTTAATATCCATAGACTGTGCCATATTGATTGCCTTTTCAACAACCATAGAAACAAGTTCCTGTGGGCTTGTTACCACAACGATCCCATCTAATGGGAATGACTGGAACGCAGTTAGAGGAACATCACTTGTTCCAGGAGGCATATCTACAAACATATAGTCAACGTTGTCCCATACAACATCTGTATAGAACTGCTTCAAGATATTCGCAACCATTGGTCCTCTCCAGATAACTGGCGTTTCATCAGAATCCAGAATCATGTTTGTAGAAATGACTTGAATTCCATTTTTTGTGATATATGGATAAATGTATTTTCCATCTCCCATTGCCTTATCATGAATACCGAATGCCTTTGTCTGGGATGGACCAGTAATATCGCCATCCAATACACCTACACGGTATCCTCTTCTTGCCATTTCACAAGCAAGCATACTTGTGACGAAAGATTTACCTACGCCACCTTTTCCACTGACTACGCCAATGATTTTCTTCACAGAAGACTTTTCATTCAAATCAATCTTAAAAGAATTCTTCTTTTCAGGCATATGAAATCCATAATCTTCTGGTGTTTTTCCTTTACAGTTTTTTTCACTCATAATACTTCTTTATCTCCTCCTGTCTATTCTACCACAATATTTGAAATTGTAAGTTTTTACACATTTATCACTGGATTTCTACCAATTCATAGAAATCTAATGATAATGGCAACATATATTGTGGTAAACTAGATGTGTATGTGTTGGAGGAAAAGAAAAATGGCAGGATATGTAGTTGTCGGAACACAATGGGGAGATGAAGGAAAAGGAAAAGTCGTAGACTTGCTTGGCAAGCACGTTGACATGGTCGTTCGTTATCAGGGTGGTAACAACGCCGGTCATACAGTTGTCGTCAATGGTAAAAAAACTGTACTTCACCTGTTACCTTCAGGTATTTTAAACAAAGATGCATTATGCGTCATTGGACCTGGTGTTGTATTAAATCCATTTGTTTTATTTGAAGAAGTTGAAGCATTGGAAAAAGAAGGATTACAGTGTGATCACTTAAGAATTTCTGATCGCACACAATTATTGATGCCTTATCACGTTAGACTTGATGAACTGATTGAAGCACGTGGCGGCAAGTACAAGGTTGGTACAACAAAGAATGGTATTGGTCCATGCTATGCTGATAAATATTCTAGAATTGGTATTCGTGTATGCGACTTGCAAGACTGGAATGTATTTGAAGAAAAGCTGAAGTCTACATTAGAAATTAAAAATGCTGAAATTGAAAAAGTATATGGCGGTGAACCATTTGACTATGATGAAATGGTTGCACAATTCAAGGGAATCAGAGAAAAGATGCTTCCTATGATCTGTGACTCTGTTTCTCTTGTCAATGAAGCATTAGAAAATGATAAAGTTGTTTTATTTGAAGGTGCACAGGCTAACATGCTGGATATCAACTATGGTACATATCCATTCGTAACATCTTCTTCCCCTACAAGTGCTGGTGTATTAGAAGGTGCTGGTGTACCACCACAGTCATTGACTAGAATCATCGGTGTTGCCAAAGCATATTCTACACGTGTTGGTGAAGGTCCATACATTACTGAATTGCTAGGTGATGAAGGTGAAGCATTAAGACAGAAAGGCTTTGAATTTGGTGCTACTACAGGTAGACCACGTAGATGTGGATGGTTAGATCTTCCTGTTGTAAAACAGGCTGTCAGAATCAATGGGCTTACAGATATTGCAATGACAAAGATTGATATCTTGACAGGCTATGACAAGATTCCTGTATGTGTTGGCTATGAACTTGACGGAAAACAAATTGACTATGTACCTGCTTCCCTAGAAGTATATGGCAGATGCAAGCCAGTATGGAAAGTCTTTGATGGATGGACGGAAGATATTTCTCAGATCAGAAACTATGAAGATCTTCCTGAAAACTGCAGAAAGTATGTAGAATTCGTTGAAGAATATACAAAGACATCTGTATCTTTAGTATCTGTTTCTCCTGAACGTGAAGGCAATATCATTCGCAAGCCTTTAATCTAATGGAACCAGAAAAAGAAAAGAAAAAACCTGTAAAGCAGCCTCATATTCTTACAAGAGAAGATGAAGAAATGTTTCAGCAGGATCGTTATGAAGAACAGTTTGAATCTCATGATGACTATGACAGAGAGTAATCTCTGTCTTTTTTTATATCTGCATAAAAAAAGACACTTCACCTTGAAGTGTCCTATTTCTTGATACCTAATCCTACAACACCATCTTTTTCTACTGGGTTCTTGCTTAAGAACTTTTCAATATCCGCATAAGAATTGATGACATTGTATGTTACAGACTTCCAGTCACGTTCATGACCATGTGCAAACAAGAAGTCTTCAACACCTGTTTCCATGGATGTTTCAGGAACTAATGTAACGCGTGGATCATTATCATCCAGCCAGTTCCACCCTTCCATAACACCTTTATCTTCAGGCAGAGGTAAATGATACATAACAGACATATAATCATGTCCAGCTTTATTGTAAAACCAGGTGTTGCCAATAAACAAGTTTCCATCCTTGTCTTTATACAACATTACTACATTTTGAAATACATCTAAACTTTCAGAAAAACTGATACTTTCGCTCATATACTTGTATCCTCCATTTATTATTAAATATTCATTGAAACAAAAAATCAATAGATTATTGTTCAATATTTCACAAAATATTTTCTGTAAAACGCTTACTTGTGAAAGAGCTTACGCATATTTTTTGCATTTCAATGCACTGCGACGCACTTCCATCTGTCTTAGCATCATATGTGCCTGATGGCACTTCTGTTCATTAAACCCTTCCAGCGTTTCGCATTTGATTTGATTTTTATTTAAATACGGAAGATACAGATCATCTAAAATCATATAGCCTGTAAAATCAGGATGTTCAAACAAATAGTCTGTAATATGCTTCTGACGCTCTTCAAAGTCCTGGGCAGTTACCCCAACAACCTTAACCCCCTTTTTCAAACCACATTTCTTTAAATATCTTTGACAATATCCAACTCCCGCAAATCTCCAGGAAGAAGAAATGACAATATTGATATCATATTTCAAACAAAGATCGGATAGCCTTTTGATACTTGGAATATCCGCAAATTGACAATCATCTTCTTTGATTGAACGTACTTTAAAAAGTGGATCTGTTTCTTCTCTGCACCAGATGTTAATGACGCCATCAAAATCAAGGAATAAATAATACTTCTTTTTACCGTTTTTAATATTTTTTAAAGCGATGGATTCGATTGCATCCAGTCGCTCTTCCCACTGTTCTTCTGTAAATGTATCCATGTAAATATTTTACCTCTTTTCAAAAATAATGACAGTATTCACGAAATAAATTTGACACGTGTTTCAAAGTGTCAATTCCCCTCTTAAATTTGTTTCCATGAGTTCTTTAATTAATTCAGAATCATATCCTTTCGAAAAAAGATAATACATCTTCGCAACACAAGCTTCGCTTGTCATATCATATCCACTGACAGCACCCGCTTCCTTTAAACCATTGCTCGCTTCATACGCACCAAGAATCACTGATCCATGAGAACATTGAGAAGTCACTGTCACAATCGTCCCATGCTCAAATGCACGCTTGATTAAAGGAAACAGTTCCTTTCCATCCTGTGGAATATTTCCAGCACCAAACGTTTCAACAACGATGCCTTTTAAAGCATTCATCATAATAGGTTCAAACAAATCAAATTGAATCCCTGGAAATACTTTCAATACACCAATCGGCACTCTTTGCAGCTTCTGGAATGAGAATGGCTGATCTGTTTCTTTCATCAGTGCAGAACGATGATATCGAATATCAATGCCAACATCTGCCAATGTTGGATAATTTGGTGACATGAATGCAATCAAATCATTCGCTGAGAATTTAATTGCACGATTACCTCGTAATAGTTTACCGCCAAAATAAAGACAGACTTCATGTATATTCTCATTAGAAGCAATCAGAAAAGATGTAATTAAATTATCTCTTGCATCATTTCTAATTTCACAAAGTGGAATTTGAGAACCAGTGAATACGACTGGCTTGCTTAAATTTTCCAGCATGAAGGATAATGCGGAAGCAGTATATGCCATTGTATCCGTACCATGCAGCACAACAAATCCATCATAGCTTTCATAGGCATTCGCAATGATTTCTCCAATCTTGTTCCATTCATCAACAGAAACACTAGAGGAATCCAGCAGCGGCTCTAAAGATACAAGATCCCACAGTGGCATCTTTTCATCTTTTAATTCCTGTATGTTATTCAACTGTTCTAGAAAAGAATCTTTCTCTGGCGTATAGCCATGGTCACTTTTCATCATACCGATTGTTCCGCCGGTATAAATAATCAGTATTCTCTTTTTTATGTATACTTCCATCAAACTGACCATCCCATCCTATTTGTCTAAGTTATATTTTAGTAAATTTTCAAGAAATGAAAAGCGAAATATTCAGTATAATAATAGATCCATTGAATTTTCACATAAAAAGTCTGAACAGCAATTCAGACTTTTCTAAAACAGAAAATAGGTTCTGTGTTAATCTTTCACAATCAGTCTACCTTCTATATGTGCATTTAAATGCTGATTTTCGCTCAAATATTCTTCAATGATATCATTGGTAGAAGTAGAAACAATACGTGCCTTCTTACGTGCTTCAATCGTTTCTAGAGATACATGGAAGAATTCATCAAAGTTCGTATAATGGAACTTTGCAAGACTGATAGAATAAAGTTTTTCTTTATTGATTGGCTCTTTCTGATATTCAAACTTTTCAAATTCTTTTGTTGTTCTGTTATAGACAATTTCAACACCTTTTGAAAATTGATAGAACTCACAATGTTCCCCTTGCCATACTTCATCTCTCACCATATATTTCACCATACGCATGAATTCATCGCCAGTTACTTCCAGCATGTAGATAGGATCATCATATGGCAGACATTCCTTCAAATCCTGATACATCACAATTGGGCCAAGCTGTTCAGATCGAATTGCACCCGAACCAAACATTGCAATATTCACGTTCAAACTGCGATATACAGCATCCGCAAGTAAATTGCCAAGCTCAGTTTCCTGGTTGCGATTTGGATGCGTCAATTCTCTTGCTAGACGCGTAATGACTCTTTGATATTTCTGATCCGTTTCATTCTTGTAGGAATAGATCAGCTTCATGATTCTTCGATCCACAGAACAATGATCATTGTCTATTGGAACGATTTGCCATTCATAAGAATCAATACAATTGTTATCTGTATCTACAACGATATCAAATCTTCCAATCTGATTTGTACCTGTACCTGCCTGCACAATCAAAATATCATTCACAATGCAAGGTTCTTCTAATAATGTATGAGAATGTCCGCCAATAATAATATCAACACCCAGACTCTTATCTAATAATGAAGCAAGCTTCTTATCTTCTTCAAATCCAATGTGTGTTAATAAGACAGTGAAGTCAATGTCAATGGAATTATACATATTGCAGATCTTCGCAATCGCTTTTGCGGCATCTTCTACGTCAATCAAAGAACCAATCATACCATCGTTCTTTGTCTGTGAAATAACTTCTTCTGTCAAGATTCCAATAAATAAAATCTTCATGCCATCAATCTTCAAAATTCTGCATGGCTTAAATAGTCTTGCATTATTTGTACGGATATGCAGATTTGCGTTTACAATCGGAAACTTTACGCATTTTTCTAAAAACAGCAGCTGTCCAATACCATAGTCAGTCTCATGGTTGCCAATCGTTACAATATCAGGAGAAAGCATATTCATGATTTCAATTGTTGATAATCCCTGATATTCACTGTCAATGATGGAACCACGGAACATATCTCCCGCAATGGCATATACAACATTCTTTTCTTTCTTTCGTACATCATTGATATAGCCAGATAGTAACGAAACACCACCGATAAGTTTTTCATCAATATGTTCTGCAAGAAAATCACCATGCAGATCATTGGAATGTAGAATCGTTAATTTTTTTGTGTTCTTTGCCGTCATAACAAAACCCTCCTCCAGCTTCAAATAATTATCTTTTGTATATATATTTTCTAGAATCAGTATATCATAGTAAGTTATTACTTACTATGAAGGAAGAAAAAAATCGTTGCTTAACAACGACATTTAGATTTTGAGCGACTTTACCCAGTCAATCAAGTAAGAAGATATTGTTACTGTTATCAACGAATAGAAAATTCGTGTCAGTGGAATATATGTTAGAGAAAGCATTAATACAACAACATCTGTAAATAAATAAGAGCGTGCCAGTTTCCAATGTAAAATACGTGAAATCGATAATGCAAGTGCATCATCTCCTCCACTCGATCCACCTTGACGGATAATAAGTCCTACGCCAATTCCTACAAACATACCTCCTGCAATTGCAGCAATCAACGGCTTGGATGATAAATCAGGAAGCATCGGTGGAAACAATTCCCAGAATTTATAGCTCAGCGATACAAATGTTGTAGAAATAAATGAAATTTTAATAAATCTTGAACCAAGATACTTCCACGCTAATGCATAACATGCAATATCAAGAATCGGAGTGATATAGGCTGGAGAAATTTTCAGCCATTGTTCAACAAAAAGCATCATTCCAATCACACCGCCTTCGGTAATATGTGTACGTTGATGAATGTTATGGATACCAAATGTACAGATCATTGCTCCTAACAGTATAACAAGTACACTTTTGACTGTGATGCCTTCTTTTAAACGACTCCATAGCTTTGATATTCGACTCTGCATAGATTTCCTCCTTGTGGTTGCAGTATTATCATGGATTGTTACAATAATGTCAAGCACCCATCATACGGGTTGATCCCCTTTTTCATTTATTGTAAAAGAATATATTTTTAATTGCTATTGATAAAACAGACAATGTGTTTAAATTTAAACACATTGAAGTTTTTATAAAAAAATCTTGATGGCATCAGCCAGAAAGTACTCACAGATTCTCTTCTATCTATGGGAGAAGATGGTATTATCACCCACACTGTCTATCCAGAAGTTCCACCACATGTAGAATATGCATTAAGTGGTCTTGGTGAATCAATGCGTCCCATTCTTGCTGCAATAAAAGAATGTGGTATCAACTATAAAAACAATATGAAAAGTCGGAAATAGATCCGACTTTTTATTTATTTCTTTCTCTGAAAATACTTCACAATTTCAACGATTGGAATAATGGATAAAGCAAGCAGCAAAGAGATGCCATATTCTACATATGTAATTGGTGTAAATCCAAATGCATTTGCCAAGAAAGGAATTTCAATCACACATGTTGTAAAAATCAGGGAAAGAATCATTGTGAATACTAAGAAGCGATTATGATTGTTTTCTTTGAATAGTTGAAAGATGGATGCAGAAGTGGAACGCATATTGAAACTGTGGAAGATTTCACACATTGACATTGTTAAAAACGCCATTGTCATTCCCTCTTCACAATTTGTAATATTCATAAATACCCATCTTCCTGTTTCTAATCGCTCACCAATAAAGAAGGCTGCCAATGTTAACAGTGTTACGATGACGCCTTGATAAACAACATTGAATCCAAGACCCTGTGCAAAGATACCTTCGGATGCATTTCTAGGCTTTCTTTGCATCACATTACTTTCTTCTTTTTCCATGCCTAATGCAATGGATGGTAAAGAATCTGTGACAAGATTAATAAATAACAAATGTGGTGCTTTTAAAATCGTGAAGTTTAATAGTGTAGAAATAAAGATAGATAATACTTCAGCAAGATTTGAACTTAAAAGAAACTGAATTGCCTTTCGAATATTATCGTAGATTCTTCTGCCTTCTTTGATTGCCGTTACGATTGTTGCAAAGTTATCATCTGCGAGTACCATATCTGCAACATTCTTCGTAACATCTGTACCAGTGATACCCATCCCAACACCAATATCCGCTGTTTTAATACTTGGTGCATCATTGACACCATCACCCGTCATCGCAACAACATTTCCAAGAGATTGCCATGCTTTTACGATACGTGTTTTATGTTCTGGCTGAACACGTGCATATACTCTGTACTTCTGCACGTTTTCCAGAAAATCTTCATCACTCATCTTCTGCAGATCATATCCCGTGATTGCCTGTGAAGAATCTTGTAGAATATCCAATTCTTTCGCAATTGCAACTGCAGTATCTAAGTGATCTCCAGTAATCATGATTGGTGTAATACCAGCACTCTTGCATGTTTTGATTGCATCTTTGACTTCAGGACGCACAGGATCAATCATTCCCATCAGTCCAATAAAGATAAGATCATGTTCAATTGTTTCCTTGTCAGCAAATTCAGATGCATCTGTATATGTCGTATATGCTGCAGCAAGTACTCGAAGAGCCTGATCAGCCATTGACTTATTCACCTGCAGAAGATGCTTTTTCTCTTCTAGTGTAAGAGGCTGAACAACACCATCTTTCATGATTTTTGTACAACGATCAATGAGTACGTCAGGTGCACCCTTTGTATATTGCATATAGGATGTACCTTGCTGATGTATTGTACTCATGAGTTTTCTCGTAGAATCAAATGGATGTTCATCAACACGAGGTTCATTCTTCAATAAATCGTTTTTATTCAGATGATTCTTTAATGCATACTGTACAAGTGCAGCTTCTGTAGGTTCTCCATTCACTTTCTGCTTCTCATCTACCGTTGCATCATTACATAACGCCATTGCCGTAGACAACAATGTTTCATCTTCTCCATATGTCTTCACAACTGTCATTTTGTTCTGTGTCAAAGTACCCGTTTTATCTGAACAGATAATAGAAGCGCATCCTAGTGTCTCTACTGCAGTCATCTTACGGATGATTGCTTTCTTCTTTGACATGTTCGTAACACCAATCGATAAGACAATCGTAACAACTGCGACCAGTCCTTCAGGAATTGCCGCAACTGCCAGGCTTACCGCAACCATAAAGAAGTCGATACTCTTTTCAACAATCAGCATCATATCATTGCTCGCAAAGATATCTCGATGCATAAACATTGAAAATGCAAAGATGAATACACAGATACCAATAACGATCTTTGTTAAAACATTAGATAATTGAGAAAGCTTGATCTGTAGAGGTGTCTTGCTTTCTTTTGTTGTACTGATGACTTTAGCAATCTTACCCATTTCCGTATCCATACCTGTACTTGTAATGAGTACTTTACCTCTGCCATACACAACATCACTTCCACGATATACCATATTCTTTCTATCGCCTAATGGAATATCATCCTGTGCAATCACATCAGTATTCTTTTTTACACTTGTACTTTCTCCAGTTAATGCAGATTCTTCTACTGTTAAAGAAGCACATTCAATGATTCTTCCATCTGCATTGATTGAATCTCCAGCTTCCAGTAAAACAACATCACCTTTTACAAGCTGCGTAGATGGCAGTACAACAACCTTCTGATCACGCAGTACCTTACTTGTAGAAGCACTCATTTTCTGTAATGCTTCTATGGCTTTCTCTGCTTTACTTTCCTGCAGAACACCTAAGACTGCATTGATTAAAACAACAATCAAGATAATCAAACTATCCGTTGGAAAAAATACTTTCTGTTCTAAGGAACATTCATAATATGAAGTAAATGCTGAGATCAATGCCGCAACTAATAGAATGATAATCATTGGATCCTGCAGCTGTGATACAAAACGTTTCCATAAAGGAATGGATGGTGGTGCTTCCAGTTCATTTGGTCCATCTTTTTCTAGTCTTTCTTTTGCTTCTAAAGATGTTAAACCATTCTGCGTTGTTTGTTTTTCTTTTACAATCTGTTCAATTGACTTATTAAAATCCTGCATCTTATTTCCTCCTGCCAAATAAAATAGACCTTTGATAGACAGATATAATCTTGTCTACCAAAGGTCTTGCTTCTAAGTCTGACACCAGATAAATATGTATTTATCGGTTGGTGATGTGCAGATGGATACAACATAGTATCCATAGCTACTCCCCTGTTGGATGAGAACAGTTTAGATGAAACCTCTAAATTAGTCAATCCATACAGGTAAATTATTTGTGAAGAATTTTATGTACTTCTTCGAGCAGTTCTTCACTGGCTTTTTTCGTATCTTCTGCATCCATGATTGCGGAAACAACACAGACACCTTGAATTGGAATGTCTTTCAAGATAGAAAGATTATCTTTTTTCAGTCCACCAATGGCCGCAACTGGAATACTGACAGCATTACATATTTCATTCAATACTTCTACTTTTGTGATCTTTGTTTTTACATGTGTTTTTGTTGGATAGATTGCACCACATCCAATATAGTCAGCACCATCTGCTTCTGCCTTGATAGCGGCTTCAACAGTTTTGGCTGTTGCACCAATGACAGCATCTTTTCCCATGATATCACGTGCAACTAAAATTGGCATATCTTCTGCACCTAAATGCACACCACATCCAACAGCCATCGCAACATCGATACGATCATCAATGATCAGTGGAATCTTGTATGTATCTGTAATCTTTTTCACTTTACATGCAAGTTCATAATAAGAAAGTGTAGAACGATCTTTTTCACGCAGCTGTACTAAAGTTACGCCACCTTCACAGGCACCCTTCACTTTATCTAAAAATGCTTCTTCACTCATACCATCAGAGTTTGTAATACAGTATAACGTACAGTCAATATTTTTCATTTTATCACCTCAATCTGAAATAAACGGCGATCTTCTTCTGTTAATTGATAGACTTCATCCATGAAATACATATGGAATGTTCCAGGGCCATCTGCCTTCGTTTTTTCTGCCGCTACTTCATAATAACACGTTGCATCTACACATGCATCAAATGCATCTTCACAAGCAAGAAATGTTGCGATTGCTACATTTAACATACATCCAGTACCAGTCAAGCATCCCATTATTTCACATCCATTACGAATACACACTGCTTTTTCGCCATCTGTGATAATATCTGTTTTTCCAGAACATACGACAATACATCCAGTGCTTCTAGATAAATTCATTAACCATTTCGCACTCTCATACACATCTTCTACGTCTAGGATATCTGCATCTACACCATGCGCATGTGACGTTAAGCCATAGAAAGCTTTACACTCACTGATATTTCCCTTGATAACAGTTGTTTTAGCTTCTAAAAGCAACTTTTTTGCATACTGCATTCTTAATGGGCTGCATGCAACTCCAACTAGATCAAGAATACAAGGAATATGATGTTCCAATGCAATCTTTGCACTTTTGATCATGGATGACGCACGCACATCATCAAAGTTTCCAAGATTCAATGCCAATGCCTGAGAATTTAAAGTGATGTCTTCTACTTCTTCTGGATGACAAGCCATAATTGGCTTTCCACCAAATGCGAGTATTAAATTTGCACAGTCATTAATCGATATCGGATTTGTAATGCAATGAATCAAAGGATTTTTTTCAGTGATTTGCTTCAACAATTTGATTTACCCCTAACTTTCTCTGAATCATCTGCAAACTGCCATTACGAGACATTGTTGTGAGTACAACAAATGCAATACTTCCACCAATGATCGTACCCATCAAGAAACTTGGGACATAGAACATCCATGTTAAACCTGTCTTCCCCCAAAGGTATGTCATAACTGGATAAGAAATAATGGATCCAATAATACCTGTTCCAATGATTTCTCCAAGTACTGCAGCCCAGATCTTACCTTTAGAAAGTTTATAGAAAATGCCAGACAGTGTTGCACCAAAGATAGCCCCTGTTAAAGCAAGTGGTGGAATTCCCATTGTCATCATTCGAATCAGACCAATTGCTAAAGCACATAAGAATGCGTACCAAGGTCCCATAAATACTGCCATTGTAATGTTAATCAGATGTGCCATTGGACACATGCCTTCAACACGTAAGATTGGTGAAATAACAACGCCTACTGCCACCATCATTGCAAAAAAGACCATGCATAAAAGTTTGTTGTGTTTATTCATATGATATTCCTCCTGTATGCAGATGGTAAAAGAAAACACGCAAAAACCATCTGTCTATGGTTCGGTATCTGACAAACAGTCATCTCTCAACCTGTCACTTCAGGCTCCCTCGCTTGTTTTCTCTACTCTAGGCGCTCCCCTACAGTAAGGTAATCAAATAAAAACGACCTGCGCAAAGAGACAGGTCATAATCATCAACTTATTCTCCCTACGTCGGCATTATCCGTACAGGTTTGATGGGTCGAAGTCGAACTTCCTCTCAGCAATTGCTCCCCGTATTTATTTACTACAAAAGCTAGTTTAGTACAAAAAAGAATATAGTTCAAGTAGTAATCCATCTTTCAACTTCATAAAAAACAACCTTGTTTTTCAATTGAACAAAGCTGCTTTCATAAGTATTTTTGTAATATTGGATTTAAAATTTTCATGTCCATTGGTTTTGGTACATAATCATTCATTCCTGACCGCATTGCCATTTGTTTATCTTCTTCAAATGCATTGGCAGTCATCGCAATAATTGGAATATTTGCTTTCTGCGTATCTTTCATTTTTCTAATTTCTTTACATGCTTCATAGCCATTCATAAAAGGCATCTGAATATCCATTAAAATTAAATCATAATACCCATCACTCGCATTTTGAAGCATCTCAATACATTGCTGACCATGAGAAGCATGTTCCACAAGATATCCTTCACTTTTTAATATTTCAATAGCAATTTCAGCATTTAAATCATTATCTTCTGCTAAAAGAATACGTTTATGTTTCATCTCATTGTTTACAATTTCTTTTGTCATTACCTGTTCTTCAGTGAAATCTTCTTTAGAAGCAATTTGTAAAGCAATGTCCACTGTAAACTTTGTACCTTTTCCTTTGATACTTTCTACTTTAATTGTTCCACCCATCAAATCAACCATCGATTTCACAATAGATAGCCCTAAACCTGTACCGCTGATTTTGTTCTCTGTCGTTGTATGTTCTCTAGTAAATTCTTCAAAAATATGTGGAAGGAATTCTTCACTCATACCATATCCTGTATCTTCACACACAAAAATATACCGCGCATAATTTTCTTTATGAGATGGCACTTCAATTACTGATACTGTAATTGCATGATCTGCAGGTGTGTATTTAATTGCATTGCTAACGATATTTAAATAGATTTGCTGAAGTTTTGTAATATCACAGAATGCATAGTGATGTTGAACTTTCGAATCTACTTGAAAATGCAATCCTTTCTTTTTAACATCAGATTCAAATACAAAATTTACGGAATGAAATAATTCACTTAAATTACATGGCTCTAAATTCAATGTTGCAGTACCGCTTTCAATACGAGCCATCTCTAAAACCTGATTAATAATTGTTAAAAGAAGATTACTGGATGCTTGAATCTTTTTCAAATATCCTTTTGCTTTCTCTTTATGATCAAGATTTTGTTCCAGCAAACCTGAAAAGCCAATAATTGCATTCATTGGTGTACGAATATCATGGCTCATATTAAACAAAAATCTTGTTTTTGCTTCATTTGCACTACGTGCCTGTTCTGCAGATTTTTTTAGCTGAATAGCATATTGCTGCTGTTGAAACTTTCTAGAAGTATATAAGTAAAAGGATGTAGAAATCATCAAAGAAAATAAGTACGAAATAAAGATCGTAGTAAACCATTGTGATGCAGGAATCCAGCCATCTTTTGGCTCAATTTCAAAGTACCACATGTAGTTAGGAATATTACACTCCACCGTTAAACAACGCTTCGATAAAGGTTCCTCACTCTGTGCAAGTACAAAACGATTAGAAATATCTCCGTCACTTTTCCATATTTCATAGTTATATGATGCATCATTTAATTTATCTAATCCGATTTGATCAATAAAGCGATTCCAATCAATTGCAAGAACAACAAATCCCCAGAAATTTTCATTTCCTGAAGCATCTTTTTGATATACTGGATTAAATAATAAAGCACCTGTTCCACCTTGCTTCAATTGATATGGGCCACCCAATGTATATTCATTTGTATTTTTTGCTAATGCTGCATCGTTATGCCCTACAGAAAGAGAAAGCAAATCCAATCCTTGTACGATTTCATTTCCATCTTCTGGATAAACCGTAGAAACTATTCCACCGGGAGCAATTTCAAAAGCCTTTACGACTCCATTTTCATTTGGAATCAATTCAGCTAATTTTGAAAATTCATTCTGATCAAGAGGATATCCTTCATTAATTGTATTTTCTAGAAAATCGGAGATAACAACATATTGATCTAGTTGTGATTTAATTCTGCGAACTGTACTTTTTGCAGTATATGTTGCGTTTGTTTTTTGTTCTTTTTCAGTATAAGAGTTAACGATAATTCCAAAAATGAGTGCTACAACAAAAGAAATCAAACCAACGATATAACAGTTTCTTTTAATTCTTTTTGAGGCACTTTTTTTTTCTCATCCATTCTCCTGGCTTTCTTTCACGTTATTTATTGAAAACATCAATAAATTTACGAAAAACATACTCGAATATTATATCTTTTAATAAATCATTATTCAATTTTCATTCATTAAATATCCATAACATTTCAAATGAAAGCAGTATTATTTAAAGAAAAAGTCAAACTAAAAACAATCGATTACAGTTTTCAACTGCGCATTGATGGAATAAAAACATGCAGAACAAGGTGCAATTTTCATAGAAGCAACGTTGATTTTTTCTAAAATATTTCTAATGCACCAAGCATAAATGCATCGCACAACAAATCAGAATTTCCACCAATTCTAGGACTGCCAGCCAATATCAATATTTTTTATTCATATAACCCTCATAATTCAACTAATAACTATTATCTATCATTTTCTTTTGGCTATATTAGCAAAATGGTGAACATATTTTAATATTGTACAAATATATGGACA